>Ga0058701_10002404_pt1 | contig 14156 bp, 8 predicted proteins | sample AgamicOrMae_FD_97039 | JGI IMG/M metagenome (GOLD analysis project Ga0058701, IMG submission 97039) | Agave microbial communities from Guanajuato, Mexico - Or.Ma.e | ecosystem: Host-associated > Plants > Phyllosphere > Phylloplane/Leaf | place: Guanajuato, Mexico | collected 2012-06-04 | reverse complement strand
GTCTCTCGACTGCGTCTCTCGACTGCGTCTCTCGACTGCGTCTCTCGACTGCGTCTCTCGACTGCGTCTCTCGACTGCGTCTCTCGACTGCGTCTCTCGACTGCGTCTCTCGACTGCGTCTCTAGGCGTGTGATTTTATCGAAGAGGAAGAGTAGTTGCTGCACTAATTGATCTGCCAGGGTTCAATTGTCCACTGCTTGTTCCCAACTTTCATTGCCGACGCAAAAGGGCAAGGCACAACTACATTTGACGAGCATACAACCTCACTTAATTTAGCTTCTTAAGATTAGGGTACGTGTCTTGTGCTTCGCTACCGCTCCGGTGTCGCTAAGCCAGATGCCGCTTACTATTAAGCAGTAGTGACTGCCACCAAGAAGTATACGTCGACGCAGTGTTAGGCTTGCGTGGCGAACGTCACGAGGAACCTAAAGTTACGTGTCATAAGCCTCGCTCCGCTGTTTATCCACTGCTCGGCTAGGAGGCAAAGTCTGTAACATCGCAGGCAAAATATCTTATTTTTCACGATGACATAAACTTATTAATTATATTACTTGTAATTTGATGATTTAATATCACATACAAAATTCTTAATTGACATATACAGTTTGGGGGTAAAATCTGATATGTAACTAAGTGGAGCTCTCACTCTTGATGAAGAGCGGCATTCACTCTATGGAGTGAAAACCACTACTTGAGTGAATTTTTCACTTCTTGAGTAAATTTGGAACTGAATGCATTAGTTCAAAATTTACTGAAGAAGTGAAATTTCACTCATCTAAAGTAAACCTGACTAAAAAATAAAATAAAAAACTGAATGACTATTCACACGCTTGTTAACGTCGGCGTGCGAATAGAACAGACCAAAAAAGTACAAATACCTGCGTCACAAAAAACCTAACAGGGTACATTGAATGCAGCCGGCGTTCCTTGTCAGACATCAGTCACCGAGATACGTCTTATCCTGCTCCGTGTAGGTACTTCTCCTAAAGCACCTGGGTGCTTATGGGTCGCTGCGGGGGGCAGCTTGCTGAGGTCGAGCGCTCTTGGCATGGCGCCCGGGTCGTCCTGGCGCCTAGCTCGCTCCGGCGCCGCAACGGACAGCTTGACTTATTAACAGTAGATTAGATATACGTGGTTGCTCTTTCTACCTGTTGTTATAGTGAATTTCATCGCCTAAGAGGGCGCGGAAAAGGGCACGTTATCACACGAAAGTTTAAACCTTACCGATGAAAAGAATTATATCGCCAAGCCGAACGTTGTTAGTTCTCAGTGAAAGTAGAGCGTGCCGCCCACAAGTAAGCGGCACCGGGCTTGCAAAAGCCAGGCGGAGTGATATCGAACCGACGAATTTACCCGATTTCAAAAACTCACTTCATTCACCTGGACGAAACCAAACCGACCCTTAGTAGACATGGCTTATACACTGTAAAAGCAAACCCCTGTTTTAGTTCGCCTATACCTGTTTTGGGTAGGAGGTAAAACAGGGAAAGAGCGTTTTTTTTGTTTTTTTTTGTTTTGATTTTTCAAAATTAGTAACTATTAATTCAAAGCTCTCGACGAGACCTTTTCATTCATGTAATTATTGATACGTTTTAATAACCAAATTACGCTTTTCCCCTGCACAGTAAAAACTAGTCCTGCTTTAGGTATAAAGGTGAAACAGGGGAAGAACGTAATTTGATTATTTTTAAAGATTCCCCTATGAATAACCATATCAATGGAGAGCTCTCGACGAGACATTTTCATTGATATGGTTGTTGATAGACTAATCCTCAAAAACAACCAAATTCCGCTCTCTAACCTGTTTTACCTTACCCAAAACAGGTGTGGGACTACCTAAAACAGGAGTTAGTTTTTACTGTGTTTTGCCCTAACGGAAAACGGTTTGAAACCACCTAAAACATGGTTAGTCTTTATTAAACCAATCTAATGTACCGCGGTGACTAACCCTAACTTTGTCAGCAGCATAAACCGCTGACATGGAATATATATCGGCATCAGGCAGCCGAGCGTAGCGAGGCACAGGGTATCTAACCGACGCAGTTTAATATCGCCAATCGTCAAACCGTAAAGCGAGCGGTTGACCGCTGAAGGCAGAAAATGCAACCCGTGGAACTTGTAGTATGTCAATAAACACCAAGTCACTGCTTCAATAGGTCTTCCTCATCAGAGTCACCGGGGTGCCATGCGGGCGCCGCTGCGGGGGGTTCCTTCGCTCGTGCCTGCCCTGCCCACCGTATGGCGCAAAGGGCGCAAGGCGCAATGGGCGCGGGGCGCCCTTTGCAAGGCGCCGGCGCCCAGGCGAACAGCATTACATATTCTAGAGCGGACCTGGCTTGAGCGGGCAACGCAAACTTCCCAGACAACTTCGTTTCCCCTATCGCTTGACATCGTGGTCAACAGTTTCTGCCCGGCCTCAAGGTTGTCATACAAACCTGCGGTTCGAGTTGCAATTAATGCACGAATTAAACCCGGAAACAACAGATAATAGCATAAACCTTTGAAATTCACGGTTAAAAGACTTTCCCAAGTTTATAAGAATTCCCTGAACAAAAAAAAAAAACTACGTTTGATTTAAGCATAAGAGCCTTGGGAAAGTTTACCTCTGATTAAATTAAGTATAATACACAGTGTAAAATAATTCCTGTTTTGAGTAGTCCCAAACGTGTTTTGGGCATGAAGGTAAAACGGGACAAGAGCGTAATTAGGTTATTTTTAGAGATAAATTTTTAAGCAACCATATCAATGAAAAGGTCTCGCCGAGTGATCTCAATTGATATGATTGTTGATTGGTTATTGATTAAAAAAAAACAAATTACGCTCTTGTCCTGTTTTACCTTCATACCCAAAACAGGTATGGGACTACTTAAAAGAGGAGTTGTTTTTTACTGTGCATGCTTGAATCAAGCCTCCTGTGCGTTTGATTCAAGCATACGATACTTAATTTACGCATACGGTTAACTCGATATTCCCCCAAGGTTACGGTTGAATCAAACGTGCATTGTTTCGGCGAGGCTCTTGCTGGAAGCTAGGCAAAACTGCCCTTACGGAGGGCCGGGCGGCTTAACAGGGAAAATGCTCGTTCCAATCTTTTCGACAGAGAAAACAAAAGCAGGACTTTCTTTCCCCGCTGATCAGCTTTTCACTTAAAAGTGCGTATTTCTTTGGCGGCACTGCAGTCGACTTTGTTTCCAGAATACTTTTTACAAAAAATTAAAAAGGCGAGGTCTTGCGCCGCGCATCCGCTTTTTTTTTTGCCGTCAGCTTTTTCAAAGAGGATCGAAGTGACTTTCTTATCAGGAAGTATTCCTAGGACTGAGATCACAAGGTCCTTTTATAATCCACGTTGATCAGTTATCCAGGCGGTTCATTTACATCGCCAGGTGTTTAAGGATGCTTCAGCGACACAACTTTCTTTCAATTAAAGCAACCCTCAGTCCCAAGGAAACCAGTCTTTCCTCTTATTCTCCTTGGCTCTTTTATAACGTAAAAAGCCTCCGCACAAAGAAAATGGTTACCTCAACAAACCGCTAAGTTCATATGGCATCACCAGCAAACCAGATTTGTTGTAGTGACAATATCCATTGTTACAATTACAATGTGAATAGTTACAACTACGGACAAAAAAGCTATAGTCACATTGATGGGTCTCTTGAAGACCTAGCGATTCTATTTCGTATACTTTTCTGGCGTATCTCTCTCCGTTTCAAAGTTACGAAAGTTAAAAAAATTGGAGCGGTCAATACTTTTTTGACTGCTAATGCGTCGTTAAAACTCTGACAATAGTAAACAAATGAACCAAGGATAAAATACGGGAGGTGCTGCATTACACCTGTGAACTTAACAACTATGAAGGAAAAAGCCTCGACAATATGGGCTTTAGCGCCCAACGTTGCCAGTTAGAGCGAGTCAAATTAAACCCTAGACAGAATGTTATAACCTTTTTTCCTTCCTTTTTTTGCATCAACTTAATGAAAGTTGAAAGCGTAGACCCCGAGAAGTAAATCAAATTTTATCATAAATATTTCATTCTCCAAGCGCTTCAGTAAAAGAATCCACTAAAATCTTTATTAATATATTCTGTATACTCTACAGAAAGGAAAATTCTTCAAAAATTGATTTCACTTCAAAGCGCAAGCAGTAAATAGCTGAACGAAGGGGACGATCTTGGCCTAGGAATACACACATTTAAAAGGATGTGTCTTGGGTATAATGCTACACAAGTTTACAGTATGATAATCGTGAGGCTATGGAAAGTATTTTGATTAGATTTTAAGAAAGCGACGAAAGGGCGCGAGCTTTTCATTGAATGACCAAAGATGTTTATCCTGAAAGCTGACGGAAAAACATTTACTGGCGAAAAAAAAATGTGCGTTTGATTCCAGCATGAGAGCCTTAGGGATAAGTTAACCGTATACTTAAATTAAGAATCATAAGCTCGAACAAAACCTACTTTACATTTGATTCAAGCTTAAGAATTACTTGAGCATGCGTATGCTTGAATCAAACGTAGGGTAGGCTAAGCATACTCCCCAAGGCTCTTATGCTGGAATGAAACCCAGTTTTTTCGGTGTGAAGTCCAAGACTGGTCATGATACGATCATATACACAGTATGGTCGTATGATTCCTTCAACTAAAGACATTTTGGACTGATATTTCATTCAAGATAAGTTCGTTTAAGAATTGTTTATGCGGACTATCATTTTAATTTGGGGATGACGTCAAAGGGTCTCGCTTCAAAGTAAGACGTCTCGGGAGACTTGAAAAGCCTCTCCAGGTTCCTTCGCAAACAGTCTGGAAGACCTTTGAGTGAGTTCTGGACAGAAAGACAATGATCTCGACGCAGGTTGTCGTTACGTATGCAAGACACTTTATGGACTTTTATCTAGATGGCATTTACTGCATCGTTTCCCTGAAAATTCCCTCGACTAACAACGCACTGCAGCAAAGAAGATATAGAAGTATTCCTCAAGTGGCGACTTTGAGGATTGCGACTTCGGAAGGACGCGACGTCAAGCACCGGAAATGCAAAGTTCATCCATCATAAATAAGGGTCGAATGAGGCAGGCAAAACCCACCCCACCCCACCCCGCGTGGCGTCTCTCCGCTCTCAAAAAGTGTGATTGATGGTTACTGGACCCGAAGTTGGGGTCGTTAAAATGCTATCGCGGGTCTCAAAGTCTCGGCCGCCTACGAATTTGGCCAAAAGTTGCGCATTCACGCTGCGCGTTTGACACTCACGTTTACACTGTATTTTCCTTGTTTTTTCTACCTTGAATGTAGTGGCTGGGCATAGAGCGGAGCGATAGTGGCATGAGGTATCCCTACCCTAACCTTGATTCACCAAACATGACCTACGCGGCTGTAGGCGTGGATCATCAGATAAAAGCGGTTGAAGGTCAGTATAGGCTGATGATAAAGCGGTCGAAAAAAAGAATAAAATGATGCAACCTTCAATTTTATGGGCTTGCTTTGGGCAAACTAAAATGGTTTTAATACATAAGGGCCTTAACTTATAAAAGTCATTTTTGTACAAACGAAAAAAAAAGGAAAAAAAAGTCAGAAAACTATCCAGAATGGAATGGAAAGTTCGCGTAAAACCAACAAAAATGTGAAAAAAAAATAATTTTAAAGAGAGCTAACGAATAGTCAGGAATTCAGCCGTCAATTCGTACGACCCAAAAATGTCGAAAATAGTCACGATAAATTTCAACACGTCAAAAAAAGGGGGGGAAATAAAAAAATGCATGGGAATAAGAGTCAAGATGAAAGTCAAAATGAAAGTTCCAAGAAGCTCCTATTCTCCGAAAAAAGGCGGCCTTAAATCATGACAAAGTTAAGAACAATTTTAGCTCGCTATTAGCGCGAGCTAGGGAACCCTTGTTTTTCATACGTGCTGTAAGTTTTTAAGAGAGACCTATGATAACGTAATAGCTGAGCCTTTTCGTTAACTAAAGCCTTTTTTAAGGCTTTTGTCCTTTTAAGGTCTTTACCCCAAACAGGTATAGGGCGACCCTAAGCAGGTATTCCGATGAAAAGAAGGCGCCGCGGTTGACGCACGCCAACCTGCTGATCACGCATCTTACAAAGCCATAAAACGGAGTTTACCTAAATAGTGGAATTAGGGGTCAATAATTGTCTTGATTCCAGGTAAGGATTTTTGGCGTGAGGGGTGAGATTTGAAGGATGGCGGGCAATCGTTATTCTCCCCTCATTACCCTCCATTCCGAAGCTAAAATGCGACGTCATCAGTCACCTTAAGGCTCCCATGAAGATGGATGACATTGTTGGTTCCACCCCGCGACCCCTCACAGACGCCGTCCAACGGGTGGCGCCTAACAGCACGCGCGCTGTGTTATATGCTAAGGACAACGACCGGCCTGTGCGGCGGTATTACTTTGGGATTGACAGGACATTGAGTGGACGGACACGGGATTGGCAGCGTGGCAAGAACAACGCTGGGACCTGGCTGCTCCTGGTTAGGGAAAAGCCGCACCGGGTCAGCGGCCATTTTAGTGTTTGTTCGCCTGTCTAAATAGAGTTGAGGTATATACAGAACAGAGGAACGGAACGGAACGGCTGCGCAGGAGCGGCTATTTACCACAGCACGCCTTTCTTTCAGACTAACGCAGCGTGTACGTACATCGCTGGCTCCACTGCATTCTGTGGCCCAAACTGCTCTTGACACGCATCACCGTCCACGAACACACGCGCCTCGCTTTTTCAAACAGGGTTACACTGTCAAATTTAAATATGAAAGCAAATCACGATGCAAAAAATTATTTTTTCAAAATTATAATTTTCAGACGAAAATTTTTATTTGGTTACAGTAACCCCCCCAAAAAATGTAATGGTGACAAGAAAATAGTAAAGGAGACAAAAAATGATTGTTATTTCAACAGATACGGTTGTAGTCTGTATAGGAACAAAGCGCGATTGTCGGTGCCACAAATATTTGTTATTGTGACAAAGTCCTTTTTTTGCGTGGAGAAGAAGCATGATTTGGTTATTTTTGAATACTCCTATCAACAACCATATCAATTGAGAGCTCTTGACGAGACCTTTTCATTGATATAGCTGTAGGTAAAAATTAACCCTTGTTTTAGGTGCCATCGCTGTTTTGGCAGGAAGGCAAAACAGGAGAAGAGCGTAAAATGGTCAAATTTAATGATATACCTATCAACAAGTAGATCAATGAAGGCCTCGTCGAGAGCTTTCAGTTGAGACAGTTATCGATGCTTACCGTCAAAATTAACCAAATAATGCTCTTCCATTGTTTTATCTTTAGGACAGGAATGGGACTATCTAAAACAGGGTTTTAGCTTTACAGAGAATCTGTAATGGTCACAACTTACTTTCCGGTAGCGACCGACCTGAGATGCTGCATGGGGCGACAGAGGAGCGGAGCAGTAACGAAGCGAGGCACTTTCCGAGCGAACGACACTTTGCCTAACCTATGCGGTCGTTGTATTTATCTTTGTATTTATCTAGCCTAGAATAAGGCTGAACTAGGGTAACTGGTGAAACACAGAAAATTTCCAAACCTAGCTTTGAGTTGAAAGGAGAAAGATCCATAGGGAAGGGGTATGAGAAGGAAACAAGATGTCCCTCTCTTGAAGGGAGAACTCGGCCACGCTGTGGAATGTCTCATTTCAGGAGGGTCGAAGAACGATCCGTGCGTTACTCGCCTAAAATCGCTACAGTGGAATCCACTCCAGTCTCCAAGGAGCGGGTAATCAGCAAAGCCATCCGCTGGACTCGGATCAGAGAGAAATCCTCCATTGGCAGGACAATGTTCGGAGCATGTCTGACGTAGGCGCACTGCACTGTCAAGTTCCTAGATGAAATTTCTCAAATTTGGTAATCCATCCCAGCTTCATCCCACGTTATGAAAAGGGTTAACGACCTAGCACCGTCTTAGCCATGTGCCTCATGTCTTATAGTCCACTCCTGCTCCATTGTTGCGAATAAGCCTGGCGCCGCTTGAAATCAGCGGCATCGGGATGGACCAAGCTTAGATTGGATTTAGTTGAGTGCCTAGGGACATGAAAGGGTATCACCCCGCGGTGACACGATGAAGATGAAAAGCTGAAATCTATACAGTTTGTAGCTATCACACATCCTACAAGTTTCGCCATATAGTTTCTATCCAATCCAATATCCTTAACGTACTCTTAAATTGTGACGATTTTCGCGTTACAAGCATGCCTCCTACCGATTACAAGTTACATTAAGGCTCACGGGAAAACTGCAACGCCTGACCGTGCCGAGTAACGCATGAAATCATTAACACATTACAATTGTGCCCCTGTCAGCCCTGCGTCGGAGCGTAGAGCGTATACCACTGTTCTCACTCTTCTCATTGTTTTTGTAATTGTTTCTGTGAAAAGCTCAACAACGTAATCCATATTTATTATGTCAGATCATAAATTAATAAAAGGGGTTGATCAGTTCACCCTACTGATTTCAAAGTTTACAAAATTGTATTACCATAAATTAGCTTGTAAGGTATTGCAGTAATGATGACACTGGTAAAATGCTGAATCAAACTTGTGCATACATTTGTGGAGCGATATGCATTCATTCAACGTATCTGATACATATTGCAAGCCTTTACGCTTATTTTCCCACAACCTGACCAGAAATGAAATTCCGTGTGTATACTAAAAAGGGTTGGCACGACGGGCGACGAATGGTCCCCGAAGATGCCCGGACGGCGACGACTTGCGACGGTCCGTGCGCCGTCGGGCTGGTCGGCCGGGCTGGCCGGCCGGGCTGCCCGCAAGTCGTCTGCCGGGCTGCCCGCAAGTCGCCTGCCGGCCTCATGCTCGGACGGAAGGCCGCGCCATTCCTAGAATTTCGTTGACTTTTTGAAGATATGTCGAGACGTTGCACTAGGAGCTGCAATAAGCGTTACACCGAGCGTTGTATTTGTATACAAGGTGCTGACCGCTATCCTGCCGCAGCTAGTCTCCCTCAACTACGAGAAAAAGACCCACCAAGGATCGTGATAATATTTCCATCGGTAAAATCAGAACACCTGTTTTAGGGAGTTCTCGCCTGGTTTTCCCCCCTGTTTAAAAATAAAAAAAAACGGCGGGTAGTAAGTATTTTGGTGATTTTTCAAGATAATAGACCTATTTTCAGCCACATAATTAGGAGGCTATCGCCAAGATCTTTTCAATTATATGGCTGAACATAGGTCTGTCTTGAAAAAAAATCAAAATACGTCTTAACCTCGATTTATTCTTTTACCCAAAACAGGTAAGAACCCCTCAAAACGTTTCCTTTTTTTATATCTAAGATCCGAATGATAAAAGAGAAGGTTAACAATATTCTTTTACTCTTTCAGCAAACACAAAAATCATTAATTGGGGGAAAGGGGTTAGTCCGTTTATTGCTAATGTGATACGTTGCTTTATCTTTTTTTTTCCTTCATGTTTTAACAATTATTTTTTAATGCCTGATACCGCTAAACTTCGGCGGCATGGCATAACATCCGAGCGGAGCGGTGGCGAAAGCGCGGTACACGACAATACCGTGCGAAGTTCCAATGGAGCGAAGCACAAGGCATTTACCGATAACCAAAACCTTTGCAGCTGTACGTTGATATGTCTCATAATGTAACAAAAGGTTATACTTGGGTATCACGCTGAGGTTAAAAATTCAAACCTTTAAACGAGAAAGCGCTCACCACAAGGGAGGAAGTAGCTTTCTTAGTTTTTAAAACGTCACACGCGACTTCGAACTTGGCCTGAGGGAGAGGCCGGTTCAGATAATATTAGATTTCTGTCGAAAAAGAAGGAGTGTTGGCAGTGGCTGGTCGCAAGGGCATAGTCTAAAACGCGGCGCCGTTTGATCCTTCCTACGACAACTGCTAACGAAGTCCAGTTTAGCTTAAGTTTCGGACTTCCGTAAATAATTGACGCTGCATCCAGTGGGAGTGGGCTAACCCAGACTCGTCATGCACTTGCTTCTCACGTACCGATCAATAGGGCGACTGTACCTGATTCCATTTCATTAAAAAAAATATGCCAGAAATGTCTGCGATATTGTTTATGCATATTTGAATGGAATGTTTGAGGCAAAAGCGTTGGAAAAGAAAGCATTCAGCTGAATAAAAACTGTTTTGTGGTCGATTACCACAAAATTAAACCGATGAAAAATTACAGTTTAGGGGAATAGCCGATATCGTCATTGACTAGGGCAGAACGCGTAACAAGTGTATTTGCCTTAGTTCCTGCTTTTTCCTATTTTTAGACGCAGACTTGATTGGCTCTCCTGGGTGGAAATGAAATTTTTACTTTAACACGACGGTCGGAGCCCGATGTTGCCAGATTTCGTGACTCCATAGTGTAAAACCCTACTTCTGTTTTAGGTGGACCATCTCTGTTTTGGGTAGGCAAAACAGGAAAACATGGAGAGAGGGAAAAAATCTAATCGTTCTACAATAGGTCCTAATCGTCCTAAGATTGCTAAGGTGCTCTTACAAGTTAGTTTCGCGAAAAGGATTTTTTCGTGCAATAGTTGTTATTTTCCAGCCGGATTGTGCAAAAGATCGGGGAATGTAGGGTAAACTTAAGCCTAACGCAACCTAACCTAACCTAACCCAAAAAGGTGTTAGGTTGCGAAAAAACTGTCGGTTCGGTTAAGGGGTGGGCTCGCTCTCTCATAGACCTATCAACTGGCGGGAGTCTTTTCTTTTCGTCTAGGACCCCCCCCCCATTTCTGTGAAACGCGTTTTCGCCCCTGAGACTCAACTATTTCCGAGCCAAGCTTGTTGTTTCGGCCATTTTTTTGGGAGGAGCGGAGCGGAAGTACGGAAAAGCGGGCGGGATTTAACGAGCGCCCGATCCTTTCCAAACAGGCCTGTGACAAGTTGACGTCCGGTCTGGTCTGGTCTGGGATCGGATGGACCACTTGGCGACGGCCTCCATCTTCTAGGAATCCCGCCCCGCACAGCTTCCCTGGTCCTAAGCTGTCAACTCCATATGCCATATGGGATTCATTTGCACCACAAAAAGCCAAATCCACTCGGTAAAACGAATTGAAATTATTCAGGAAGTACTGCGCAGGTACTGCGCTTCATACGCTTCATGCGCACAAGACAAGAAGTGAAAAGGTCGCATTTCCTTGCCTCGCGTCTCGCGATGCCTCATCGTCTTTCACTTTCCGTCGTTACGATTTACGGGAAAAGAGCGGAGCGGAGCGCAGCACAGGGCACTTAACATTTAAAACCACCACTAGTTTAGGTAAAGCTAGATGTAGCTGCTAAAATATTAGCAATGGGTGCTAAACAGACATATTTGCTTAATTTGTAGCCCTTGCAAACTTATGAGTAGCTCCATCTAACGTTAGCAATGGCTGCTAGAAAGAAAGCGACAGCTGCTAAAATAAGTAGCACCTCCTGTATCAGGTTACTCGTTAGCTGCCACAGCTAACTATATATTCCCGTGCGGTATCAAGATGACTGACACATGTTGTCAGCCGACGGATGATCGCTCAAAAAAGTGCATTCTCACTCCACAAACAGCTGGCTGATTTTGCAAGGATTCCACTCACAAACCATTCAAGTACATTCAGCTTTTTACGTCGTAATGAGAAGCAGAACACAAGAGGTACAAAATGCATCCATGCTGACTGTAAATATGATAAAGGGGACAGCAAACTTGATTGCTGCCGCTCAAGTGCCGCGCCGGTAATAAAGTAGAAAAATCCGAGCCAATAAGGCTGTCCGCTACGCCCCACTCGGAGCCCTCTCGGACGCGCTCTCGGACGTCCATTCGCTCTCGACGACCCGCGCGTGACGCACTTCATCATGACCCCTGACCCCTCGGCAACCTCGCCCGCGCCGCGAGTGGCGGCCAGTCCGTCGCCGAGCGAATCCGACAAATGAATTAATACTGCAACTTATTTTTTAATCGGTTCACCAACGGGGAAATGGCGAGGGAATAAACGTTCTTGGTCTATAATAATTTCTTGTTCACAGAAGTTTCTACGAGTTACAAGAGCACATCGTTAAATAAGACTGGCAAAAAAAAGGAAAAGATCAAAAAGCGATTCCAAGCGAGGTTTGAAAACGAACTAAAAGGCTAACTCCAAATAACTTGGATTCTAGTCATTGAATTCAAAGCTATTTACAATGACGTCTTCATCTGTGATTAAGCCTTTAAACCCACGTAAAATAAAACTTAAATTCAATATCTTATACACCGATTCTTTTGCTCGTTTCACGTGATTTCAATCCTTGCGCATGCCAATTTTTAGTTTTAAAATTGAATTGTAGCTGAAAATTGCGGATTACCCTTAACATGTAAGAGTGAAATTCTAGTCTGGAATGAGTGAAAACCATTCTCGATGGAGCGTTGATGGAACAAAGTTGCTAAGAGTGAAAATTATCGACTACCAGAGAGGAGATATCCATAAGAGTGAATTTTCACTCCATTGGTGCACCAACAGTCATATTCATATTCATTCACTTTTTGTGTTCTCGTTTAAGCGGTAGTTCTTGGCTCCAAGGTTTACAAATTTACTAACATTATCGTTGATACGGGGTTTTATTGTTTTTTATCATCACGTAATTCCTTAATTTTTACAAACATTTCCTTCGTGTTCTTTGTACTAAAAGACGATTTTAAAACTGTTTTAAATAGCAGTCATAAGAAAAACTTAAAACAAAAATTCCTTAACAATTTTGAAATTTTAAAAATTTTATCTAGAGAAAGTCGATTTTTTTAAAAATGGGATATTTTTTTCGTACGAAGAAAGGCGGAAACATTCGTTTTCAGCCCAAATAACGAAACAGACTATTCCAGAATAGCGTCCGCCGTTTTGATCAGTATCTGTCAGACAAAACAAATAAGCAAAAAAGAACAAAGAAAAAAAAAGAGATAACCGATCACCCTAGTCGATTATGTGTCTACCTTCTTCGACAAACACTCGAGAGTGCTGACGAAATGAAAAGCATTATTACTCTTAAGTAGATGAAGGCTATAAGACGTGTGCCACGGTTTTGAACTCGAAAGTACAGAGAAAAAAAAGCGCCCACCTGGCGCCTAAAACTCGAAGTTTCGAAGGAAACGTTTCAAGTGAAACGTAATCCAAATAAGCTCGATGGAGAGCACAACAGAGAGAGATGGAGATAAACGAAATAAGTACCATAATCACGGGTGATAAGCCACTAGAGTAGATCGGTTTGCTGAGCTAGAGGGGGCGCTACTGTATACGCCGCCTGGCCTGGCCATCTCACCCGCCCGCTAAGCGCTTCACTTAAGTGCACTTATGGAAGCGGCAACAGGCTTCAAGCGACAGCCAAGCGGTGGGATAACAAGGCCAGTTACCGAACTGACAAGTACGACCCTCACTTGAACCCACTCAACCCACCTACAGGTAGGTTAACCATAGATACGTGGTTATAGGTTAGTCCTTACAATGTAATGAAAAGGCCGAACTAAGGAATAGGACAACAGGTAAGAGACGCACTCATAGAGTGAGAAGATACGAAATCACAGAGATTTTGTCTAATAACACTGAAAATGTCACTACCTGATTTGATATAGAACAATGCCTGAGCAAATGCCTGTTTTGCACCGTAAAAACTAACCCCTCTTTTAGGAATCTCACACCTGTTTTGAGTATAGGGTAAAACAGAGGAAGAGCGTAATTTGGTTATTTATCAAGATATTTCTATCAACACTGATATCAATGGAGAGCTCTCGATAAGACATTTTTATTTACATAGGTGTTGATACGTTCATCTTGATAAATAACCAAATTACGCTTTCCCCACCCCATACCTGGTTTGGGTAGTGTAAAACGGGGGACGAGCATGAGCGAGCATACTTGAGTTATTTATCAAGATAAACCTATCAACACCTACACTTCAATGACAAGGTCTCGTCGAGAGCTCCACATTGATATGGTTATTCATAGGGGTATCTTTAAAAATACGCAAATTACGCTTTTTCCATCGTTTACCTTTACAGTGCTCTCCCGCTAATCCGGCCATGCGTTAGTCCGGACAGCGCGGTAATCCGGACTCTGGATCCCGCGTCAACATACGCAACACTGGTACTACAACAAGCGGCTCAGGCGATACTCAGGCTTACCAAGAGCCCGTACTGTACTTCCGTTTTGTTGGAATAATGACCAAATT
>Ga0058701_10002403_pt1 | contig 14158 bp, 15 predicted proteins | sample AgamicOrMae_FD_97039 | JGI IMG/M metagenome (GOLD analysis project Ga0058701, IMG submission 97039) | Agave microbial communities from Guanajuato, Mexico - Or.Ma.e | ecosystem: Host-associated > Plants > Phyllosphere > Phylloplane/Leaf | place: Guanajuato, Mexico | collected 2012-06-04 | reverse complement strand
GTATGAGAAGTCAAGTGACTTCGAATGCAAAAACTAAGAATTTTACGAATGCAGAGGAGCCTTGATGTGTAAACGTTAACGAAGCCGACGTTATTTCAACGTTATGACGAGAAAAAAGCTGCGGTCAGACATTAACATAGTCGATCGGGTTGTTTGAAAATAACGATTAAAAAGGCACTCCTTAAAGGTATCACATAACGTTAAGTCCTCAAAATTTGCCTGTGGGTTGTATGATCAGGTTAAGTTAGTTTTTATTTTGCGTTAGTCCGACAAGGTAAGATGAGAGGATAAACAAACCGATGGCTTCAAATAAAACTGTACAAGTTGAAAATGCTCGTCCAAGAATGTACTAATTCCTATGCTTAAAACCTGCGAGTGGTACAGTTTTGAAACAGCCTTCTCAACAGGTACAGCTCCCATTTGAAGCCATCGAAAATATGGCTTGGGTAAGTCTTGAATATTGTATTGCAGCTGCTGCAAGTCCCGTAACCCAAGTGGACGAAACACGAGTATTCGTTGAAGTGTAAGGAACAAAGTCTCGGGGAGTCCATCAAAGGGTGGCCAAGAGTCTCTTTGAGAGTGAGATTGTACTCACCCCTTCATCGGTGCAGATGCAGCTGGTGCAAGGCGAAGGTAGAGCCGATTCGCCGACCGCAACTGACCGGCCACCGATGTTGCAGCCCTGAGGAGTTTCTCTCCAAGCATTTAAGTCGATTGTAGGCAGAGAATGGCACGAAAGACGAGGATTCCTGCAAGCAAACACTCATTTCCTTCACTTTCCGACAACGCTGGACTTCCTTCAAGAGACACTTGAGTACTCAGAGGCGCGGCGAATTCACCGCCTTGTGGACAATTCAGATCCTGCTACTTCTCTACCTCCTAAAAAATACCTCTTTGCTTGAATTTGATGAACAATATTGAAGACCAACAACCTGCAGATATTTACGCACAAACTAATTCAATATGAAATAAGGTGTGAGAGATAGGCTGATAATAGATACCTCTAAAGCCTACGATATACCTAAACAGACCTAATCACAATAAGTCTGGGCAAACGTAACCCATAACAGCCCAAAGCATTTATAGTGAAATATAGTTAAAGGGACATTAGAAGGATATTTCCATTAAAAAACGCAATATTAAGCTTTGGAAAATTCCTAAATTATTACATTTCATGTTTCCAGAGGGGGGAATTTTTTTTAAATTGTGACTATACTGAACTAAAAGAATCCTCAAAACTAATATTTGTGTTTCTGAACGGCATCGCTGGGTGGTCCTTGTATTAAGTAATGAAGCTCCCAATTCAGTACGATATCTTAAACCTTATCCGATTTTCCCTAACCTTACCTAAGGATATTTTGTAGCCAATCAGGACTCTTAATTCTAATATACTGAGCCCAGCTGGAAAACAAATTGCTTTAAGCGTAAAATACTTTTTCTATTCCTTCCGCTTTTGTTTTGACATTAATTGAGCTGTAGTCTCAAGGTCAGAACAGTTACTAATCCTGCACAGGTAATACTTGCCGGGGTAATACCTCACAATCGAGAGTAATCCCTATTAAGCCTTAAAAAAATGAAAAGTTCTTCTGTCTCGGCGATCAGCTGTTTTCAGTGTAAAGAGGTGCTTTCTCATTAAAATTTAAACTTACAGGAAGTTACTCGGTTGATCCAGCGCTGATCTCTGCATGTCGGATTCGACGTCTAGATTCGCGCAGAGGATCTTCGAGAGAGTGGCTTTTCTTATTTCGGCAAGTTGGGCCTCAGTAAACCGCAGGGCTGGATCTTCGTTTTCATACCTGCGCGAGGAAACATCACATAAACCATTTAAAGTCACTTCTATCGAGGCGACAAACGTTCTCCACTAGTTTTGACTTGTTAACCTTTAACAGCGGTCAAATCGAGAGGGAATACGCATCTAAATGCATATACATATTGTTATTTTCACAGTAACAATCCTGAATTATACATTTCAAAGAGGCAAACATCCCAGGTCGAACTGTTCGTTCAACATCGACGAAATCGCGGATATTAGTGTCCAATTATCAGTGTCTCCTCGAATATCCGGGCGATTCCTTACGGATATTCGTATAAAAATCGCGGTATCCGTAAGAAAACAGTAGCACGGACAGCTCGAGCCGGGATTGCAATCCGTGAATATTATCTATGGTCGAAAGAAAATGATTATGCAAGATGTACGCTGTAATGCAGGTTAGATAAAATTAGGTAAGGTGAACTGCATTACAGCAGGGTAAGGAGAGGTAAGTTGGGTTAGGTTCAGTAGGTCTGAGGGACTGGCCTGTGGGCGTTGACGCTTCCCAAAGCAATCCTTAGTTTCTTTTGTGTGAAAGGGCTCAGATGGCGACGAGAAGAACTAGTTTCGCATGGCGAGACTCAGGAATTGAAAACGTACCAGAACCTATCGCATTTCCTCAACTGCCGGAACTGAATCCCAATAATGCAGGCAAAAGTCGGTCCCACAAGACCTCCTTGAAGAGGCCGTTCGCTCAGGCCTCCGGGGAAGAGGTCAATATCGTCAACAGTCGGGTAAATCCTTTGCAGGCGCGAGATTACTTCCGCAGGTATTTCCCTTGAAAGGTCCTCGAAAGAATGCGCGCGCTTCAAGTTGCACAGAGCCCTGTAGTCGTTGTAAGGTCGAATAGCGTGGTCCCGACCTGCAAGCAACTCACACAAATTAATTTCGGGTACAAACGCCCCTCACCTCCCTCATGTTCACTCAAAATAACCGACAAGAAGCTATCTCTCCACACAAACAACAACTTGTTTGCAATTGCAAAGTACGGACGTAAAACAACACTGTTCTCCGACACGAATGTTGTCGGACACAGAGTTGATTTCCTTATTTCTGACTGCACTGTTTAATCAAAGGTTGAGAGTCTTACCTCTTGTCTTTTAACGTGTACAGTCGAGGGCATACAATGGCTGACGTGATTTTTTTGTTCTCATGAATTTAGGTTTACTACGCCATTGAAATTGACTGAAACGCGGGAGCTACCCCCTATCTAAATACATTTGTAGTACCAACACGAATTGGAGAAAAAATGAAATCATTTATATCCTCGACTGTACTATCATAGACAGAAAAAACGTCCCCTCTGCAACCATCTAGACATCGGTGCGTTGCGGTTGCCTACCTTAGCTCGGCATCAACCAATCACCTGCCTGATTCCGAGCTAAGATAGGCAACCACAACGCATTGATGTCAAGATGGTTGCAGGGGGGACGTTTTTTCTGTCAATGATTGTACCTTCGGGCAAGCAAAGTGACAGCAAAGAGAGGCATTTATTTCCTATAATTTGCAGTTGTATATTAAAAGGCATGCATTAAAAGGTAAGCAATGTGAGGTAAAAAATGCAGACAATAAAACTTCAAAGAAAGGCGACGAGTGATCCATACATGATCGTGAGGTCTAAGTGGAGGTTGCGATCTCCTCAGAGCTATCAGAGGGAGAGAGGGGTCAACTGTCACCCTTGCAACCGACCAATCAGCGTTGCTGGTTGCATGCATTCCACGAATCAGCGCACACCGCAGAAATACGTTGTCGCATCTCTCCCTATGAGGCTCTCTAAGTAGGTTACACAAATTGGGCTAGATTAGGTTCGGTTAGGTTAGATAAGGTTAGGTTAGGTAAGGTTAGGTTATGTTCCCCCAGCTACGAGAAGATCCAACGGTCACCCCGCTTCCAAAGCGCACCTCTAGATCTTTAGAACCAATCCTGATCCGCAACGGCAGACTAAATCCCGACCATTCGCTACGGGTCCTAGAGCGGAATTCCCCCTCTACCGAATCAAAAGCACTAAAAATACCTCTCTGAACGTTGAGCGCCGCTAGATCAATACCCGAATGGGGTATTCTTCTATCTTCAAAGAGGTGATTTGTGATCTCGCCCGTTATAAATTGGTCCAAATTCTCCATGGGTGTTGACACAAGCCCCCGGACGATTTCGTCGATCATGTGAACCTGGAAGAAGAATACAGACCGTAAACTGGTGCAATCGCAATCACCCAACTTACGATTAAAGTGGAACTGAGCCAGTCCGTCGTCTTGAGTCGTCCGTCGGTCATGTAAGTCAGAGTACCTGCAAACTTAAGAGTATTTAGGTTAATTAATAATCGACAATGTTTTAAGCCATTCGGAACAACTGAACGCTCGTCTATTACAATTGAAACTAGATTCGTAATACTCTTCGACCAGTAATTTGAACGGAATCTTTAGCTTTAAAGGTGACACTAAAATATTCAAAACCTCTATTTACAAGGATATCCATACGGATATCCGCGCGGATGTCCGTGTCAAATTATCCGTGCTACGGACAGTTCGACCCAGGTTAGGACGTGAAAACTACAGCCATGTAGAAAAAAATTGATACGTAGGTTATCAGTGAGAAAAACTTGGTGCTGCAACAAGCGTATTTTGCGTCTTACAAAGTTTGTTATAAAGAGCAAGAGGATAGGAGCGAACTTGATATGCGCGAATCCCAGTAATAAAAACAAGGCACATCAATTATGCATTCAAAACATATTACAACTCATTTGACTGTCAAATTTTCAGATTGAAATTGAGAGAGTATTTTAGATGGAGGTTCCTGCTGCGTGACTTATTCGCTGCCAAATACGGCTTTTTAAGTCGTTAAAGCAGAGAGCTGTGCCATTTATCGGCTTAAGGCTGGGTTCGAATCTCGGTGGTATGCGCAGCACCCGTCAGCTAACTAGGTGCACTGTACTAGACAGCGTTCCTAAGTAAAAGTCACAGCCCTGTCGTGGCACTTTCACCAAACAATTCCTCGCGGGAAACAAAAAGAAAAAAGAAGAAAATAAACATAGTGCAAACACATTTGTTGTTAAGGGAAATGGAGAGCATATGTTAGAGAAATAATGCTGAATTTAGACAAAAAAAAACATTTTAACGCATTTTTAGAGATTTAAAAAAAAAACAATTTTTTAAAAAAATTCCAATTATTGTAAGATATTATGTTTCAAAATTCTGTGAAAAAGTGTTCTAAAACTGTCTGAATTTTTTTTCAGGGAAAGTCACATCGTAGTTTTATTCAAATTTTTCATACAAGTAAGTTACGCAGAGATTTTCATCGCTTTGCAAATGTTTGCTGGGGTCGGGAACAAGCCGTTGGGATGAAATGAGTACCTAGAACATTGAGCCGATTTATCTTCGCTTCCAGCCGTCTGGAAAACGACTGAGAATCGATAAATCCTACGCTAAAATAGGCAACGCGCCATACAAAGGAGTTATGTGGGCTGCCTATTCGATCACTGTCGCGAAAATTTTCGGTGAAGACCTATGGTGGAGAAAATCATACGTAGATCAAGATAAAAACAAGTTTCGATTTTTTACAGGGTATTCTATCCTGACAACTCGAATCTCAACGGTGATCAACTTCAAATATCGCATTTATTAGAGGAAAATCTCTCTGGAGTTAATTAATTATTCCTTCTCGCTTTTCACGAAAGGTCAATCAGACGTCATCTTGTTGCAGAAACAACGTACACTTCACGAGTTTAGTGTCAATCGGTCCTACCCGATCTGGTTGGTTTTAAACGCAGCCTTTACCTGGTAGATCATATCAGGGTTGAAAAATCCATCACGCAGAAGGAGAGGAGGCTCCAAAGGTTTGTAATTTGGGCTCATCCGTGGAATGTGTGGTCGCAGTAATGAGTGGCCGATTCGGTACGCAGCAGTGGCGAACTCGTTCAAAATACCCGGGTTGCAGGTGGGACTGTAACCTAAAACAAGCCATAAAAAGAGTTACAAGTAATCCTCTAGTCATACCATAAAGCGACTAGATTCTTAGTTCAAAATACTGTTTCCCTTCGCTGGAACTACGTGAAACTCTACACATTGCTAGCTTGTTTTCCCTCCCATGGACTTATTCGAAATCTTCTCCGAATAGTTGAGATAGCTGGTTATAGACTAAATCAAACTTACAAAATCGATAACAGAGGCAAGCAAAAGAGGAATACGACCCGGCCATGTATGAAAAGTCGGGTATAGCGAAAGACTGGGCGGGTTCACATAAGCGAAAACTGCGCACGTTTCTGCTCTCCGGTTTATCCCTCCGGGTTTTCCGATATCATTACACTTATACATTCATGTTAATAAAAATAATCGTGAAAAAATTGGATCTCTTTTCAAGAAGTTTCCCCCCTTCCCGGGTAAGAATATCATCTTTTAAGAAATTTCCCAAATCATTCCAAAAAAGATAAAAAAAAATGTTTTCGATTCAAGGGCGTATAGAGCATCAGGTCACAGTGAAAAATGAAAACAGAGATGTCCTAGCGACCCGCTTTTCGGTTGTCACTTTACAAACACCTGTGTTAGAGCGAAAAAGAATCTGTATCAGTTTCGGAGGAGGGAGAGAGAAAGAGAGTCAGACGGCAGCGCGCTAAGGCGCCACATGCTGTGCCAGTTAATACATTTATTTAGGGTTGTGTTCCATTCGGGCGAGGCGTATTCGCACCGCGCTGCCTCTGTGTGCCCCCCTCCCCCCCTCCCCCCACGGCCTTCTGGCAGCGCAGCGACGCCCGCTAACACTGGAAAAGGGTGCTTATGGCCCCGCCGACCTGCCATTTTTCCCAATGGATCCGCCGAGAGAACTTCTTTTTAATACAACGCCGACGATTCCGTGCCCTCAGAGTTAAACAAAAATTGCTATACAACGCTTTAGAAGGCACTTCCGATTTCTATCTCCACTTTTGCTACGATGCAAAAGTGCCAAGAAAATAGTTTAAGCTTTTAAAAATGTTGGTTTATATCCGACGAATTTGCCCGATTTCTGGCTAGGAAGGGATAAACCAATTTTCTATTTTCAAACTGTCGCTTTTTACGCAATAATCTGGGTTGCCGTACCATTTCTTTCACTTTGGGACCGTACCCATTTGAATGTTAAAGCTGTGTAAGCAAAGTACAAGTGGAGGTTGCACTTTTACGTGAAATATACATACCTGAGTGACGTTAAGACTTTCATACGGATGCCACAAAATTTCTATTTGCAAATTATCCGACATTTCTTTAATTTCCGTGACACTTTTTTCGAATTTTCCTGGAATTCCAGGATAAACATGATTTCCAGGTTTTAAGGCAAACCTATATAAGAGATTATTTACTAATATACTTATCTATTTGAACGTTCGTTTTGGTAGTACGTAACAGAAAACCGGACACGTCTTTTCTGGAATGAAGCGTCACCTTATCCTAAACCTGATATGAAAAAGGAACCAATAAACAGTAGCTTTGCTTGCTATCTACAACAGCATTAATAAACTTGAAAAAAAAAGGAATCTACCCATGTTTCACATGAGATATTACTCTCATGCTACTAAGGCCTGCCTAACTTCCCAGATCAGACGTGATGGGGTGTATCCAGGCGCTACCTCCCGACGCGTAGTTCGTCAGAGTGAGGCTGGGTAGGTCTTCTCAGCGGCTCCGTAGCTGTCGAGGTGTTACCCATCCGGCCAGATTCCAAGGTCCCAGAGGGTGTTACAAGGCTGCCCGCGGCATTTAATCGCGGATCGGACTTGAACCGCGAGCCCCAACCAAGTCTCAACACCATCACTGGCAACGTAGCAACGCTGACCACTCGGCCACCGAGAAGACGTTCGTCAGCGGTGTTCGGAGGCATACTTCACTGACGAAGCCGGTCGAGAGAAAAGGAGGAAAAATGCGTCGGAAGCGGGAATCGAACCCACAACTCATAGTTTCGGAGGCGAGTGCGGTAACCACTCAACCACGTCAACTGCTCTTCCGCTGCACGAAAACTAAGTACTGCCTGGAATCGGTATACAGTACAGGGCAGCGCAGCGGGCTAATGCAACTCGTGACTTGTCAGGAGCAATGCGGTACGTCTAGGAACGGCGGTTGTTTTAAGCGATCAGGAGAGTCAAACCCTTCGATTGAGAGGGGGCTGAGACCAGGAGTACTAACCTTTGTAGTAACCTTGGCTGTGCAACTTGAGCCCGTACAGGTTAACAGCGTTCCATCCAAGAACTCTGGGCAGGAACTCGTTGTAGGTGATGTGCTGGGTGGCTCCGACTAGGATTCTTCGAGCGTGCTGGAAGAGTCGCTCGTCGTCCCAATGCGGGTTAATGGCGTGCAAACCATCAACCAGACGGTTGTGTTCCCTCATGAAGATGGTGTGGAGAGCCGTCAAGGCAGGCTGCTCGCTGGCGCGCCCGTCACCTCATCCAACAAACGTATCTATCAGATATCAACGCAAAGCCATTCCGCTCGACGCTTCATTTTCGACGATAAGGCACTTTCTCTTAGTCACTGACAAAACTACGCTTCTTTACATTCAACTTTGGCGAATAGTGAACCCGTTTTATCAGCTATAAACGGGTATCTGTCATAAGCGCCAAAAACCACAAGCGCCAACGCTGCAAGCGCCAATCCGTAACCGCCAAAGGTCTTAACCGCAATACTACCTAATCTAACCTAACTTAGCCTAACCTAACTTAACCTAACTTGACCTAACCTAACCTACACGAACTTTGGCGTTTGTGACTTTTCTCGTTTGGCGGTTACGGACTGGCGCTTGCGGTTTTTGGCGTACCCCCCCTATAAACAATGTATCAGCGAGATCATCCACAGTAAAAACAAAACACCCGTTTTGGGTAATGCTTGGTGTGAAACTAAAACGGGGGTAGAACGCATTTTGGTTATCTTTCAAGTCTATGTTCAGCCATATCATTAGAAAGGTCTCGGTGGGGGCTTTCCATTGATGTGGTTGAACATAGGTCTATCCTCGAAAATAAGGGAGTTCTGCGTATTTCGGCTATTTTTCAAGATAGGCTTATGTTCAGCCATATCATTCAAAAGGTCTCGGTGAGAGCTTTCCATTGATGTGGCTGAACGTAGATCTATGATTAAAAATTGCCAAAATACATACTACCCCCGTTTTAGTTTCACAACAGGTATAGCATTTCCCAAAACGGGTGTTTTGTTTTTACTGTGTGATCCCACCCGATGACTTTCATTTTTCTCTAAATTTGTGTTGGTAATACTTTTAAATACAGATGACCTGACGCTCGGTCGGGTGACTTGAATGTTGTTGCCAACATGATTTTTTCGGCAAGTCTCGAATGCGACAGGATGAAGTGTACTGTAGCAGTGGGAATACCTGCGATGAAGCAATATCCAGACGGCGCTTTGCATTCAGGATGCGATGGACTTTGAGGTAGCAAATCTTTTCCTTGCACGGGATGCACGGTCACGTTCAGGCGGCCGCCAAAGCCCCGCAGCTCCCTGGCGAGGCACGCGGACTCGCCGTACACCATCGACCCGTCCAGGAAAGCCGTGTTCTGGTTGATCTGATCACGGGGACCTGCAAGCAACGATCCAATTAGATTCCACCCAACTCAAACCAGTGCAGCATAACACTAAGTACGAGAAATACGGTGGACTGCCTCACAACTAGAAATTAACCTAAACAGCCCAAAGTATTTGGGGAAAAATTTAGCTTACGAGAAATTCGAAGGATTTTCTTCATTAAATTACGCAATTTTAAGCTTTGGAAAATGCTTATATTATTAAATTATAGATTTCCAGAGGGAGGATATTTTTTAAATTGAGAAAATACTGAAAAGAGAAGATCCTGTAAAATATTTTTTTCTGTTGCCGAACGGCATCGCTGGGCGGTAGTGGGTTAAGACCAAACAAGAAATTTACTAGGTTAGCCTGTGTAAGAGAAGTTAAAAGTTTTTTTCCCATTGAAATACGCAATTTTAAGCTAGAAAAATTACTAAATAATTAAATTTCAGGTTTCCTGGAGGGTGATAATTTTCTGAATTGTGACAATTCTGAACTGAAAAGATCCTCTAATTTTTTTTTTATTTCCGAACGGCATCGCTAGGCGGTTAAGATAGGTTCCACTGGACGAGTTGGCCATTTTTGAAAAGCACAATTTGTCGGTGACAAGTCCTTTCGTAAACGAGGTGACGCGGGCGGTGATTGAAACCGTGGATATTTGAAGTCGCGAACGAAATGAAAGCTGGCTGGGCGAGTGGGATGTGCAGCACATAGATACCTAGATGCTGTTGTCCGGGCAGGGATCGCATGAACGGGAAGCAGAGCTGCTCCCCCGTGGTCCTGTTCACCGTCGGGTAAAAATGATCACCCTGAGGCACCGGGATTGGCATGCATTCAGGATGGACGGTCCGCGGGGAATTGCACGGCCGACAATCCGGAATTGATGCAAAGAAGCCTGCCAAACAAAAGACAACACCCACATCACTTTCCGATTTGATGGTATACTCCGTATCGGAAACCGGCTTTGCGCAGCCGTGTCCCTCAACTGATAAACCCAAGACCTAGTACAGCAAGTCCTCAACCTGTTAACCCATAACAGCCCAAAGTATATGGAGTGATATTTAGCTTAAGAGAAAATGAAAGGATGTTTTGCATTGAAATAAGCAGTTTTAAGCCTTCGAAAATGCCTAAATAATTAAATCTCAGGTTTCCAGGGGGGTGATATTTTTTGCATTGTGACAATACTGAACTGAAAAGATCCTCTAATTTTTTTTTCTGATTCCGAACGACATCGCTGGGCGGAAGAGGGTCAAGTCGTGGACAGGTACAGTGGGACACAAAAGTCATGACCCCTGCTTTCATAAGAAGTACATTGAAGTAGGGTTCATGATTTTTGTGGCATACTGTACGGTGCGGAACAGAAACGCGTCAAAAACGTGATTAAGTATGTGTTTGAGGTTAACCTATCAAACGAATATGCCCGGCAAGAATTTTGAATTCATGCGATATGTCTGTCTCAACGTCTACGGCGACTTTATTGTTCAGCAAAAGGGTCAATTTTGATCATAAAATTTACGAGTAAAGCATGAAGCAGATTTTAATTTTTATTAAAAACTGCAATTTTAATAGTCTGCTAAGGGTGATTACATACAAGGAGAGAATTCTGAAGGGTGATTTGTTTTAACTAAGTATTCTAAAACTGATTTTAAATTCTTCTCCACGGCGATTTCTACTATTAACGGCACCTTTGGACAGTACTCAGTAAAAATAATCATCACTACTTGTCAGGAAAGAGAGTCCTAGCCACAACTTTTATCTGCATACCGAAAAAATAGGAATAAGAATCACGCAAAGGTTTTCCCGTTCACCGAAATTTGCATTTTTATCCGTGCACATTGCTTGGAACACTATCTCAGTGATAGGTTATTCGGTTCTAAATTAAAAGAATAGCTTACCTCTGTGAATGGGCGTAAATGTGAGATCGTGATCTAAAAACTGCGCAAACTGCATCACCATCAAACTGTATCGATTGTGCAAGTTACTAATGTCAGCATGGATGGTCGTGGAGACTAGCCGTGGTGATGGCAAAGGCGCACCCGTCACAGACGTTAACCGGGGATGAGATACTCCTGCAAAAAGAGTTTATTTACAGTTCCAACAGCGCCTAATTCAACAGTTATTGACACCAGAACGCGGCAAGCTAAGCTTCAGGTTAGGTTACGTGCAATGCGCCTCGCTCCGCTGAATCTCCGCTCGGCTTGACAACAAAGGGTCACAAGAGGAAGAACTCTCAACGTCAAACTCTAAGTTTCAGTCCTTAGGTTCGATTTGAAATTGACTCCGGGATACTCAGTTCAGGCAAAGATCTAGATTTGCTCTCATGCTGCTTATTTCGACACCTCCATAGAGGACTCGATCAGTTCTCAATCATCCGTTTTAAACTGTAAAAGCTCGACGAGCGTTCAAAATGTTGTTTTTCGTTGCGGATACCTCTTTTATTATTCGTCTGAAATAAACGAAAATGACGGAACACATTACCTCGCTCCCGGAATATGTTCTCAATGTATTCTTATTAAAATCACACGAAAAACAATGAAATGGTAAGACCTGAAAAAGGGGATTTCGCGCGCTTTTGAAACTGGTGTACTTGGAAACTCAGCTTTTAGAGCTGGTCGAGTCTTCCATGAAGGTGCCGATTTTATTGGAACTCATGAGTCAAGGTTTCCCTTTGGAATTCAAGAACAGCTGAAATACTACGCTTCGACAAAAATACTACTTTTAATAGACTATGTAGAGCCACCGAGTTGAGCGTTGATGGTAGCCAATCAGCGACAGAGTAAGGTTCCGGGAATCGCTGAACGTTCATAGCCACGGCCTCCGATTAGCTGCTTATCGATTCCTCTAATGAAAAACCGACCAATTGAAATGGCGTGTTTCGAAAATCAATCAAGTGAAAGAGTACGTTTCAAAAAACGATCAACTGCCACGTATAAGAATAGCAGTTGATCTTTTTTTTTCAAATGAACACTTTCCCTTGATCGATTTTTGAAACTCGTATTCGTACCTGATAGATTTTTCATTGGAGAGATCGTTATGGTGCCAACTCGCCGGCCCTACCCGAATCGAGTTGGCTGAACTGAGTATGATCTTATTTTTTGAAAACTAATTATCGAGTTTATTAAATATCGTATGATTTCACTCTCTGCTACGAGGTGTCACTTGGGACAAGTAATTGGTTTGGTTACGAACCGTCTTCATAGGCAGGCGGAAGCAAGCGGTTGAAGGTTGTCAAACTTCTGCCTAGGGCTGGTTTCCGCAAATTATTACAGTGTCCTGAGAAGGTCCGGAAGGGTGACTGGACGTCGCAGGTCTGTCCTTCTTCCGCCAGCGGGGGGCCGCACTGGTTGTCAATCAGCTGGGGCGTCGGCAGGAAAGGCCGGACATCGATGTCCTGCAATCCATCGCCGCTTAGGATGTCTTCGCGAGTTAAGCCGATGATGTTGTCGATGACTTGGCGCCGAACTCGTCCCCCAGATCCGCTGCAACGTCAACATACTTTCACTTACAGCTCAATCTCCTCTTTTCACTCGGAATCGTTGCTGTCACTTCAATTAACCGATTTCCGTTCAACGTAACACGAAACTTACATCGGTGGCTTCAAATGAAGCTGTACAAGTTGAAAATGCTGTTTCAAAACTTTACTTCTTGCAATTTATAACCACAGGACTTAACACATTCTTGAACGAGCACTCTCCACTAGTAGTAGATAGATCTATGAGAGTTCTGGCACAGCACCTGACCTAACTTAACCTATGATTATTTCGAAACCTTACCTAACTAAGCCTAGGGTTATTTAGAGTTACGTTAGGTTTCAAAATAACCCTTGGCTAAGTTAGATTGGGTTTCAAAATAACCCTAGGCTAAGGTTAGGTGCTGTGCCAGAACTCTCACAGATCTATCTACTACTAGTACAGTTCCATTTGAAGCCATCGACATATATGCGAAATATTTAGGTGGAAAATTGAGCGGAAAGCAATTTTCGAAGCTGGTCAAATTCTTGTTTTGAGCGGGGGTCGTATTTTCGCAAGTGCGCAGAATATAAGTGATTAAAAAATAAAGTGCACTTTTTAGATGTTTGGTATAACCGCATTTTGGAAAGGGTGTATGTCTAGATTTAGTAAAAGTGGAGGTCGCACTTTTACGTAGAATGTACATACGTGAATGAAGTCAACATTTTTATCAGGAAGTCACGAAATTCCTATTCGCTAATTACATGACATTTCTTTAATTTCCGTGACACTTTTTTCGAATTTTCCTGGAATTCCAGCATGAACATGATTTCCATGTTCATCCATGGATAGTTTCCATGGAATTCCATGATGAGTTTTGTGGCAACCTTGTATAAGAGATTATTTACTAATATACTTATCTATTTCAATGTTTGTTTTAGTAGTACGTAACGGAAAACCGGACACGTCTTTTCTGGAATGAAGCGTTACCTTATCCTGAATCTGATATGAAGAAGGAACCAATAAACAGGAGCTTTGCTTGCTATCTACAACAGCATTTGTAAACTTGAAAAAAAAAGGAATCTACCCATGTTTCACATGAGATACTACTCTCTTGCTACTAAGGCCTGCTTAACTGCCCAGATCAGACGGGATGGGGTGTACCCAGACGCTACCTCCCGACGCGTAGTTCGTCAGAGTGAGGTTGGGTAGGTCTTCTCAGCGGCTCCGTGGCTGGCGAGGTGTTACCTATCCGGCCAGATTCCAAGGTCCCAGAGGGTGTTACGAGGCTGCCCGCGGCATTTAATCGCGGATCGGATTCGAACCGCGAACCTCAACCGAGTCTCGACACCATCACTGGCAACGTAGCAACG
>Ga0058701_10002401_pt1 | contig 14162 bp, 10 predicted proteins | sample AgamicOrMae_FD_97039 | JGI IMG/M metagenome (GOLD analysis project Ga0058701, IMG submission 97039) | Agave microbial communities from Guanajuato, Mexico - Or.Ma.e | ecosystem: Host-associated > Plants > Phyllosphere > Phylloplane/Leaf | place: Guanajuato, Mexico | collected 2012-06-04 | reverse complement strand
ATAACTAGCTTTGATCCAATGACGAAAAAGGCCCCTTTTTCTCTCATAACTTTGACCGCCAGGCATCCAGTATCCAGCGTCCTCTCATGCATCTAGTTATCCTCTAGAGAGCCTAGCTCTCTAAACAGCAATGTTGCAAAGCAAAACACAAACAGCAATCAGCAAAAATGTTTTGTTTTGGTCATGTGTTGAGGCATGTTGAGGTTAGTTTTCTGAAGTTTTCTACTGTAGCGTTTACCTGACGGACTGATCTGGACTGATCATACTGACGGGTATGGAATAGAAAGCTGGAATAGATTTGGTCCAACTAAGTGTCGATCTCTGCTTTTCATTAAACAGATTTTAGGGGACGTATCTGTGCCTTCCGCACATTACTAAGGTAGCTTTTTGCCGAGTCTTACGATAGTATTCCTTGCAAGATTCCTTGCGCTGTTTTTCGGCTTACTTTGTCTGTCATTTTGTCGGAGTGATTCGCATCACCCCGACGTTTATTACTGTAAATAATTGTCAAACCTCATTCAATAACTTTATGACAATTTTTCCCGCGAACTCTTTTTTTCAGTGCTCATCCTTCTCCACCGGCTTCCGTGGGTCTCCCCTAATAGATCTCATACCTTACATCAAATGGAGGAAATTGGGCACAAGGCAACTCAGTTTGCCACTCTAGGGAATTATACTAGTGCAATAGCAGCATTCACTGAAGCAATTAAAAAGTATCCAAAAGAAAAAAGATTTTACCATAATCGAGTTTATTGCTACTACCAGCTCAATGATTTAGAAAAGTAAGTCAATATAAATCATTGAAAATGATGGTAACTTTAGTTTTATTACATGCAATAAGTTGATCACTCTGATTTTCAGAGCACTTCAAGAAGCAGAATATTTAGTAGAGAAATTTCCAGATTATGCTAGAGGCCACTTTAGGAAGGGTGAAATATTAGCGTCACTTAAAAAACCTGTAAGTACCTTAGCTGAGTTAAGGAAAATCTTTCTGTATATTTTAATTTATGTGTAATGTAAATTATATAATAATCTGCTGTTTCAGCGGCTGTATGATGCCATGAAGTGTTTTGAGAAAGTTATAGAATTATGTCCTGCAACTCCAGATGGGAAAGAACTGAAGGACGAAGCCAAGAAGGCTTTACAGGAAGTTAAAATACAAATACTTAAAGATGGCAACAAATATTCTCGTTGGCAGGCTGGCCAGGCTTGTCTTCACTCTTCCAGTTTAGAGGTAAAGTTTTTGGGTTATTTCTTAAACTTGTGTTCTGAAAAAAACTTCTCATCTAATGGCAATTCCAGAGAAAGTTAAAGTCACTGTCCTCTTCCCTTTGCTTTGCCAAATTGGAGTTTGCCCTCTGCTGAACTCCAAACCTTGTGACAAGCATTCTGTCATTTGTTATATTGCTGCCATAAGTCTTAAAAGGATCTTATTGTTTGAGACACTTCAAATAAATTCGAACAAGATAATCCACCTCTAGGTCACATGCAAGATTGGTGGAGAAGTGCTATTTTTTATTCCAATTTAATTTAATTTTTTTCTTTAATTTTTATTTTTTTAGGAAGCTAAACAGGAGCTGAGGAATGGAGTGTATGCAAGCAATATTTTTTACGCCTCTGACGAAGATATACCGGCTGAGGAAGTTCTTGATCCTAAAGAAGAGTAAGTGTTGTTTATAATAATATTTGTACTATTTGCCGGTACTCTTTAAGATTTTCACTTATGGTACGTATTGTGTTTCAGTCCGGCAAATCCACAAAAATGCCTTTCGATATGGGTAGGAAATATGAAGAAAAAACATACAGAGGCCGAACTTATCAAAGCTTTCAGCGAGTAAGTATTTCTTGTAACCACATGCCCTTAAAAAAGACAAAAAAAAAGGAATTTTAGAAAAAAAATGGAAATTAAAATTAAAAAAGAAAAAAGGAAAATCATAATTGAATAAATAAAAGATAAACGACTCATAAAATTATTTCAAAAGGGGTTCCCAACTGAACAGCAAATAAGTAGATGCTGTTGGTTGTTACTGCATTCAAGCTTTTTATTCCTTCAAAACAACTGGCTTAATAATACTGAGAGATACATTCAAAGCTTATGCATCTGTTTTGTCTTTCCTTTTGCAGATTTGGTCAAGTTAAAAGTGCGAAATGCTCGAATAACTGCGTTTTCGTAAATTACTGCACCCCTGATGGTCCCTCGAAAGCCATGGCGCGCTTACAAGGTCAAGATTTTCTCGGCAACAAAGCTGTTAGAGTTCGTTATCCTGATAACGCGAAAGGTAAGCGACCGAAAAATTACTCATTCGAGCGTCAGCTCATTTAAGCGAACTAACGCTGTCTTGTTTTGTTTACAGGAAAATAATGGCCGGGAGTCCTCAATCTTGGTGACCTGTTTTACTTATTTTTATTTGATATGGGTTTCTGTTAAAAATTCTTCGGACGAATTCTTACACGTATAAGTGCCTTCGACACCTGTCTTGTTTTCTAGGCCCATTAACCGCGCGTGCTCTTGTGTTTTATGTAAGAGTTACGGAATGTCTGTCAGTATTAGACCGCACTTACATGAACCATGTCTAGGTCTGAATAACATCAGTGCGGAACAGGTACCTGCGAATTTACCTAAACTTTGCGCTTAAAGGACGCGTGCTTAAGTTTATTGTTTCACCGTCAGTTAGCCATCTGCTGTCCATTCAGCGTTCGTATCCATTCATTTGAAACCACGTCGAAGAAAAACTTTCAACTGTTAAAAAATAGGACCCCCATCAGAAAATTTTATCTATTTTAAACTTGATTTTGATATTTCATGTTTAAGAGTGCACGGACAAAAAAGGTCCTGCATATCAGTGAGATATAGCATTTAGTCTCAGCCTCCGTGAGGCTGTTGACTGGTCAAGTTTAAAAGCATTATGAATATACGAACAAACACGAATAGAGGAAAGAGTCTGACTTCTACTTTGCGTGAATTGTTGCTCTCTCTAGTAGTTTGTGTGGCATTTTACCAGTCTTCATTGCATGCAAAGGTGGATTATGCAGTACATGGCTCTCTCGAACGTGTGATATTTTCGTACTAATGTGCTATGCATCTTACAGTAATTTATTTGTGACAACTGCTTTCAGTATTGAAGAAGAATACATAAATTTAAAATTTCAGACAGTCTTTTTTTATTGTTATTTATTCCTGAAGTAAGATCTATCCCGGAAAAGCATTTAACTGTGAAAATTCCAATTCTACTGATACCTGTTTCACATGATTTAAAAAGCACTGATGGTGCTCGTCTTAGACACTTGAAACATTGGTTTAGGTTGTAAGTTTTTCCTCTTTCGAGCGAATGAAACGGCTTCGAGAAGAAGTGTAGTTTGAGTCTTGGTAGTTTCCATTTTTTGTCGGAGAACATCGGGACATAAATCGCCTGGAGTGAAGTTTCCCGAGCCCCTGTCAGTTAACAGGTAGGCAATCCGCACACATGTATGCTGTGCGTGTAGTGAACATATCGTTCACAGGGGCGCTCACACGTATTTCTCCTAGGCTCTCAGTACGTACTGAACATTCATTTTTTTTTTCTACTTCACAGGATTTTAGATTTGGTCTTTTTTCTGAAACGTATCCGACAGATTATTAAATCGTTATTTTGTAAAAAAAATGTAAAATAAAATTCTGAAATGAGACTCCGGGGTAGGGCCCTCTACTTAGGACACCGTGTTGATCAAACCTCAACATTTATTTATTTACTTACTGATTAATTTATCTATCTATTTTCCTTATTGTTATTTTTGGGGGTTGGACCTTGGACCAAAAAAAGAAGCTTAGAAAACACAGGCCAAAAGGCTTGTCGAGTGATAGGGAGATGCGGTGTGAGCGAGAGAGAGAGAGGTTGTTGTTGTTGTTTGTTGTTTCTCTTCTCAGTCCGCACCGTAATCTGCACCGTGTGGTGTTTGGTGTGGTGCGACAAAGTTATTTTCGTTGTCTACATCCTGGTAGATAGTTATTACAAAAACACATAATTACGAGGCGAGTAAATGACATTAAGTTTATATCGGTGTCACATTATTTTCTTATCCTTGAACCAGATCATTGAGATTTAGCGTAATGCACGGTAGGGCGCCTTAACCTCACTACCAGCCTATTTCTTGCAATTGAGCGGCTCAATTGTATTACACGTGCAATTTTGAAGATGTCTTTTTGGCTCTAATTAGTTTTTAAGTAAGGTTGCTTAAACGTTTTTGTGTCAAATTGAAATTACGTCAAATGTGATAAGGTTATGTTGCATTGTTATGTATTTGTTTACCTCTTATTGCAGAACGAAAGAAGAAATATTTTAGCTTCAAACAAAAAAATATTTCTTCAATATCAATACTTCTTTAAGTTGCTTATGAAATATATCCATGATTTCCTTAAAATATTTGTTCTATGCAAGCACTTGTATTCGATTTACACATGTGATTATCTTTACATGGTAGCGTGAATTTATTTCCCTTGTATTTTCCAGGAATCTCTGTGCTGGATTATTCTTGTCTACCGTTCTTGGGAGATTTGTTCAATTAACCAATAACAATATTCTGTGTGAGCAAACAAGGGAGAGTGTGTTGAAGAAGACAACAGCAAAGATAAATGTGGAAATCTGTCATCTTAAATTGAAAGTTAATTAAAAAGATAAGATTTTGATGTCATATTTTTGGCCACTAATTCTTTGTGCTCCATTCATACAAATGGCAAATATATCGGAGGATGTAGAATGGTGATCACAACAGTAAGTAATATTTTTGTACTGTCCCAAGAATGGGCTAGTCCCACGGGACCTCTTAAATCACAATAAAAAAAATTAAAAAAAGGTGAAAATTAGTAATATCTGTGTGATCTAAATCCAGTCCTTGAAGTAGACAAGAAATTCAAGAATAAATGTTAAACTGTTGATTTTTCACCTATTAAATAGCACATTCTCTTCCATTGGCAAGGTCAAGTCATGAGAGTTGTACAACTCTCATGGTCAAGTTTGACCACAAAAATCAGATAATATAAAGACTCGAAATCTTTTTTGTTGTGAGAGCTTACCTATTAGCTATTTGTTATGTCTGGAGAGTAAACTGGTCTAGAGCTTGACCAGAAAACTTGATTAGCTTGTCAACCAGTTTTTTTTTTCATTAATAAAGGTTGAATAATTTTGAATTGATGAAGGCATATGAATGTAACAACAGTGCTGATTGACCCCCCTCCCCTTAATTTATGATGGCCTTTGAGGGTACTCTTTTACCCGGAACACATAAGTCCATGCTTTTACCGGGTTTAGGTCACCGAGAATGCTCTTGAACGCCATTTTGGAACTTCAATGGGAAGACTTTTCCGCGAGCTCGTTACGGAAAGCATTTCATTTTTATGTGCACTATTCAAAAGTATCAGGAAAGGTGTGGAAAAAATTATAGTCATATTTTGTTTTCCAGCACCGAGCACTGCGAGGAACAGTCAAGGGAAGGCTCCAGAAATGACGCCGTCAGTCGAAGAAGAAGCTGCATTAGGCGCCCACTGCGACGAAACGGTGTCGAGTGAAGAACCGTTAAGCGGACTTCGATCCAATTTCATCGCGGACAAAACTTACACCTGCACGAAGTGTAACGGTCTTTTTTCGCAGCTAAGTCATCTAAGACAGCATTCGCTGAGTCACGAAAGCAAGCCGTCATTCGTCTGTTCTAAATGTAACTCTCAATTTATTGATGAAAGTAGTTTCGTAGAACACTACCAAACGCACTCTTATAGGGAACTGTTAGTCTGTCCTCCGAGCTATGCGTCGGACACTCTACCGCAGAGTGTGGAAACGCACATCCTGTCTTACAGGGCAGATAAGCCGTTCAGCTGCTCCGAATGTCATTCTCGGTTCGCACGACGACGAGATTTGAGAAAGCACCAGAAGTGCCATGGAAAGGCGAAAAGGTATTTCTGCAACCAGTGTGATCGTCGATACGAAAAAAGGACGCAGTTACAAAGACACAAAATGAAGCACGCGGACAAAAAGCGGTTTTTATGTCCACATTGTGATTACGGAACTAATGAGAGCAGTTGCATCAAGACGCATATCAGGACCCACACCGGAGAGAGGCCTTTCGCGTGTCATGTATGTTCCGCTCGTTTTACCCGAAAAAGCAGTATGTTAACACATTTATTGGCGATCCACAAGGGAGTAAAACAGTATTCCTGTACGGAATGTGGGGCGCAATTCTCCACCCATTCTGCTTGGAGGGTTCATCTGCGGCGGCGCCACAGTAAGAATAGGCAGTTCTCTTGCTCACTTTGTGAAGCTCGATTTTCGAGTATTCGCCTCTTGAGAGCTCATGAAATATCTCACAGCCAAAATAGGACTGTGTCGTGTACAGAATGCGATTTCCAATGCATTCAAAGCAAGGACCTAAGGAAGCACATGATGACGCACACTAAGGAAGAGCTTTACTTCTGCGCACAATGCAATCAACGGTATGCCAATTACGATGATTTCAGAGTTCATATGAAAGTCCATTTGCCGACGCAAACAGAAGAAAAACCGACTGAGAGCAAAGAAAGTGTCGCTGACGCTCGATCTTCTTACGAAGAGAACCCGGAAACACGGGAAGGAGAAAAGGCGGTTTCTTGTACGGTGTGTAACGCACGATTTTCAACGGAAACTTTGTTGAATTCGCATGTTGTATTACACAAAGGAATGGGGCCGTTTGTGTGTCTCATATGTGATTCTCGGTTTGTTCTACGCCCCAGTCTGAAAGCGCACGTACTGATGCACATTAAGTGGTAGGCGTTGTGTAATACGAAAATGTACTATCAGTCCAAAGTTGTTGTCCGGTTCTGGTCGTGCAACAAGGCGGTGGCCAATGCATTGCCCCATAAGGCGGAGCCTTCCAGCGCGACCAGAACAGGACAATACCTTTTGGACTGATAGTACAAAAATGGCAAAGTCGTCCACCGCCGGCAAATGATGCACCCGCTTCTTCAGCGGAAAACATGGCATTTTATCTGTGAACATGCACTCATCATTACGTTAAGAAAAACGTCTTAACGCTGAATTGTCTCATGTAACGGCATGTTAAAACATTTTTATTTATTTTTTAAATTAAAATTTTTTTTTGATGATTTGTAATTTTTCAAGTAAAACTCGTCGCTTGAGCGAATTGTGACGAAAGTACCTGTGTTTGCCATATAGTTGCCAATTGGGCACTGCTTTGTAAAATACTGTGACTTGCCCCTTGTAGAGCTTCGGCTCTTAGGGTATTTTTTACATAAATAAATAATTTAAAAAAATGATTGTGAGAAAGATAAAAATCTGGATTTGAGAAAAGACTGAAAAACAAGAAGCGCTTTTTCGGGGCCTAGTGAAGACAATGATGAGGGGTTAAAGGGTGGTTTGCCTTATTTACATTAGTTTTCCGAAAATCACTTAAGCGATTTTGTTGAACCAGATAATAAATAGTCAAACGATGCAACTGAGAATTGAGATTTTAGCATAATGAGGTACCGGTTCATATTATACACTCGATGGGTTTAAAGCTGAGAGCCATCCAGATTTGCAGTAAAAAAAATGGGGGAGCAATATTCGGTGCATTAGGTAACCTTTAATTAAATGTATTGCCCGTATCGAAGATGTTATTGAAACGCACATTCCGTATAATTGTGCTCATTCGAGACAAAGCATATCTCCTGCATTGTAGTGATGCTGTGTCCCTAAAGCCTTCATGTTATTTACAAGATGAGAGAATAAATTATAGGGACCTCTCCTTCATTTCTGAGCCTTTTACAAAGTCAGTGTAGGCAGCTGCTACTATATAGCTGTGAAGTGTCTGGTCTACGGTGGAACGGACGGTGGTAAGATTAAGGCAAATAATACTGTGTAAAGTGGATATGTCGTTTTCGGAACAATTAATCACAGTTATTGCAATAAAACGTCTTTATTACCGTTTTGGAAACTCGCAACGTTTCCAAGAATGTATACACATGCGTTCATCGAGAGATACAATAATGAAGTGAGCATTCACTTATTTATGGCAGACCTGAAGTAGGTATCTCTCGTAATACATCAGAAGCGTGTAATTTACATTGCATCTGTTCACTATTAAATCGATATACAAACGTGTCGTAACGACCTAATCTCACAAATGAGTTACCTCGTAATATTTCTGTGAGTTCGAGAACACACTCTGGCATACAATGGCAGTTTCTTAGCGTTTTAAAAATCGGCGAAAATAAATGATTCATTTTTCAGTACGACGGATTATTAGTTAAATGATTCAAATCTGAATAGTATTGTCAATATAAATCTTAGGACAAAGCTTACAAAAATGATGAGGATGGGGTCACTGCTGTCTTAAACAATGCGACTCAGTATGACTAGCTATGATAGGTAACGTAAATATAAAATGTTTGCGATGTTAGCAGTCTTCCAAGCTCTAAAAGTTTGTACACTGATTTCTTTGGCTTTGGCATTCAAAAAATCACTTTGGCGCAACCTTGCAACCACACTACAGCACACTAATCTAAAACCGCACAATAAAGAAACATATAAAAAAAGCGAACTTATTAGTCAACGGTTATAAATAATTCATTAAATACGATAACACTGCACGACAGAAATATAAAAGTAGAAAACCCAATGATCACAAAGAACACGCGAAAAAAGTACGTAAAACTCCGGGCACGACAATACAAAAACCTCATATAAAAATCTTTGGAATGTTGGCATTCACTAGATCCTATTCGTGAAGAAGATATACGTATCAAAATACACAAAACACGCTGATACTGGAACACTGCGTATTATGGAACAAGCTTAAAGCGAGACTTGAAGAGGGACGCGAAAATATTTAAGTTACTCCTTTGTTCGTCGTGTTTTAGACAAACGACGAACGCTCAAACACTGCTCCCATGAACGAAATATGTCAAACAAAACCATTACGAAAAGGGTCTGGAAACAGCTGAGCGAGCAATCGGGCCCGCTCAATCCGATACTTGCGTAGTTTTTCGGCGTCCTGGACACAAAATTTACATACAGGCTCAATACAATACCACATTTTTCAAAAAATTAAATCACCAAAATTTTGTGTTTGAAGAATACTTACGAAGTAGAGCACATAAGCAGCGAATCCGTGGAAGAAGAGAGAAACAACCGCAAGTCCGTAAGACCAAGAGAGATAGTTGTAGTTAGGGTATGTGAGCCATTCACGGCGCCAGCATTGGCCACCAAAAATGCACACAGATGCAAACAACAGCCCACCTGCAGAAAAAAAATGACATCAATCTCTGATGATAATTTAAAAAATTTCAAAGAAATTAAATTTTGGGCAAATTCAGAGCCTTCATTTAAAATTAGCTCAAATCTAAGGCAGATTTCTGGAGACTTATGAAAGTTTTGTAAGAACAACAAAACTTGATTACACTAAAACAAAAGGGGCTGTAGATTTACTGTATTACTAGCAGGATTTGATAATTGCTGAACCTACAGACTATTTACTAAAATGGGAAATAAACAGATGCTAGAACACACTAAAAAGAGGGCTCCTTGAATGGGACTTAAAAGAAGATAATTTTAGGGTACTTACATGCAATTGCATTGAAGAGGAAACACAGTTTGGTCAGATGCCATTCATAGGTTAAAACAAACCTCAGAGGCCATCTCATCAAAGTTATGGCACTCAAAATCTGAGCACTGAATGACATAATCATAGCCATACTGACACATCCTTGAACCATTATCAGCCATCCTGTGACAGAAAGAAACGGAGATCTCATAACCTCATATTCCAAATGTATGAGAGAAATTACTGCATGGCTTGAAACACAATAACTTGAGTCATATCTTACCTGGGAGGATGTATTCCCGAATGCTGTCAAAAGTTGAGCTGTAAACGTAGTGACAGCCATAGAAGTCTCTCGGAAACTGGTAATGAGGGAATCTGAACTCCTTGAAGCAGTACTCCCACAGGCCCATATTTTTAAAGGGACTGAAGGTTTCATGATGCGACTGAATCCAGTATGGTCTGTCAAAGTGATCAGTACAGTAATAAGTGACAAGATACTTAGGAACCCATGAGGAAAGTTCAAGTGACCAGTAAACTTACCCTGCAAAGGCCATAATAAGAAATATTCCCGCCACGTAGGAAAGTATGCCTCCATAATGCATGGCATCTGTGCAGAAAATGCAGCATTAGGTGAGCAGACGACATAACCTCACTAATCAACATTTAATTATAAGGCAGATTGAATTGAAGATCTTGGAAAAAGCATTCGGAATAATTTCCTTGAACACGTAAAAATTCGACAGAAATTACCTGAGGCTTTGGGATAATGATGCTTTTGCTTGCACGTAGCGGCCGACTTCACTTTAATCTTCATTTCGATCTTATTTCAGGATCTTATTTGCAAGTCGCGCTGGCTTCACGTTGGCTCGAAGACTTTGTTCGCCGAACTGTTGGAGTTGTTTTTCTATTTTCTCCTCCCAGAGAATCTTGGAATTGCGAATAAATGGGCCCGAAATGGGCGTAGCACGTTTAATGATTGTTTTTGTTCCTCCTCGTAAGTTTACAAACAAAGTGAGGTTATAACCACGGCCCTATGGTGTTCGGTTAAATGTCACTTAGAAGGCGTTTGACAAACTTAAGTCATGAAGGATTTTTGGGTTTCAAAAAAATAAAAGAGCTTTCCTTACATGCTCCTCGCAAACTGTGCTCTCAACGGATCTATAATGTGAATATTTTAAATCGAAAATCTGGAGCATGGAGTTGTCCGAAAGATTCTGAAAACCACCCAGTGGATCCTCCACTCCTCCGAGCACTTGATACTGACAGAAATCCTGTAGCAGAAAACACGATTGGAAGGTGGTTAGAAGTAAGGTTATATAGAGAATATAACCTTGGTTAGAAGCTACTTAAAAAGATCTTTGCTAACACTACTGATCTAAAAAAATCTAAAAAATCTTTAAAAACACTACTGATTGGAAGTACAAAAGTTTCGTGACTGCCGCAAACGAGTGTCGAAAATGTCGGGACAAGGCAATCAAAGTGATGGGACCGGTTCTGCAGCAATATCAGATGCTGTCAAAAGGTAAACATTCCACTTTGTCTCATCTTTAGCTGCAGTCTAATAATTATTGGTTTTTAAAAATGTTTTTCAGGATTATCGCTTTAATGGAGGCTAATCCCAAAGGCATATCTGATGCAGACCTTCAAAAAGATCTTCCAGATCTCACGCCAGAGCAAAGAGTAGCAGCAGTTAATAAGTTGCTCTCACAAGTAAGGAACCTACCAAGATTCTGACTCATGATGATGTAAAAGAACTGTGAAAGGCATGGCCTTTTATCTCAAAATATCTCTTTTATTCCCACATTTTATCAATATTAACTGGACATGTGAAATTGATTTTCTGTTGGCGTTGTTCTTCACTGATTTGAGTATTCTGTCGAGAAAAATTTGAAATACTTTGGGGAGAGGTGTCGGATCATACATTAATATACTTGTTCTTTTGTTTCAGAATAACTTGGAACTCCTGACTCAAGGAGATAAACTAATTTATAAATTGAAAGACCCATCAAAGGCCTCCAATCTGAAAGGTGCTGACAATGAGGAGAGAATAGTTCTCAACATCATAGAAAAATCTGGCAATAAAGGCATCTGGGTCAGGGACATCAGAAATGAATGCAACTTGATGCTAACTCAACTCAACAAAATTCTCAAGAATTTGGAAAATAAGAAACTCATAAAAGCTGTCAAGTCTGTCAATGTAAGTACTTCTTAAAGCTCTCTAAGTCTGAGTTCCTTTCCTCAGGCCATATAGATGTATTAACCTGTGTCAGGCCAGTTCTTCGTTATTTTTATTTTATTTTTGTTTTTTAATGGTTAACTTAATTTGATTTTTTAGGCAAGTAAGAAGAAAGTTTATATGATGTACAACGTGGAGCCTGACAGTTCAGTTACCGGTGGATCGTGGTACAACGACCAGGACTTCGAAGTCGAATTCGTCGACATGCTGATTAGTCAGTCTTACAGGTATCTCGAAAACAAGCGAGAAACTTCGAAGGAATGCACTGAAGGCCCATTGACCGCCCGGAGTATTGCTCGGGCGACCTCCAAGGATATCTGCAAGTTTATTTCGGAGCTCGGTGTCAGTAAAGTCGAGTTGTCGATCAAAGATATAGAGACCATCTTAAACACTTTAGTCTATGATGGCAAAGTCGAAAAAATTACTGCCGTGGATGGTGGATATTTGTACGAAGCTGTCGAGCCTCTGCTACCCCCTCCAGGATTTGTTCGCACTCCGTGCGGTGTTTGTCCTGTAAGTATATTTGTTGAAAAGAGTCCACCCCCAGTCAATGATATTTTTTTTTCTTATATTAACTTGTTTTTAATGTGACTGTGTTTTTCTCCCTCTGCAGGTCTTCAAAAACTGCAACGATTCCGGTGCTGTAAATCCCAAAAAGTGTGTTTATATGACCGAATGGCTTGAACCATAGCAATCTAATTATTATTAGTTGAGTTGTTCAGAGTTCAAAAATTTATGTTTTAAATAAATCAATATTGTTATTACATGAAAAATCATCGTTTTGCTACTCACACCTGGATTTTAGTCCACAGCAACATTTTTTGTTAATTATAAAAGATCCACCGGCGTGGTTAGGCGATACTACCCATCATTGGTTTGTAGCACTGGTACGCCTAAGAATCTGCTCTGATGTGATATGAATGTGCGCCTTGGCACAAATGTTTTTTGGACCAATTTCAAACAATTTTCAAGGCTGATTGAAAATTTTCGGTAGAGATCCAAGGGGCGGTTGTCAAAACAGAAAGGCGAATAAATTATTGAAAATCAGGTTTTGGAAACAGCTTTTCACGCATTGTCTCCGTTCATGTTAGGGTCGCAGAACACGAATCTAGCGTTGAAAATTCGTTGTTTCGAACGTCTCATTTCTTCTTTCTAATCGACAGTAAATTTATATCGAATCGACGTATTTTTTTGGTCGAGAACTCGCCGATGAACCAATCGTATTCGACGGGAGAATCGGTCTACTACAGGTCCGGGTTTTGACTAACCGTCTGCGTTGATCAGAGCGCCTGCGGAACCCAGCATAGGCAACCTCGACAACAGTCATGCTATGCGTGCTGCCTACTCAAGTTCTCAGTAAACTTGTAGCTGAATCATCAGTCTTACTGTGCTACCAATGGACATTTAATTACACATTCAGCTTAATTGTCCTTTGTCAGGCGTAAATAAACCTAATAGCGATCAAGTGCCAATGGTAAATATTGAGCAAAAAATAAATAGCAAAACGTAGCCATTATAGCCATGTTTACGTATACGGTACGGTAAAAATACTAATAGTTAAAGAAGTTTATATCTTGATACTTGAAGTCAGCATTGTTAGTCTTTCTGTTCAAACGAAGCTTACAGAATTTTGAAGAAGTCTTTTTAGGTATAATGTAGCCGCTGCTTTGGTTCGGAGACAAAAAAATTGATCAGTACTTGGTTTGTTTACATGCACAACACGCTTTCTAAATGGCTCTTTACTTTAGATCTCTATGCGCCAGCGAGACGCCGGGGACAGAAGTCAATTGTCCTCTGTCCCTGGCGCCTCCCCCCCTCTTGGAGCGGCCCCGCGTCAATGCTGTTCTTTACTTGAAACGACTTGAAGCGGTTTAGCCAGTGATGAGCGAAGCAGCCTTCCAACTTCTCAAGGAAATATGCCAATTGACATTGGTTCTTCACGCCCTCGCGTCGCCTTGCCTCGCCCTCGGCCTTCCGCCAATTCTGGATTTGCCCTTGCCTCGATTTAAGTTCGCGTTACAACGCGACTTTGAGCTCGATGCAGCGGCCATTTGCAACTGCAAACTGCATTTTAGCCGGAAGACGGTAACTTGGGCTAATTTCCAAATAGCGCAGGTTTGGATGCGCAATTTTCATTTATTTTGTGACATTTACCGAGGAATGCGGAAAGAGCTTAGGGGCCGTACACAAACCACGTGGCCTTTTTTAGGCCACTTTTTAACCCCCCTCGTGACATGTGACATATCGTGGTTCTTCGAGGGACCCCCCCCAAATGTCACGTGTTTTTCGTAAATTTTCTGGAATATTACTGTACACAAATAACCGTCACAGAGAGCGCGTGAAAAATGTGTTTATTAAGAAACTCTCGTATTTTTTCTGT
>Ga0058701_10002399_pt1 | contig 14164 bp, 7 predicted proteins | sample AgamicOrMae_FD_97039 | JGI IMG/M metagenome (GOLD analysis project Ga0058701, IMG submission 97039) | Agave microbial communities from Guanajuato, Mexico - Or.Ma.e | ecosystem: Host-associated > Plants > Phyllosphere > Phylloplane/Leaf | place: Guanajuato, Mexico | collected 2012-06-04 | reverse complement strand
ATAAATACCCATCGAGTCCTTTAGGCGTCCTCTAAGAGTTAAGAATACGAAACGGAAAATTAAAAACAGTCCAGCAGTTTTATTTAGAAAAATCACAGCAAAGAAGAACAGGTGGAAGGCGGTCTTCAGATACATGCCCCCAGATGCTGGCGTAGGGCGGGTTGCCTACTTCATCATGCTGCGTACTCATCTTGTATTTTCTTTTAATTTTTAGGGTAATTTTCAAAGTTTTTTTTTCTTCATACGGCAAAGGCATTTCCTCCAACTTGCTAAAAATTGCATTACATTTGCAAAATAATTAGCATTTTTGAAAAAAAGGGGGGAATTTTTACGTGGGATTTTGCCATTATGCATCACTAACCGGTTTGCCTATTGCCTACGTTTTAGTCCATTTTAAGGGGAGAGTGTCTGTTCGTTACCCTTGAAGCATCCGGAAAAAAGGAACACTTTTTTTTTACGGAAAACTTACAAAATCACAACGCGATGCAAGAGTGGAAAAAAATAAAATAAAAATAAGTATAACGTAAAAAGTCATGGTTAGGCGTAGGATGGGGTGGGGGAGGTAATGTTAGCATAAGGAAATGGATAAGTTTCTTAAAGCATGAGTCGGAATAGATAAAGCGCCAATTAAACTTAATTTGATGCCAACCGTCGTAATAATGAACTGCCTTAACTATACGTTGGGGTCAAAAATGACCCCTTCGGCTTTCAAGGAGTAAGGCGTCATTGCAAAGTATACTTCTGGAGGTTATCGAATCAATGACATTTTTCGTCATAAGTCATCAAAAAAATAAAGGTCAAATTGTAAACACCCAATAAGTGAACAGCGAGCCTTGAAAATTAAAAAGGGGTCAAAAATGACCCCTTCGGCTTTCTAGTGTTAACTCGCCAACCTGACCACCAGTACTTACCGCTAGTGGACTTGGGATTTTATTTTGTTGAATATACGCTTATATGGTTAACTGAGTATTTCCAAGGAATTTAAGATATTTACAAAATATGAGATCAATAATGACCATCAAAAAGAACAAAGATCACTGGCGACTTGTGTTCAAATGAGAAGACGATGTGACGCCCTTTCCAATTACCCAAGTGCTACAGTTTTTCAAAAATGCTCTATCTCTCACTCCAGGCTCTCGTACTTTTAATTAGCCTAAAATATTTTTATTGGAATCAGCCTGAAGATACGGGGACTCGTCTATCAATTGTTTTCCTTCAAGTTCGAGGAGCTGATGTGACGTTACGTGGATTTTTCTATTGACTGAAAGGCTTGTTAACCGCTAGTGCCGTCAATGCTAAGTAAACATTTTCGCACACTGCATTCTTAGTTGAAGGTCGGATTTCTCATATCTGTATTACTGTATTCATCTGTTTGCGGCTGCTCATTGAGGATGAACGACGACTGTTTGGATTAGATTAACTTAGTTTTGGTTTGAAATAATTGACTCGCGACTTGCACCGATATCGCTCTCTTTGTTCGCGGGTTGAGGAGTCCATGCAATGTCCAAGGTAATATCCATGCCGAAAAATCCATTCAATTAAAAATACTCGAATGGTCCATGGTTCATGGATATAGCATAGACATATGGATATCCAATTTGTATGTTTTCAATAAATGGATGATTTGGCATGGATATTGCATCGACTTTTCAACCCGAGTTTCGGCCATGGAAGGTGGACCTCAGTCGGTGTAAAATTAACCTTGCGAATCCGCAGCATTGCGTATGCGAGTGCTTTGACGATAAAAATGGAAACTCACAGTAAGTTTCTGGTCCGAGAATCCATAGCATATCCATGCATGTATTTCCAAAAATCGGCGGTTATTCATATGGATATCCATGTTTTTTGTATGCCAGTCTTCAATTCTCCATACAAGTATGGATATCCGCATTGATATCCAAACAGGGATATCCATGCAAGGACATTCTACAATGGATGTCCGTGAAACATGAATATCCACCACTGGATATCCATGTTTTTATGGATATCAGTCTTTAATTATATCGATGCTTTTATTGATATCTATTGGGGTATTCATTGATTTCTATGGATATCCATGCATGGTCTTGCTATGGATTCTCGATCTGGGGATCTGATAGGCAGTCCTGTACACTCCGTAGTAGCGCGGGTTGCATATCACCAAGTGCCGGGGCTCAGGTGAGTCATCCGGTAGGGTTGGCCTGTGGATTAAAAAAGCGATGTGTTACTCCATGTGAGGATCGTGTATTTATGTAAATGGCTTCGTATAGGTCCAAAAAACTTTTGTTAGTTTAAACTACTATCCTACGCAGTCCTGGAGTAACTTCAGAATGAAGCAATTCATTGTGAGATCGCGTACCGTACTATTTTTGGCATAGCATAATGAGGTCGTCGAATTTTTCGTTTACCTAATCCACGCTATGCCGTTCATCCTCATAATTTAGCAGGAGCAGGCGTGGAACACAAGAGAGACATTTTACGAGGGGCACATGAGAAGATAGCCTTTACAATTTACAGTGTATCAAGAAAAACCGGCACGTTAACACTTCAAGAATGAAAACAAAGAAACCTATTAGACAACCAATCAATCCCATCACAAAAACAGCAGATAACGATTCCAAATCTAAGGATTCTTTGCGACTAGTCCAGCGTTTCCTCCGTTGGGAGACTTTAGCAAGATGCTCTCGTCTTTCGACAAAGCCAAAACCTCCAACTTCAAAGATCCGTAGAACAGCCTTTTTAAAAAGTCGTTCGTAAGGGGATGGTTTAGGCAGCATAAGACGGGTCCGACGAGTCTCATATCCAACACCAGGCAAAACATAATAAGACGTATCTGGGAATAAATCATCAAAATCGTCCAAGCTGCAGACATAACCGATGTCCTGACGGTCTCTTTGAACTAATTTATAGTACGATAAATTGACGAATCTTATCACGTCTTTCAGGGGCAAGTATTTCGGATTGGACGCAAGTGCCTGCGTAACATAGTCCCTATTTCTCTGAACGGCATGAATTGGTATGCCTGAAGCTACCAAGTCTTCTATGGTATTAATAGTTTCCTTATTTAAAGGCACGGTGAGTTGACTAAGCAGTTTCGATAAGTACGTTGCACACATCACGATGCTAAACCACCTCAAGCATATGATATACACCCTTCCATACCGCGGGAGGGAAGTCCAGTCACAGGAATTGCTAAGGAATGTCTGAAGCACGAACAAAGTGGCATAACCGAGACTTTGGTTCTTAACAATAATGTACAAAATAGCTACAGATACTATGAATGCTATTGCCATACAACACCACACAGTTGGCGATAATTCGTCGGTTATTCTGAACCACGAAATGCCGCGATCTGGGCGATGGGGTATTGCCAAAATATCTTTCGACCCCTCCATGTATGTAGGAATGACAAATAAATTCGTTCTCGTTGGGGTTACAATGAATTTTGCCATAACGACATCAGTTGAGTTCCCTACCTCCGCAGGAAAATTACTGGCATGGATTGGAAAGAATACTTCATGGGTGGCATTCATCTCACGTAAAAGGAATGATATCAAGGGATTCCACACTAGATTGAGAATTTGCACATTTCTTTCGAATACACTCACTTCGAAAGTAAGTCTACATGCATGGAGGTTCGAGATCTTGCTCTCAGGGAAAAAGTTTACGCTAGTAGTTAAAGTGCACGATGAACATCTCTCCCATGAAGATAGCATAATAGGGGTAGTGTCAACACATTTGCCGTTCTCTGTAAATGGGAAGTAACTGTAGGAATAACAGGTGTTGTTATCGTGTACAACAACAACTGCATCTGTTATACTCAGCGTCCACGCGACGTCGAATATTTCTTGTATGGAGATCTTGTCATCTTTATAATACACGGGAAAAGAAAATATGATCTTAGCTCTGGAGCATTTTCGAAATCTCTCCAGTAAGTTGAGCATACGTGGAACATCTTGTGCGAATATCACGCACACGTCTTTTCTGTCTGAGGCCAACACCAAATCCCCGTCGGAAAACGTCCAACTCGTTCGAGCAATCACTTCGAGTTCATGGGATGGGCATATCGATTCGGGATCACAAATGAAATGAACCGTTGTACAATTTGATTGCAGAAGTATAGGAACATGGCAGTCGCAAAACGAGGTGTCTTCAGAGTGCGATGATTTTAAACAGCTATTTACCATCGTTGGTAAAATTGCTGCAAACAGAAACAGGAGCAGCGGATGAAATTGCATCGCTTGTTAACGCGTGAAGTGTCTATCGTTGTTACGTGGATGTTGGGGTTGCGCGGTTGGTTCCGATATATCGACTTTTCAGACAAAGGGCTAGTTATTAATAGAAGAGAACATCAAAAGGGAACAAATTATAAGATTACATCAAAGCTTTTGCCGTAGCCTTTCTTTAGTATGAGGAAATACACACTTGAGTAGTGTTTCACACGAGGTGGAATGTCCCTCCTCATGTGTTCTGTCGCTGGCAAGCAGAGCGGAGCGGGAAACGAGGCCCGAAACTTTTTCATTATTATTCTTATTTTAGATAGCGCCGCTGAATCAGTGCCTTTGAACAAGGAAAGGAATTCGAGTTAGACAGGTGCATAATGGAATACACAGTACACCCGCTGCGGTTCAACCATGTGTTAGCCACGTAACATAGAACGTATAGACCTACTGTTCTGCATATATACTGGAGGGGGTGGTCTTTGTCTTCAATTGATTTGAACCTTAAATGTCTGGTGTGAAAAGACGCCTCATATCGAAGACAGAACCAAATATCGTCCTTAACAAAGACTTCATTAGTATTGTAGGCCGTGAAAGAATCTTCCATGGACATGGAAAGCTGAGCAATGACTGCAAACTACACATGACATATGAGGAGTCCGAGAATCCATACCATATCCATACATGGATTTCCAAAAATCCACGGATATCAACATGGATATCAACGAGATTTGGATGTCTATCTTCAATTATCCATACAAGTGTGAATAGCCACATTGATATCCCAGCAGGGATATCCATGCAAGAACATTCTGCAATGAATATCCGTAAACCATAAAGATTCATGAATGAATATACATTTTATGGATATCGTTCTTCAATTATCCATGCTTTTATGGATATCCATCGGGATATCTTTGGATTTCTCTGGATATCCATGCATTGACTTGCTATGGATTTTAGGTCCAGGGATCTCTTTTAATTATTATGTCGAAAGTTGTTTATGATAATACAGGATAGACTACTTCTCGTCACCATGTTGTCAAAAACAGTTCATTCACTGAATGGAACTACAGAATACGGATCAGGGATTTCTTGGGTTCCATGAAGATGCATCGGGAAATGCGAATACTCGTAGCTTTCGCGCAGTCACGCAAACTTTCCGATAAGAAGATTGACGAGTTATTTCGATAGGGCACTCGGAATATACTGTATATCTGCGGAAAAATCTGTCATCCGAAGGGTTTATTTCCTTCAGCAGAGAAGATTGGGTGCTGGTAAAATTGTCTTCAGCAGAGAAGATGGGGTGCTGGCACCGGTTCATTACCACAAACTAGTAAGTTTCTCAGCCACTTTACCTAATGCACTTCTTTCGATGAATATAGCCTAGAAAAATGGAGATTGGTTTTATGGTTCGGTTGGGAGTACGTAATTTTCCTTGTATCCCTTTCTTTGCTTGGTACAGGTACCAGCGATGTGCAAATCTGAATTTTCTATGTAAGGCTCAAGAAATGTTATGGAGTTTAAACAGCCACAATACATTCAATTAATCATTCCTAGCTTCCAGGCAACATAAGAAATAACTGTTCCATTGCATTTTAGTAGCTCATCAACGCTCTCTGTGACATATGAGATAGCATAGCATACTAACGAGCATACCCTGAAAGGACCATCTTCAAAAGACATGACACACAGATCATGTCCCATGTTCACAAAATGAATATCCTATTGGTTCTTAATTAGTATACTTCGGAGCGATTTCAGGACACTGACGTCTGACCCCTTTGAAAAGGATTACCAAAAAGTTTGCCAAATTTTGGTGGTATTTCAGACGAGCCACCAAAATGGAATCCTTACTATGATGCCGTCACTGATATTGGTGACATCCCAAAAAATTGGTGCTCCCTGAATTTTGGTGTTCTGTCCGAAATGCCACCAAATATTTGGTGAAGTACTTTAGGTGATGAGCAGCCACTGACATTGTAAGTCAAAAACTATTTTAGTGACGCTCCAAAATATTGTAGTGACGTCCCCAAGTATTTTGGCTAAATATCTCGGGATATCACCGGAGAGGGGATATCGCCAAAAATGGCGATTATTGCCCATCGGACAGCACCAAAAAGGTAAGACCACAAATAAGACGAATAAAATTCCTCACGAAGAATCCTTCCCAGCCCAAAATCCGTATATCAGTTATCCGTATACGAAATATTGAATTCGTATACTAATTTAGAAAAATTTCGTGTATGAAATCAAGATCATCATAAATGAAAATTTTGGCTTGTGTATTAAACATAATATCACATACACGAACTTCGATAAATTCTTATATGTTTATTTTCTTTCGTATATGAAAAAATAATTTTGTTTACGAAACCGCTAAAATCGTATACGAAATTGTCCATCGTATACGAAGTACTGCATTTGTATACTAATTTGAAACTTCGTATGCTAAGATTTACGTACGTATTTTGGGCTGGGTCAAAACTGACTCCCAACACTTAATTGTTCAACGAGATCATTGAGGATAGTCAAAACTTTTTGAACGTAAGTTGGGCTTTCCTAATGAGCCAACCCCAAACAGCTGCGATCAGAAAAGTCGGCAATTAATGTTTTTGTGTTATGGGAATTGAAACATTTTTTGAGGTTCTGCATTAGAACGAATTCCATTTTTTGTCAAAGTAACGTGAGTAAAACTATTGTTCTCAAATTGCCTGGAGAAGAGCAACGTACGCTATTATGGTATATGACAAGCGTAATTTGGGAAGTCATGTATCTCATTGTTTCGATCTCTTTTTTCTTTCCGTAGAAATCAATCAAATTGAGGAGTAGTGTTCTTGTTTGCTGCATAGGCGCCCAATCGATCGATCACTCCTGACGTCAATATTTACAAATGCTGTTGATAATTCAAAAGCTCGTAAAGAAAGCGAGCATTAACCTTAATAAACCCCCTTGTAAAAAAACAAAAAAAACAACGGATTTTTTTTACAATCTCATCATAGTGAGTTGAAACGTATTGAGTTGAAAAGTGGTTGTCACGCAGTATGCCTCGAGTAAAAAGATACTAAATGCAGGAAAAGGAACCTTTTTTATTGGGCTTCGAACGGAGCAAGTTCTGAATGGCACATTGGACAAACATACGGCACTATTGATTTCTTTGTATCGCTTTATCACTCATCTTTGCGGAGAACACATAAGACGAAAAATATTTTAATGGTACCATCTATCGAACTACTATTGGGAAAAAGAATTCTTGTCACCGCAGAAATTCTGCTGATTTGGCGTGTGATCATATTCTCCATCGACCAGTAATGACTATGCCTCCGATTTCTTTGGCAATGTCGATTAAGAGCACTGGAAATCTTTTCCGATTATTAATTAATCGCTGATTGATTTAATAACAATGGTCGGTTACGTGCTGGTGATCAATTTACAAAATAAAGTTGAGAAAATCGTTAAAATAAAACAATCAACAAAAGCCTGATACATTTCCCTGATTTACATTGACTTTGAATTTTGTCCGATTCTATCCTGCATCGTTTGTCAATAACAGTTCACGGTAAAAACAATACCACCGTTTTTGAAAATGCAATACCTGTTTTGGGTGTGAAACTAAAACGGGGGTAGTGCGTTTTTGGTAATTTTTCAACATAGACCTATGTTGAGCCGCTTTAATGGAAAGCTCTCGCCGAGACCTTTTGAATGATATGGCTGAACGTAGGCCTATCTTGAAAAATAACCAAAATAAGTACCAACCCCGTTTTGGTTTCACACCTAAAACATAATATATAGCATTCTCCAAAACGGGGTCTTCTTTTAACTGTGTTTTAACAGCAGGTTATTTTAAGCGAGGTCTGCGAAAATATCCCAACACAGTCAATCTCATTATAACTTCAGTGCTTGGAATATTAAATTCAAATTTCAAGATAATTCTTGCAAACCACAGAACTGCGTATATTTCTTAAAAAATAACTATATGTTCGAAAATACACTTGATAGTATTCACAGAAAAATAAAATAAAATTGTAGCTATAATTCCTTGAGGATTCCTTATATAGGCGCTTTTCATGCACGATACATTCGCTCATTTTTCCCGACTTTTATGTCCTATTTAATTCAAACCAATTGGTGTATGCTTTATCTCCGGCTCATGAAGTACTCTGTCAGCAAAACAACGTTCTAAAAGAAAGGCTCCGAATGAAATGCTGCAGCCCGCTAGCCAAATTATAAAGAGAGTACTCAGCGGTTTTAATAGAAGAGGTTTCACTTGTCCGCTGATCTTGTCACGCCACAGGGACATAGACTTGTCATGACGAGCTTTCCGGCGAACAAAAACAAATGCACCAACTTCCGTGGCACGCATCACGGCTATCTTAAAAAAGCGTTCATACGGAGAAGGCTTGGTTAGCCTAATAGGCAAAGCAGTTTGTCTTACAAACACGGGATCAGCCAATGAGTAATAAGTCTTGTTAATGAATAAACTCTCGAAGTCACTTTGGAAAACAATATAAGCAATATCCTGACGGTTAGGGTCTACCATGTCTCTGTAAGTTCTGTTTACAAACACCGCTTTATCTTGAAGACCCTGGAATCGTGGTTCTTGCAGAACCGCAAGTTTGATGAAGTCCGCATCCGTTTCTGGGAAATAAAGAACTAATGGTGACCGTATGAAGTCCTCGATAGACTTTATCGATTCGTCAGACAGTGGAACTGTCAGTTTACTTAGCAGTTTACTGTGGTAGGTTGCGTCGAGGACAAGGCAGAATAACAGCCATTGTGCAAGATAGAGACGAGCGAATCCTCGCAAACGCAGTGGAGAAGTTGGGCTCGCCAACAGCGTCCTCAAGCAAAATGTGACCACTCGCATTAAGTCTTTGCTTCCTTTCATGGACGCGTACATAAAAACTACGGTAACAATAATCGAAACTCCTACACCGTACCACACGTACACGGAGAGTTCGTTGAGGAGCCGGGACCACTGAAGTGAAGAGACTGGCTGATGGGGCAGAGCCAACACTATATGCGCCAAGTAGAAGAATAGCGGTATTACAAAGAACTCGGACACCTCGTAATCTGCCTTGTAATACGACAGCACCACTCTGGATGAGTTGCCATCGCTCTTTGGAGTATCAAAGTAGATGTCCGGCCTAAAGAACATTTGTCTTGTTGCGTTCAGGGCAACTTCCAGTATTTCCAGTAAGGGTCGCCAATACCACAATATATCCGTATCATTCTGATAGTGTTCGAACACTAACTTACACGACCGCAAAGTCGAAATCTTATTTTCAGGAAAATAATTGACGCTGCGTTTCGGTGTGATATCTCTTTTCCACGAATTTATAAGCTCAGGAGAAGTGTCGTAACATACACCGAACTCTTTAAAAGGGTTGTAAGAAAACACGAGGCAATTGGACGAACTTGTTGCAACCACAACGATGTCGATAATGCCTAGTTTCCATGCTTCGTCAAACAACCTCTTTAACTCAGCCCACTGGGGTACAACATTTGTTGGGTATCTTAGGATGATATTAGCCCTATGACACTTCGTGGAAGCTATGAACATGGTAGGAATCTCCTCACTATCGTCCGAAGCTATCACACAATAATCTTGTTTGCTCAAAGTAGCACTTAGATCATCTGTTCCCTCAAAAAACGTCCAAGTAACTCCAGACACATAATTCGCCTTGTCCAAGCATGCAGTGGCATTTAAAGCACAAATGAATTGGACGTTTTTGGCTTCAGTCTGATAAACAACTGCAGCGAAGCAGGCTTGCTCTTGGAACATCAATGCTGGCACATTGATCTTCAGAATTATGTTCCTTATCATCAGGTTTCCTACAAGCAGAGCAAGCGATAAAGAGCGGAGCTTCATTGCACTGCGGAGAGGAATTTTCAAGTGTCCCGTATTGTAGAGAGTAATCAATCTGAAACGTAGCAACTTGGTACTCTAAAACAGTTACTGGTTAACATGGGTAACACCGTTCTTTTCTGAGAAACCTCTACGGCCATTATTTTCGTGGTAATTTTGCTGCAATCTCATATTGAAATGTGAAATCAGTATTTGAGGAGACTGCTCTTCGTGACAGTCGGAACTGATGAAGTACAAATTACCCACCATATGTATATTACTACTTTGATTTAAACGGTTGTCCTCGCATAGCTGAAAAAATCAACATCCTCCTTTTAAAAAGCTTACCAGATGATTCGCGCGGTGGGATGGGGGTGAAAGTGAATGTTCGGAAGAGGACGAACTCAGCGTGGTTTATTGGACTTAAATTGAACCAGCAAAGTTTGATCTAAACCAAACCCTTCGGAAAAAAGTAAATATTTGCCTGAATGAAATCAAAAGCTCACACACTTGGTCGTCCACGTATTCACCCAACCTAAACGCCAGAATAGACACAATTAATCAAAGAATCAAAATCATCAATCGATCTGTATAGGACTATGCTTGAAGCTTACTCAAAATTTCCTTTTACTTTAATGAAGCATTCAAGAAAAAAGAAGGCTCAGTGGCAAATTCAGCCCTTCCTCTGCTCATCGAAGCCCAAGGAATTTTTCGCTTTCTTTCATGTATAACGTCCGCTAATAATTTTCAAACGTCTCTTATAATGGCTCATTGAGACCTAAAGCTCCATGAAAAAAATGTTGGAGAGCGTTTAGTAATTTTGGAAATATTTGTGATAGTTAAAATCTGATAGGCCTAAACAGCGCTGATTTATGATTTTACCGGGATAGGAAACTTAAACATTCCTAAAGACGGGTAGGCATTTTATGAATACGCCTAAGCAGAGACTAACCAAGTCGGCCCAGAGGTCTCTGCTCTCACAATCAGACGATCAATGATTTCGATCCTTGATAGTAACCTACATCAGAGTTTAATATCGTAAAAAATGAGGTATCAGGAGCCCACGCGTACACCGTTGAACTCAGATTCTGTACAATCTCACAATTCATTTTGGCTTCATTGACAGGGCGACATCGGAAACGGTCTTGGTCTGACGAATCTTTCTAGTTGAAGACACATCGGTATACTACATCTTCGCGATTTTCGTCTATGCATAGCGAGTCATAGTCGTGTATGTTCCGATAAATGATTCATTTTTTTGGGCGCGCTACTCGAGTTTGACTGCATGTTTGTATTCCTTTACCATTCACGATCGGCGGGTCAATTATAAGTCCATCGGATTCAAGCGAAAAAGCGGGGATCGTGGTAGTTGACATCGCCATCAGAAAAATAGCACAGTCAATGTCCTCAAGATTGGTGGACAAATAAATCGGATTCACCGAGAAGCAAACTAACGCCGGGGATGAAACGTGTATACGAACATGCCGCTAAAAAACTCAGACTGAAAAGAGTACACTTATTACCAGAGGTTAGTACAAAAAGAATGGTATCCAAAATCGGTTTTTTCAGTTTTTTTTCCTCGCTTCACTTACCCCCAATTGAGTTTTATTTTAATATGTGACCACTTTTTGTGCAAAACACGTAACCTTACATCAAATTACAAATATTCTTCAATTTTCCACCATCGTGTTCTGCTTTCCATACTACTTTACTATCCTCAATACTCCTCGTACATGTGCACCTTAGCATACTACATTCCTACTCTGATTAATCCTCCCTCGTGTGCTGCTTCGCCCACTACTTTTCTACCCTGATTTCTCCTTCCTCGTGTGCTTCTTTGCTTACATCTTTCCCTCCTGCATTAATCCTTCTTCGGTTGTTGCTCTGCTTGCAAATTTCCCGCATTAATCCATCATCGTAAGGGAAGAGAAATCAGTGTACGAAGCTGCACACGAGGAAGAATTAATAAGGGTACGCAAAGCAGCACACAAGATAGGATTAATAAGTATTGGAAAAAAGTAAGCAAAGCAGCACATGAGAAGGAAAAATCAAGGTAGGAAAGTACCTAGTAAGCGACGCTGCACAAGAGAAAGGATTAATGCAGGTGGAAAAGTGGTAAGCAAATCAGTACACGAGGAGAATGTGTGCTACTTTGCTTGCTACTTTTCCTTCTTTATTAATAATCCCTCGGGTGCAACTGCCGCTACTACCTTCCTACCCTGATTCCCGCTTTCGCATGTTCTGCTTTTCTTACATCTTTCCCATCCTTATCAAACCTTCCTTTTGTGCTGCTTTGCTTACCACTTTCCAACTTTCATGTATCCTCCCACATGTGCAGCTTGGGTTATTATTATCCTACCCTGATATCACCTTTTTTATGTGCTGCTTTGCTTACGAGCTTTCCACTCTTATTACTCTCCCTTGTGAGCAGCTTTTTTCGCTATTTCCTATCCTGTTTATCCTCCCTTAAGTGCTGCATTGATTTTTGTAAGCTTTCGGCCTGATTTTATCTAGCTGCTTCTTTTGATTTTTCTACGTCATTTTTTGAGCTCTCCCTAATGGCCATCTCGATAAAAAAAATTTAAAAAATGGTCAAGTATCCCATTGAAATTGACTTAAGAGCTTCTCGGAATAAGAAACATTTGCATTCGAGAAATAGATTTTTATTCGAGTAGCATTACTTGAGTTCTCGTGCGTTATTCACACCGCTCAATAGTAGCTATAATTTCGACATGATGTCAGCCGCATCATTTTTAGTATTAACTCTACGGTGCGTCCGTAAGAGCCCTGGCGTGCCGTTCTCATGATCAAAGTGGCTTTCATTTTTGAAGAAGACCTTGTTTTGAAGATGGAGTAATATCTGCACAAGATTCACCCATTTATCTACTCTCTTCGCTAGAGTTTAGGGAACCATGTGAGTACAACGTAATGGAGTCGAATGCTGCTCCGCTAGAAACCGTGAATTACAAATTTGCAATACCAAGGGCTTTTTGCAGGATTGTAATGTCGATGAACCGAGCTTATTATACCAAGAAACTAGAATCTTGAAAGTTTACATGGGCAGGGTTTTTCATGCTGATATTTCGATGTTAACTAGTAATAAAAGCATCTTGATCGTTTGCGGTTCACGGTTTCTGGCGGTGCAGCCTTCGACTCCATTACGTTCTACTCACATGAGGCAACCTTTTACATAGATGTGTCAAGTGGGTTGCCTATCACCGCAATAACAGGCGCTCTAAAATCAGGCGCTCTTCAACGTATCCGTACCGCTTTTGGTAACGGTACCAATCAACAGCTTTCACGTTGAGCACTTGAACAAAATGAAATCAAGTAGTATTTTAATGCTGGTCAAAATAATGGAAAAATCACTGTCTTCTTTGGTAAAATAACAATAACGAATCTTTGTTAAGCATAGCATTCCAGAATACAGACTGGAGGAAAAGTCTAAAGTTTTGCTTTGCGTCAAGAAAACGTACCGATACGTCATGTAGACCTATTGCAGTAATTAGTCGGAACTTTAAGCTTGAAAAACATCGGTAATGTGGCCTTTACGCTGTCGTTTTTTTCTGCAACAGAAGATGACGACAAATCATAGAAATCATTGACGTCCACTCTTGAAGTAGAAAACCAGTATCTTAAGGATGTCATTCTCAAGTGAAATGTTTCTTAAAAAAATAAAACTAAAATAAAAACTTTTTCCTTTCAAAAACCATATTGCCAGGACATTTCGACGATTTATCTCTTGTTCTGAATACTTTTTAAAAGCATATCCTAGTCAGGTTTAGTTATTAATACTTATTTTTCAACATCGTATATTTGAAAAATTGAGTTCTCCATCTCTTGTGTTCCTTTTTTCGTCACCAGGCCGATCTTAGTCACAGTTGAGTGAGGCACAGATTTACGCACAAGCACAGAAAAGAAGCAACTGTTTTAGGGAGTTCTGTACCTATGTTGGGGGTGAAACTAAAAAGGAGATGGTACGTATTTTGGCCTCTTTTCAAGGTAGACCTATGTTCAGCCACATCAATGGAAAGCTCTCGCCGAGATCTTTTCAATGATATGGCTGAACATGGGGCTATCTTGAAAAACGACCAAAATACGCACCACTCCTTTATTT
>Ga0058701_10002398_pt1 | contig 14166 bp, 7 predicted proteins | sample AgamicOrMae_FD_97039 | JGI IMG/M metagenome (GOLD analysis project Ga0058701, IMG submission 97039) | Agave microbial communities from Guanajuato, Mexico - Or.Ma.e | ecosystem: Host-associated > Plants > Phyllosphere > Phylloplane/Leaf | place: Guanajuato, Mexico | collected 2012-06-04 | reverse complement strand
ATGGTTGAAGTGTCCAATACAATCATGAACAAGAAGACTAACATTTTGAATCTGTTAAATCAAGGAAGGGACCAGGTAGCCCACCAAGAGACACAGACTGGATTTGTAGGTTAGAAGTATCACCCACCCACCCCCGTGCTCCCCGGAGACGCTGCAGTAAGTTGTACTGTACGCTGTTGAATTGAGATATTTTCTCGTGAGGATGTAGCTGTATTTATGATACAGGCCTGAACAGGTGCACACTTCATATAGCCTTTTCTCTGGAAAGCGGCGAAACACTTGTTTAGGTGTTTAACGTTGCGTAAAACAATAAGAACCGTCATTAATTAAACTGTTGTGAGTAACCGTATCTTTCCGTGAGGTTTGCTTTACAATATCCTAGCAACATCTTTATAGATATCGGATTCACTCTCAGTTTTTAAGGATCTATTTTCTAACTCTTGTTCTATCTTTCGTTTCCGAGCGTAGTGACAGAAAAGCGAGGCACAAGACTCCTAAATTGTGGCCGCTAAGCATGACGTCGCTTACTTCTCGACTAGTTTAAAGTCAAAGTATTAAACAAAACGAACCTGCAATCTCTACAGTATTCCAAAGCTGCAATTTAATTGTGACATTTAAGGAACATCTCCGCAGAGTCTTCTAGTCTGCATGTCGCACGGAGGTTATAAATTATCCTGTCTTGACTTGGGACATAAAAATGCTAAGAAAGCACATTCAATATTTTGAGTTCTCACAAGTAACACGTCTTCGCAGAGAAAGTTTTTCATGCAATTCTTTTTGCAGGCGTCTGCGAGTCGAGCGTGCAGAAGACAATACCTTTGCTTTTGCACACCCGCATGAAGCGATTTCAGATTACTATCCTTGTTGTCATCCTCAAAGATTACTAGGAATATGCTCATTTTCCCGCCTTTTTCCGTGTCCGGGGAAATACGTTGGGACGAAGAAACGTGTTTCGTTTTCTTTTCTTCTTCTTTTTTCAAAGGAAATCCGTGCCTACTTCTCAGGGCCGAACCGAAAATTCGTTCTTTTGTTTTCATCTGATTTTCGTTACACCCCTATCATGTGGTCGCCTAGTGCCTTAAAATCATGGTCGAGCAATCTGACTGAGTTCTTACCTAACAATCAAACCAAGACGAATTACGAAGGTAAATTTTGTACTTCTCCATGGCTTGCCACAATAACGCGTAAAAGTTAATTACCGGTATCATCTTTCCTTGCCAGGCATCTGTATGGTACGCTGATTAGAGGGCATTCCGAAATCTTAATCACTCAAACCAAAAACATTGTTGCTGGTCTTCAAAATTTGCGATGGAAGAAATATATCCTTTGTCCTTCCTTAACAAAATAGGCAATAATAGAGCGAAATAGCTGTATACTTCCAATTTGTTCTGCGAACATAGAAGTAGAAGGCCTCTGAGGCGAAAATACCGCTATAGGGAAAGACGCGCGCACTTCATTTTAACCGGGAGTATTTACGGACTCACACTAGTCAGCCCAACGATTCCATGGTTGGAAAAGATATATTTTGAAGAATCATGAAAAAGAAATGTATTGATCGTTGATCTCTCTTCCTCGGGCATAGCGCTGGAGACTGGTTACGTCCATCTCTCTTCCACACATGCGTTGTCTCTGTCTGGCCCGTCGTGAACCAAAACCCCTGTTTTGAGCAAAGAGCTCAACTTGTCAGAAGTTATGCCGAATGAGTGAGATATCAAAGTTAAATCTTAGCAGTGTTTATGGTCTGCAACACTTAAAAATTCCTCGGTTAAGAAAAATTTCGCCCGATGCCACTTATTGCTTATTGTTAGCAGTCTGCCGCTGAGAAGTAAGCGTCATCAGGCTTGGCGACTGTTCGCGTTAGTTGAGTATCTTGTTCTTCGTCTCTATCAACTTGGCGACGAGAGATTGAACCTTAGAGGTGAGAAATGTAATCTTTCAGCGTCGTACTGTGCTGGAGAGAGAAAATTGCGTCTGTTGGTCATCCTGGAAGGAAAGCCACCAATGCTGCGTCCGACTTGACGCGGCACGCAGTGTCAGGGGCAGGAAACGTGGTTAGGAACTGGTTTTGGTTCAGGGCACAGCCCGTGTAATTTAGCTAGTACGTTTGACGTCAGCCGTCTGTTTGACAACAAGATGGAGTTTTGCAGTACTCGGAAACAAGGCTACATACACCACGATCTTGGTTCAAGAATTAATTAACCATGAGTTAACCTCAAACAAGGAATCCCTAAACAAATTAATCGATTTTCGTTTATGTCGCCTCGAAGGTATTTTCCCTTTCCTGCGGGAGCAAGGCGGTGCACAATGCGTCCTCTTGTTTACACGAACGGGATTACCTTTTGGACTGATACGGTATAGCACTGTTGGACTTTTCATTTGTCGTTTCCATAGAAACTTGACATCGATGAAGCGCCCCCATATACTATATATAGATACCTATTGACAGCTGAAGGATTATTTTTTAAAAGACTTGATTATGTTGCATATAGCGGTGCGGTATTAGAGCTTTTTTCTGGACCAGCGTTAGTCGTCTAGATAGCTGAGGCCTCTTAAGGTGCCGTATAGTTGAAATGCCTTAGTTTTTCACGGCCGATAGGTTTCTGATCGTAGAAATTTCCTGAGGGAGAACACTTCTGTAAGAGTGGGCGTATCATTTTTGGGCGCCCCCCCCCCGCAACCACCTGGACATCCGTGCGTTGCGATTGCCTACCATAGCTCGGAATCAGGCAGGTGATTGTCTGATGCCGAGGTAAGGTAAGCAACCGTAAGGCACCGATGTCCAGGTGGTTGCAGGGAGGGGGGGGGGACTTTTTTTCTGTCTATGATAGTATCTATAAGAATCGTCCTGAACAAATTCTTAGACGGAGAATTTCATTTTTTAATCTCTCGGAATGAACATACACCGGTATAACAATTCGTCTGCTCTACTTTTTAAAAAATATATCTTTGTTTTACACTATTCCCCTCTACTTCCGTTCACATCCAACTTTTTGTTTTAAATTCTTCCCCATGGAAGATGGCCCCAAAAGAATTTTCATTTGGCTTAAACGCCGCTTTTCGTCAGAGATGTTGAGATTCGTTTTTCGGTTTTCCCAGAGAACCGTTTTTTGAGGGTACTCTCCCATGTAGTACGGTACCGGTACGGGTTGAGTGTGTTCTAACTGTAAGTAGTACACTTGAACAGTACCATCTCCTTATTTGATTAGTTCAAAGATGCTTATAGTTTAGTTCGGTTAATTGGGACCGGAGGCTGCTGCAACTAGGTTTAAAGTTACTTGGTGTAATGTTCGTGGGTAGAACCCACAGAGTTCTTGCACTTAGGCCTAATCATCTTTGTGAGCAATGGTGGTTGGAGGTCCTTCTTGCCCCTTCCTCTCCCACGCTGTAGTAATGTAGGGCATTAAAATGCCAGTCTTTTGGGCCAAGGAAGTACAAGGTCTGCTGACATGAATATAAGAAGAATTCACCCCACACCACGACACAGAATTTCAAAAGTGGAATTTCCCGCCTCTTATGCGCCACTTTCGTCGCTAAGCCGAGGGGAGCGAGGCACGAGAAGTATCTTAAATTTCAACCTCTAGATTAACCCAACTCATCGTTCACCAAGCCTGATGTCGCTTACTTCTCCGCGGCAGTTATTGCGGTTTAGAAGTAAGCGGTATTAGGCTTGGCGATAGCCTAGCGAAGCGGCAGAGAAGCTCAAGCACCTGAGCGGAGTGACAGCGTCGCGAGGCACCAGACACTTAACCTAACCTAGTTTAACTTAACCTACGAGGTTGTATGTCGTTATTCCTCATAATTTAATGAAAAGTTATTCAAGGGTGGAATACAGAAGTGGGAAACCTAACCTTTAAAACTGAAAGTGCATGTATGATGCGAGACATCCCCATACCTTTGATCTTCGGCAAGTCAAATTCCTTTTTTCGAAGTGTCTATTCGCCCACCTGCTCCATATAAAAGGTATTAGGTTAGGTTCCGTGCGTTCAAGTCTCCATGTATTTGCGCCGACGGGCGAATAGGCACGACCTTAAATTATTTTTTAATGGTTAATTAGGTTCCTGCGTTTGTTGTAAACATGGAAAGTAGTGAAAAGCCCTCTTACAATCGCGGACGCTTCGCTTCGGAGAGTAATCGAAAACTTTTTCTTATCGCGGGACTATCTTTGCAGGAATTTATAAGTCAAAAACGTTTTAAAACCAACGTGCCGTTACACCAGTATTGTTGCTAGGGTGTTAACGCCATACAGTGTAAGGCTATGCTTGTGGGGACCGTGCCCTAGAACTCTCATCTAATTTACATCATGTGCGTTCATTACGTGATGTGTAGGGGCGTGTGTCGCGACGCGAGGCGGCGACAAGCGCCGTTTTGCCTCCGATGCGGATACTCTTTGGGCGCGCTCAGCAGACGCGGGGATTTCCTACGCTCCTCGCTGAGGTTGCCTTTGCATTCCAGCCGCCGTGCGTTGCGACCAAGCCCGCCATCTTCCGAAATTCGAAGAAAAACAACCGACAAATCTTCCTGTGACTAGTGAAAACAGTCACAATGATCTGTCTCAACCTCATCTTTGACGCATTTCAACTCACGCGTTGCTTTTTAGCAGTGTTTGATCCAAAAGGAGCCCCGGGCCTCTCCAATCCGCGAAAAGAGTTGCAGAAAAGATTGGAAAGTGCGGCGCGGAGGAGGGGTGACGGTTTTTTCGGAAATAAGAGCAAGACTGGAAAGGCCGGCAGGGCCGAGGCCCGTCCAGGGCAGGGCATTGGTGTCTGAGGGCACTGGGCACTGGCTGCCCGCGCGGGTCCGCATAGGTCCGCATGGGTCCGCATGGGCCCGCGCCGGCCCGCTCGCCCGCTTGCGTTCAACGTTCAACTCAACAGTACAAGTTGCCGCTATAACCGTTCATTGACTTCCCATGTTGGAAGTGAGTGACCTTCCTTGGCGTTCGCTTGCGTTCGGCCGTCTCCGGGCGGCGCCGTGGCGGTTTTAGACTCGCACAGACGGAACCGAACCGCGCTCGGCTGCTCTCGCCATGGAATTCGGGCAAAGTCGGCCATGCTCGGGTCGCTGTGTCCCCCTCTTCGGAGTGCGCGGCGGCAGCCGAAGTTACGAGCCGATCTCCGAAGCCGACACGTAGGCAGTCGGTTGGCAGTAGGTACCCTGAGGCATTACGGATTAGATCGCGTACCGCAAGCTCAGCGCTATTCGCCGCTAGTACGCAATAGATAGGCACTGCCTTGCTGTCATGTCGTTTGCGAGTGTCTCTGTGAAGTTCTAGTCCCACGCCTGTGTGTGTTTTCACGTGAGTGTACCCAGTACGCATTCCGTTGTGTCAAAAGCGTTCCGCTTAGCTTTCAAGTGAACGGATGTGTCTGTGTTTTGTGAGTGCTTTGTGAATCTGCAAAAATACCAGTGGATGAACGTGGAGTATACAATTCTACTGTGCTGTCTCCACTTGTAGGTAAGCATCGAACGCGTATTACAGTGCAACCAGAGTTGAAAGGCCCAGTCCAGAGTTGGCTGCGAGGTCCAGCCAGGCCCTGTCCGGGTCGAGCCCTCGGGCCGGGCCCCTGAGGGCTGGCGGCCGAAGTCCCCGTGCCCTCACTGCTGCTCCCGTGATTGTCCTCCCGTTTCTAATTTATTTAATCCAAGTTCCGGCCTTCTCTGTGACTTCCACATCCTTGGCCCGTCCATGACTGCTCTAACACTGCATGCTCCTCGCCTCGCGTAGTCCTGAGTTCGTAGACCGGCATATGGGTAGATCCGCTGTATCTGTCAACATCGGCTAAACTTGCGATAACGTCGCGCCGAAACTGTCACTGCTTGTCGGCTGTCTCGGTGCCCCTCGACAAAGATGCAAATAAACAAACATTCCTCTGTCAAACGTATTCTGCCTCTTCAGGCCACATAGACATACGCCTACTATTGACTTATTATTCGACTGGGAGTACAGCTCGCTCCACTAAAACCTACGATTAGCGTTCATTGAAGGCTGAAAAGGTTTCTATTGCGTCAGATATTTCACACAGGGCTCCTGTGCCCCTTAAAACAGCTCTTTTCTGTCGCAACATATGGAAGGACGAAGATGTCATCTCAAAACTTGTTTCAAGGAAAATCAACCCGTGTCCATAACCTTGCTACAAGCTTGAATTTCAACGTAGCGTTTTCCACCCTGACTCAAGCATTTATTTTATCAGTATTAGCGATACACAATCGCTTTAGGACAAACTAGGTTATGTTAAACGAGGTCATGGTTCCCTAGATTAGGTTAACTAAGGTTAGGTTGGGTTAACCTAGTTTTAAGAGTCGGTAAGCTGTCTTATTGATGTCAACGAAGTAGGGTTTATGAGAGTCCTGGTTGAACGTAATCAATCACTTTGTATGTATTGGTCCTCAAACCGTCTTGCATAGCTGCTTACTCTTAGCATCCAGTTCGCCGTAATGTTTACTCTGGACTCCGTATTATGTTTACTTGGCAGGTATATTGTCAACTGTCACCGGACGGCAGGGCTATTCGAAGATGCAACATCCTCACACGCGATTCCACTCAGCCAAACGATTTCCATGTATTAGCTTAGGTATCCTATGCTGCGCTTCGATATCGCTCAGCTGTCACTAACGTCCCTGAGGCGGCAGGTTGCTGCAGTCTGGAATTTAGGTTTAATTATCGTTATCAAGTTCCTGGCTCGGCCGTCGCTGTGCTTTACTTTGCAACAAAGGAGTAATTCATAGGTAGAAACTAACATTAAGTACTGATTCCGATTATTAGGATTTTATCTTCATGTGAATTAACGTTGTTGTCTAAATAGTGGGTGTTTGCGTAATGCCTACACCGGGAGTTATCAGCCATTCCGAGAAACATTACTCCGGGAGCAGCTGATGTCAAATGAAAATTGGGCCATGTTGTTTGTATTGGTGACGCTTTGTAAACATGGCCCGTAGACCTAAGTGGTGTTGATAGGTTATCCGCGGAGCGCTCGCCCCGACGGGGCCGCCGCGGCCCGGCCCCGAGACCGCGCTCTCTCAACGGAAGTCTACATGTCCTGCGCACGCCCGCCAGCCCACCAGACCTACTGTACCATTTAAGGGACTTAAAAACGATCTAGTACCCGGAAAAAATGAGTCATAACCTGACGGGCGGACAGATAGACGCGGCGGTATTTCCCGTCTTCCCCGTGAAAGGCTTCTTTAGGTTTGCACAATCAAGTCCTTGGGAATAACCGCGCCGTTATTTACAATCATCGTCCCGGCCGCTGTGCCCTCCCCCCCCCCGCCGTCCCGCCTTGGAGCATTTTACCTTTTTTCGTCTTCTTCCAGAAGGACCTTCAAAAAGGATATCGATAGTGTGACCTACTCAGCACACCCTTCCAGCAGCCGAAATAGTAAAGCAATGATTCATTTCGACGATGATTCGAATCGTGCCAAACCTAACCGCAACCAAGCCTTTTTCAACGTGTAACTTTACTCAACCTAACCTAACTTAACCTAACGTAACCTAACGTAACCTAACTTAACCTTACGTAACCTAACTTAACCTAAACTCACTTAATCCAACGTCACTTAACCTAAACTTACTTAACCAAACCTTACGTAACCTATCCGTACTAATCCTAACCCTACTTAACCTAACCTAACCTAACCTTACTCAATGTAACCTTACCTGACCTAAACTGATTGAACCTAATCTTGACTCTGGGAGAGGGACTCGGACCTGTCCCCCTTCCAGTTTGACTGGAAAAAATTCGATGTGTCCATCTTAAACTTACTTAAAGAGCTTAAACTTACTTACTGTTAGTCTCTAAGATTTCTAAGACAATATTTCTGCCCAGAACCTTTCCCCAATTTCACCGTCTCTATGGCTTCATTAACGTAACCTGTAATTACTTCTTAACATAATTTGCAACTTTTTCCTTAACCTAAACCTAATTTATTAAAGGAAACCATCACGTCAAAGAACCATTGTTGTTGAGGAAAAACAAGTAAACAAAAAAAAATCCTTTCAGGAATTGTGTTGATATGTTTCATCTATACGTACTTCATTCCTTATTGGAACAATCACTTTGATAGGTTATTCCCCGGATAACTTCCCGTCGAAGACACTTGAAGTTGTGGTAATCCTTGTTGTTGAATCCGATCAAGCTTTTGTCATTTTTTAGAGTTCGAGATGGGAGAGTTTTGCAAACCAGTCAACTCATGTCTTCAAAGCATTTCTACTTAAAATCCTCACTTGTCACTTTATTCTAATGAGGTTACTAAACGTGTTTGTGTAGTTAGTCATCGTTTGCTTTTGCTGTTCATCTCATTACCGAACGCTTTTTACTTTTCAGTTTTGTTTCAAGTCAAAAGTTTTGTCCCAGGAACCATAAACCATGGGTTTTTCGACTGCTCCGCATATAGTTACAGCTAATGAATAGTCCTGCCAACCAAAATCAGAACCTTATTATTATCTTAGTTCTGTGAAATCAGCCTCATTTGCTCATTAAAAAAAGACAAGTTCACAGTAAATACCATATTTTTATCACCAAGGCGCGGGACGAGAGTACATTCCTAGCGATCTTGATTTTATTCGTCTCACTGTAGCTTATGTAGTTCGTTCCCCATTACACCTAAATATATATTTTTATAGAAGAAAATTCCCTGTTTGAAAGGAGGGGCCGTTTCTCTGAAAAAAAGAAAGAAAAACTTCTTTGCAGATGAAAGAATAAATTCCGAACTTTCCTCGGCTACTTTCATTTTTTCCTCTTCTGTGTATAGACCTTAGAATAGTTTTGCATCTATTCACCTCATCAAGACTCTTATTTATTAAAGTGTTTTTTCGACATCTCGTCGCATTTCGAGAATTTTCTGACTTTTTTTTTCTGTAGGGGTGCGTTCTTCCGCGTCAAGGGTTAAAATTCATTTCTGTTCGTTTTTAAGTTCAGTTTTACTGAATAATGGATCCTTAAAGATACGCCGTTTTGAACGTTCTATTTTACAGATCTTTAATAATAATCGTTTGAATTTTCATTCTTGTTACCCTCGCTACCACTATTTTACTTTAAGTCTGTAAAACAAAGTTAAAACAAAGTACCGGGTTCGACTCCCCACTCCGTCGGTGATTTTTCTACAAGGTCGTGGCTATTCACAAGCCATTGCAAATGTAGGAATACTTGAACGCACGTAAACCAACCTAATGCATTTTAAATGGGAGGTGACTTGAACGCACGGAACCCAACCTCATACATTTTATACGGGGCAGGCGTGCGAATAGCCTTCTCTTCTATGAAGTCTCCTTTTGCAAGCGCGTATCGCACGAAATAGAAGCGAGACTGATTTTCTGAAAAATAAGGACAGCTTGAAGTCCCTGCCTTCCGAACAGGTTTTCATTTTTGGTTTTGGGTTCGAGCCCGGAGGCGGCTGGGATGGTGGCTCGTGCCCGTATGTGGCCCGCGGCCCGCCCGGACGGGCCTCACCGGCCCGGTCCGGATGGGGCCTTGCCCGCCTCTGCGGAGCATTTCCGTTGCCATGGAAACGACGGATTCGGCCATTGGCCCTGTTCTATGCACGCGACAAGGCAGCACAGCAGCCCGCTTCGCAAGCGCTTCCAGGCGCGTTCGCCAGCTGCCGGCCGCTGCTCCAGACCGTTCTCTGATGCTTTCCCGACCCGCCAAATTAAAAGAATAAAGAAAAGCGCCAGATGTTGCTACTGGACACAATTTTTTCCTCTTCAGATTTTGAGCCCCGAAAATGTTTGTAGATTTGGGAAGTCTTACCAAATACCATGAATCGGCACCGACTTTATCATTATTGGAATGCGGAGGGAATTTACGCAGGATTGTTTTTGACTCGATACCGCGAACTCGCATTTATAATTAACCAAAAATATGTATTCTTTTAAAAGTCAGGACTACCCAAGTCATGTTTATCATTTTTTTTGTCACTTAAAAATTCTGTCACCATTTTTAATTTTTTCGTAAATTTTGTTACGTTATGTCACTTTTAAAGATCTGTGTTTATTAGCCTCATTCGGTGAGATATTGTTTTTGCGCGGACCGATGACCCTCAGATATGATCGCTAATTCGCGACCTGCCCTCGAGCGGAAGATCATTGTAAGTTACGCCTTCCCCTCGACCCTCCCGGCTGTGAATTGCCGCCTCTCGTGGTCCTTTAAAATTTTACAAATTGACAAACCTTCGTCCTTTTCTGATTTTAGTATTTTTCTGAGTATCGGCGTTTTTTTGTGTTTAACCTTGAATGACCTCTTTCCGATTTGAATGATACGTTTGCAAGTCAATAGTTTGTCGTTCAGAGATGGTCAAGTCTTAATTTATGGTTTAAAAATGTATCTCCTTTCGACGATGTCAAAGTTTCTTGAATTTATTGGAGGCCGGCGCCTCGTTTTTGAACAGTTAATTTTACATGCTTTATAGAAATCAGTTGCATTCTTTAGATAAGAGATACCGTTAAAACAAACAAACTGCATGCTTTAAATATTTACGGAGTGTTAAATTTACAAACATGACAACTTGTGCTATGGTAAACACGAGATATCTACACGCAAAAAAATGGCTTTTTCATTATCAAAATTTTCAGACGACAATTTTTATCTGGTTACAGTTACTAGAAAAATTGCAATGGTGACAAGAAAATAGTAAAGGCGACAAAAAAATGATTGTTATTTTAACAGATACGGTTGTAGTATAGGAATAAAGCGCGATTGTCAGTGTCACAGATATTTGTCACTATGACAAAGTCATTTTTTTGCGTGTAGGTGAAGTTAGGTCAGAGATAAGGTGCTTAGGTTGTGCGTTTCCGGCTCCTATTATTTTAATTAACCTCCCCAGGCACCATCACAAACGCGGAAAGTCAAATAAGCCGCCAGGTGCGTTAATCGGCTTGAAACACATTTAACAAGCTTTATTTTAGGTTCCACTTTACCTTCCGAAAGCTCATAAAACTGAAAGCCGAACAAAGATTCCGGGGGAACATCCTGGAAGGCGGAGGGGGAGACCCGCATTGAAAGGACGTCCATGGAAAATACAAGAGCCGTGGAGAAATTAGCGGTATCAGTGAACACAGCAATAAATTTTGCTGTTGCAAAAGTTACTCTGGCTAACAGCATACGTTTTTACAAGGCAGAGACTGCTGACTACGTGTGCGATAGTTGCGCTTGCGATACTGTTTGACAAATGGCTTTTTTCTTAGGACAGGAAATTTAAACTAGAGAAAGCTTCGTGTGTCCATATTTTGCGGCGATCTCGGCTGCAAAATATTCCGCTTTGCGATCACTAAAAATGGACATTTAAAAAATGAATAAAACAGCGCTTAAAAAAATGATCAAGCCGGAAATCTAACCTCACTTTTTTTTTCAAATTTAAGAAAAAAAGGTAAAAAGAAAGAAGAACTTACTAAATATGAATCAGTGTAAATCTCTGAGATTCATTGAAAATTCACTGAATTTTCAATGAATTCCAGAGACTTCAACTGATTAAAATTTAGAGTGAAGGGATCATTGGTAATTTTTATTTGCCAGAAACCTAACCAAACTTGACTTCACTTTTCTCTTCGAACTGAGAGACCCACCCCCCCCCTACAAATAAAGATAGAAGAGCTGTTTTAAACCGTAGCGTAAATTCTGCGATTAGTTCGAAATCGCAATTTTGACTTTTTTTTGTGAAATTACACGGAGAAAATGACTGTTGCCTTAACAATATAATATTTCTTTAAGCTTCAGCAAACCAGAATTGTGGTGACAATTTTAGTTGTCCCAACAAAATGAAATTGTTACCACAACAGCGACAGTTGTCGTTGTAACAGGTGACATTGTCACTGCAACAATTCTGGTTTGTTGAAGCTACAATAACAAAACGTTTTGTTAAGACAACAAAACTAAAAAAAAGTATTTTTCTCCGTGTCGCTCGCAAGAGTTTTGTCTTCTAGCAGGCGGTTTGAAAGCGGATTCCAAGTCGCTGAATTTAGCGGCTGAAGAATGTGGAAAGGTGTGCCGGCCCGCCGGTCCATGCGGCGCTATATTCTATAGCGACATAACCTAACTTTGCCTCTCCGCTCCTTGTTTGTCATCGGGCCGATGACGTCACTGCGTAATCGCGGCTCGTGCATGTCATCTCCAAAACTCACTTTAAAGAAAAGTTTTGGCGCTAAAAACTGCAAAACCACCGTTTTTAAACGGGTTTTGTTTTACGCCTGAGGTCGAGCAGTGATTTGGGAACCGGTTTTAAATTAGACCTAAAGCGCTGCAATACTTTCCTAAAGTTAACTTTCTCATTTAGCTTAATCTAACAGCGCCTAAGAAACCGTTCTAAGAGATACTCGGCGCTAAAGAGCAAAATACGTTTTATATATGGTTTGATAGTTTGGTTTTCGAATTTGAAGAGAGATTTTTCTCTCATTTTTTTTATTTAATTATTTTTGATGGAAAAAATACATTTTTGGTAAGAACTTCCTTCTCTGTAAAAACTCATCCCGTTAGTCCCACACCTGTTTTGGTTATGAAGGTGAAACAGAGGGCGAGCGTACTTTATTGGTTGTTTTTGAAAATAAACCTTTCAATCATATCAATGAAAAGGTCTCGTCGAGAGCTCTCGATTGATATGGCCATTCATAGGGATATCTACAAAAATAACCAAATTACGCTCTTCCTATGTTTTACCTTTCATACCTAGTTTTTACTGTGCTTAAATTGCATATCATTAATTTATGAGTTAAATTTGCGTTTTAATCCCGCTTTGATCAGGAAAATGTCGGACTTGTCATTGATCAGGAGACTTGGTTCAAGACCCGATCTAATAAGGTTGGCGCAATTTTTAGGTGTCACTTGCTTATTAAACCTTCCGACACAACTAATTCAGGAAGTCGTTAAAGGAGTAGAAGGTTCCGCTTGAAATAATCCTGTAAAACCGGTCAGAGGTACCTAATACAGGCCGTGATAAACGCCCTAGTCGCGAAAAACAACCTTGCATTAAGTTAGTTTAAAAGGCGGATCATGGACTAAAGAATACGTTTGGCGATTTTCGGCGTGAGACGCGCTGCGATGCGAAAGTGTGTGGAGGAGCAAGCGTATCCGGCGATGTACCACTTGAAATTTGAAGGAGATCCTTCCGGTATGTAATGTGGGGAGAGGGGGAGGGGAGGGGGAAGAGGGGAAGTAGGGGGAGGGGTAAGGTCCAACCTATGAGACTGCGTCACTCTAACACATACCTCTAAGGGATTAGCAGCCTTCGTTAACTCGAAAAATCGAGCAATTCCCAGGCTAAGAGGACCGGACGTTGGCCGTAAACCGGAAATCCCGTCGTAAAATCATCTGGCGGGAAAAAAAATGCTTTTTGTCATTGCAATATTTAATCCCATATTCAAACGTCTAACTAAATTTAAACAAAAAAAACAACATATATTACTAATTGTGAAGTTTTATTTTAGTGGTTAAAGTTTTTGATTCTTTTTAAAAATATAGCATATTAGTTTTAGAAAATTTAAGATTTTTTTTGTGAAGAATTGTTTTATTACTGTGAACATTCACCGAGACATTTACCGTAAAAAAAGGATTATGGAAAATTAATGCCGACGATTTCTCTTGGAGTAAATGTGAAATTGTGTTTTATCTTGAAAAAATGTTTTAAAAGTCGCGAATTGGGTATTTTGTGGCAGAATATTGTTGATTTTGCAAGATGTACAGGGTCAAAACGACCTTGCAAAATAAGCTATCCACACGTGAGCTCAATGTATAACAGATGCATTTCTTTTAATGGGTGTTGAGGTTAAAGGATTTGCGCGCCTACGCTATGTTAGAAGCGTATTTTTCGAGAGAAACTTTTGTCGTTTGTCGGTTGGCAGCAATGAGTTGCGCAGCTGCTCCGCGGGCAACGCGCCTCGCTGTTTTGGCCAATCAGCGGGTAGTACTTGACGATCCTCGTCTATTGGCGGGCTCTCGCGCCGCAGGGCCGCCTGATTCGAATAGAGTCTTCAGGGGTGCCAATCGTAAGACGTCACCACTCAATTTACCCCCCCCCCCACCTTCATTGAGTGTCGAGAGTGAAGACCTCCTCAATCACTAATTTTTTAAGGTAGCATTTTCAACCTTTTAGTTTAAATTTGGTGCTACCCTCCGTCGTCAAGCCGAGCGGAGCGATAGCGAAGCGAGGCACAAGGCACCTAACCTAACTTAACCTAGGGTT
>Ga0058701_10002397_pt1 | contig 14168 bp, 10 predicted proteins | sample AgamicOrMae_FD_97039 | JGI IMG/M metagenome (GOLD analysis project Ga0058701, IMG submission 97039) | Agave microbial communities from Guanajuato, Mexico - Or.Ma.e | ecosystem: Host-associated > Plants > Phyllosphere > Phylloplane/Leaf | place: Guanajuato, Mexico | collected 2012-06-04 | reverse complement strand
GAGGAATCCTCTAGAATGTAGTATATTTGAACGCAGAGGAAATTTAGGTCTGAGAAAATATTATTCTAGGCTTAAGAGGAATCCTCTAGAATCTAGTATATTTTAAACGTAGAGGAAATTCCTTTGGAATCTAGAATATTCCTATTGGTGTCGTATTCTAAACGCAAATCCTCTAAATTCTAGAGGCTCTCTCTTAAAACTAGAATATTTTGTTTTGGGTGCGGTCACAGCGCAAGAGATTAAAGGTGAAGCAGAAGAGGTGAGTAACGTAAATCGTGACCAAATGCCTCCAGCAGCGGCGAGTTCAACGTCTGTTTTACAGCAATCGTTTGCAGCATGCAGCTGGGTTGTGTCGTGCGCTATAACAGGTTGGCTGTGGTCTAGCTTCTCTCATGAAATGATGAATGTTCAAGTCGTTGATGACATGAAGAACCCCTTGACCAGGCGGCGAAGCCCAACCGCGAATAAATTGGCGCCCTTGTATAAAGTACGCATCAGTCGCGTATATTTTATCGTATTGCGCCGTATGCATTGGATATCTGATTTGACATCAGCGTGGGATAGCCAGCGGCGTGTCGATTGGAATCCTGGCGGGCATTAAAGGCCGATTCATCATCGTCCCGTCGCCATGGTCCGTCAATCATTCAAGAGGCTTTGGTCCACAACCTTTCGATCAGACGCCGTCAGATGTGGGTCTTAGAGATGGGATCCCAGCGGCCAACGACTGGTGCCGTGGGAGCTACCCTGGTGTTCCACGGGGGAGGAGAGCTGCCCCGATGCGGGCTACCCAGATGCGGGCTGCCCCGATGCGGCCGGGGGTCCGGCGCGGCGGTGAAAGGACGTGGGGAAGAGGCTCGGCACTGCGGGGTGCTGACGAGGGCTTCGCCTCATTTCCATCCCCAGAGGAGTCCTCTGCAACTGAGACCTCTTCTCCATGTCCCTTAAAACTGTCTGCTGCAAGGTAACTATCCCTGGTACACTGTTAATAGGAAGTTCAAAGTTCCCACCCCTTAATTTTTACCTTAGGACGCCACCCCGAGTGGAGCAAGGCATAACACAATTGTCCTAATCGCTATTTACTGTTAAGTGACTGTATGTCGTCCATATTCATGATGTAATGAATAAAACAGAGTACACCATAGAGGTGCGGGAGGTCCGAACCCTTTGGATTTGCAAATTTTCGGAAACGACCAAGTTCGATTACGTTGACCTAGTGTGAGGGATGTGCATATAACTTGACTTACACGCTATCATCTGCATTTATAGAACTTTCATTTGATCATGGGACTTGTCCATAGCTCCAGGGACAAGGTCAGAGTATCGACGCTTTGGACAATCAGGGTTTTGACTTTTTTTTACGTACTCGTTGAGTTCGGGAGTGTAGGATCCAAAAAGCTGCTCAGCAGGGATTCTGAGTTTTCGGCAACATCCTCTTTTTTATCAGTAAGGAAAAAAATCTATTTTACTTGTTAACGTGAGCATTCGGCGACTTTGCGTGCTCCTCGACGAAAAACAAAAGTAGAGAGCGCCTGTTTAAATGCTGGCAGCCAGAGAGAAAAAACACTGCTGTTGTAAATTACTCGGATTCAGGGATCCTTAGTATCCTTGCCCACGGCACGTGTACCAACAAAGACCGCGGCACTTTTCCCATTTCTTGAAACTCGTCAACTCGGTTTCATTGAAGAAACCACAGCCCATTTTTCTCTTAAATCCTGCCACTTTTTTTCCAGGCGGCGAGAGAAAGTAGAAATCCGTGATCCTGCTATTGTTGGACATAATAAAAGGCACGCCAAGCGTGCGGCGCATAAAAATATAATAAAATTAGATGCTATCGGAGCATCTTACGGGCGATTAGCATACCGCAGTGTCATAAACTTTCCGTCGATACCTGCGACAAGCAGACGGCAATCAGACGGGGTCGTGATTCACGGAACTTTCCTGCACTTGACGAAAGCAGTACCTAATCTACTTGCACCTTGAATATACACCCTAATTGCCGCTGATCACTCAAAAGTGAAAATGACAAAAATATCTATTAATCAACAACATCCACAAACGTGATTACTCCATTCGTCAATCCCTTCCTTCCTTCTTTCAGTTGCTTTGACACCTCTCTCCCTCTTTTTTTCTCCGATGCACGTAGTTAGACCTAGCTCTCGTCATAAAATGTCAGCAGCAGGACAAAGCCAAGTGGTGAATAAAAAAGAAAACACAGGGCTTCTTCACTGCGTTTCTTTCTTTTTTTATTTAACCTTGCAAATTCAAAGAGTATTCTACGGCCGAGGAAGACGCTTCAGTTTCTTGGTTTTCCGCGTTCAGGATACGAGTTGTGAAAGGATCTTTTGTATCCGAAGATTGCCCTTTAAGTGATCTTTTCAAGCTTTATCCGTAAATCACAAGACGAGGGCAAAAAGCAGCTCCAGCAACATCCTCAACGAACTCTACAACGCGTATGTGAACAGTTGTGCACTTGAGCAGAGCAGCTCACCTCGCCTTGCTACCCGGCTCCGCCCGCCCTCAAAATGGACCAACAATATGCTTGTTTCCTTTGCCACCTTTAAATTTTATTCCTAAGAAAACACTTCTTCACCGACTCACCGGGTTTTCTGTACATGAATGAAATGGTTAAAGTGAACTTAAAACTCAAGAGCTGTTCATAAGTTTACTTCCGTTATAAAACTAATGGTACGGGTCCTCTTCTCGCTTCACTATCGCTCCGTTCTGTTGTAACCAAGCCTATCACCGCTTATTTCATAGCAGAACGGCCCCGCGAAGGTTTGGCTACTTAGGTTAACGTTGGTAAGATTAGGTGCTCCTCGGATTAATTCGCTGTCGCTACTCATCTTCGCGGCGAGAGGGGGGACCACAAGAAGCAGAACAATCAATGTTTAAACTTGACGATTGAACTGTTTTACGAAAACTCCCGAAGTAACTTCGTAGATATAGATGAAAATAAATGGCCCCAAAACCAGCCTACTTGATTCGATGAGTCCAAAATAAAAAATCGGGATACACAGTAAAAAAAAAACGTTTTAGATAATGCTATGCCAGTTTTGAGTAAGAGACCAAATGAGGTACGTGCTTTGGTAATTTTTCAAGATAGATCTATGTGCTCACCCTTATCAATGGAAAGCTCTCGCCGAGACCTTTCGAATGATGCGGCTGAACTTATGTATACTTTGAAAAATTACCAAAGTACGTACCACCCCCGTATTGGTTTCATTCCCAAAAATGGTCATGGCCTTACACAAAGATGGTTTCGTTACTGTGTACCTCAAGAATACTTTGGAACTCAAAAAGTAGGACGATCGGCAAAGTAATTTACGTTTCTACGGCCATTTCTTATGGTGTCAAGCAGAACGAGTCCCAAGACAAAATGTCCGATAGAGAAGTGCGGGGCTAAAATCGATGTGTACACAATAGCATATAGGTTTTCTTTAAGTTGAGGCGGGGAATCTCCCGCGGTGAGTTAAGTGGAGTTTGGGGGCGGAACTCGTCCTTGGAGAAAAGGTGAAAGAAAAGTTGAAAGAGGTGCAAAAGTTGAATAAAGAGAGACACGTGAAAAAGTAAGAAACTTTTAATATACGGCAAAGCACTTCTCTCTTCGTGAGGCGTGGGCCCAGAGACCTACCAAACGCGCAACTATCTTTTGCTCACCAGACATCCATTTTCGCTGTAATATTATTAGGCACGGAATCCACTTCTCATTCACCGCGGGAAATTTTCCTCGAAGAATTAACCAGGCATCAACTTCTTTTTCACAAAAGGGTGCATTATATCTTGAGAAAGATTGCGATAAAATTGTTCCCTTAGTCCACTTCATTTTCACGTGCATTCGTCCTCTTATGTTAAGAAACCAAGCTAAAAAGAAAATACCACTAAAGGTAGAAATAGCATCTCTAGAATGGCGTGCAAAAAATGGAGATCTCAATATTTTATATTTCCCCCATTATAAAGCAAATGAAGATAATGCGAAATAAAAGTAGATTGCAGTCATTAAGTCGATCTCACCCGATTTCTGCAGTATTATTTTAAAAAGAGTAACTTCTTGTGGTTTTCCATCCTGATTTAGTTTTTCACTTCATTGAGTAACAACATTAAATCATGTTTGTTTCATAATCTGGGTGTAGTCACGTGCGTTGTCCCTCGTTCCTCTGTCGCTCCGCGTGACTCGGCAGCGAGAAGAAGAAGGGAAGAATTCTTTGAAATGAACAATATTTCAGCGAATGTCGTTGAGCGAAATGGAGCAGATCCGCTCCAAGTCACCTTGATGTCAGGCATGTATGAAATGTTCGACAAGTGTAGGGCTTCTGTAGTAGGTACTTTCATATTCTAAAACTTTCCCAACTCCATATCAAACTGACAAGAATAAGTGGAGTGTCGTCGTCATTAAGTTAGAAAGCCTTCCGGAGGAATACCTGCGAAATCGTTTGCGAACTGACATAAAGGGCATTAGCAAGCGCGTACCTTATGTCAGATAATGAACAACTGCATAAACGGCATCGTCCTTGCCTTTAGGCTATGACTCCGCTTGCCAAAATAAATTCTTCTTTCTTCCGCGACACCATCTTAATATCTCCGCGACACCGACTTATGCTTTGGGAAGACTTACATACGAATTTTCTGATTACGATGACGGCTACTCTCCAAATATTTATTATTGGGATGTGCACATTCCACGTTCAGTGTTACTGTCACCAAGTGGACGGGAGTTATGTCCTCGATTCCACAGTGGAACATAACGGGTAAGAAATGCAATATTGAAAACTTCAAGTGTAAAAACGTCTCCGCACTGGTGACGTGTACTACGTTATGATTCGATCAAACAAGATTTTTCTGACAAGTTTTTACGAGGGATATTCAGTGCAGTATCCCTAACGTTTACTAGAAAGACATGCTGACACAAAGGCAGGTTTTGGATAAAGAACCAGAAAGCTGGACAAAAGGTACAAACGACCACGCTGGTAAATGATGTATCTAAGAGTTCCGATCAAAGGAAGTATTTTTTTAGTAACAATATAGATATAAACGTTCTATGGTTTTAAAAACGTTATTGACTTAATTCGTGGGTTGACTGTCCAGACCGCCAGAATCAGAAAATCCGCTGTGAGGATGGAAAACTCTGCAGAAATTGTGAGGACGTGCTGAACCACTGAACTGCTGATCACTAATTAAGTGCTTTTTAGTTACCTATGCGCAATCAAATTTTTAATGAGACCTGGCACAGCAATGCCTCCTTGTACCATTTGAACTCTCCGTTTCAGAGATTAATTGCAGTTCTCTTACAGATCCATACAACCTATCATCACATTCTGAGAATCAGTAGTAAGGTGAACCTTGATAGGTACGGTTAAGCTACATTAGGTTAAATTCAGAGGTTTAATGTTCGCGAGGTTAATCTATCGGTTGAATCAGCAGCTTAAAGCTCTGCATCACTCGATATTGCCGTGAACATCGCTTCCCTACTACTGTAAGCCTGATGCAGCCTACTCGTTGGTGGAACGTTGTTTCTACCGAAGGGTAATCGAAGTCAGGCTTTACGATCATTAAGTAGGGTTACCTAAGGTTAGGTTAAGCGTGCACTATTCCTTTTTTGCTATCATTTAGTTCAGCTTGTTAGTGGCAACAGCTGCAGCATAAGAGGAGGAAAACCCAGCCTTTCAAATGTACACTGTTGAGATTCTGGAAACAGGGTCATCATGTGGTATAGTACAGCCTGAGCCAGTGATTTTATTCTGCGGAATGCTGGACGATTTATTTTCGTGGGGAAGATATGTCAGCCGAAGGCATCAACCCGGAGCGGCCCTTCCCCTCTTCGCCCCTTTGGTCGATCCACACGCCAATCGTGTTTGGTAATATCCGACGAAACGTTTCACCATTTTTAGGCGCGACGGAAGATCCGCCTTGTATGTTTGCTTTCCCAGGTTTTTCATGCCAAAGTAAAGAGTCTCAAGGAATCTTCCAAGGAATTCTGTTACACTTTTTTTAATGTATGCACCAGATGTGTTGAAAAAGATCAAATTAAACAAAATTTTGAGAAGGGTTTTCATCGGTGTCTTTCTTCCACGTCTTCATCAACTTCTAACATCTCCAGCTCATGTTCATCATTTTGGACTACTGAGTTTGGTAGTGGTCTGTGTCTCCTTTTCGACGTATGTTAAAGGTCTACTTTGTGGTTTGATCGTGTGCACGTGGACGATTTCAGTGTGCCATATTTTTTAGTTTCTAGACCTGGTCATTCTACCCTTGCAGGATAGAATGTCGGTCCATAAGATGGTATTCCAGCACGCTATTTTGTCTAAACGTTTGAGGCCTCGTTTGGAGATGTGTGATATCGGCTCAATAGATTCGTGGCATTGTTTATCTTTGAATTAAAGATCTCTGTAAATTTTCTGTCAGCTCATTTTTCTATTTACAAATAAGAGGATTTATTAGGTTCAGGAGGACCTGTGGTACTCCTGCAAAGTCCCTGCCACTATAAATAACGTCTCCGAGACAAGAAAAAGGGGTGAAATAAGATCAAAACAAGCCGAATGTAGACGGTGAATGCTCAGTAATAAGTATAATAGAGATGTTGGGCGTCATAGCAACAAACACGATGACGTCCCACAACCAATAAACAGCAACAGAACATGCAAGGGTAGAATGACCATGGCACACTGAAATCGTCCACGTGCACACGATCGAATCACAAAGATAAGACCACCAATGTACGCCTAAATGAAGACACAGGCCACTACGAAACTCTAGAGTCCAAAATGATGCACACGAACTGAAGGTGATGAAGAAGCTGAAGAAAGAAACCGATGAACACACTCCTCTGAATGTTTAAAAGGAAAGATCGATAGACACGGTCTGCACACGCTTAAGCCGAACCTTCAGCGTATACCAACAGTAAACGCTAAAAGTCTGAACCAGACCACACGAACATGCTGAACTTCAGGAACAAAGCGAATGTGAGCGCTGAATCCTGAAGAGTACGCAAAGGAACTCATAATCAGAGTAGATGTTCTGGATGGTTTGGGGTCCCACCTTGACATTGCGCGGCCACGGTGTTTCCAAGTGGGCCACCGAAGCTAGTCACGATTTATAAAGTGTATACTTTGTCCCTGCGCGCTACTGAATATAATTAGAAGGCTGTTAAGGCTTTGCGTCAACGTGACGTATTGCCATCATCAGCGATAATATCTCAGCCTCTGTTTTCTGGAGGGCGTTAAACCCATTCAAGCCCAACGTTCCTCGCTCTCATGCATTTAACATTTTATATTGTTCACTGGTTTACGAAGAAAAATGGGTTGGTTTCAGTTTCAGTCATGTTCCAAGTTAATTAAACCATTACAGCCTACGATTCTGCTTTTGGGGTCTCGGCTAATAAATTCTTACTGCATGACAAAAGAGCACAGTCTTCCTTGCGGCCCTCAATAAGAATCCGGGACGCTAGATTTCTTCAATGCAAAGAAACCCTGGTGATAAAAACTATCTGATTGTTTATAGCATTGGGGTGCCGTGATGACTGTTACTATATTTTTGAACTCGATGCCAAGCAAATAATACTAGACTTTACCAAAGGACTACGCATAGATTACTTCGCCGCAAACGCAGACCAACGACAAAGCATAAGCACGGAAGTATCTAAAATAAAGTGATGAACCAGAGACCTGTCATAGTATATGACCCCACACGCTTCTTGTCTCTCAAATGATGACTCCTGAATATGTAACAGATATGAACCAGTTCTACACGAACAACGAACAGAAAAGCCATGTTGGTGATGAAAAAATCAACGCCGCGCCTACAAGAAATAGGGAACATGATGCCAAAAAATCTCTTAGAGGGCAAAAGCCAACCACGAAGGAAAAATATCTATTATCGACAATCAGCCGAATTACTTTCATTGCGGTGGATCACCAAAGTTGTGACCGCTGCTTCAGGCTCTGAGTTCATAGGTTACATTCTGATAAGTTGAATAAGGTGACATAACTCGCTTCATCTGATCTTGAAAAGGAAGGAAAGACACATGAGCAGCGAGGAAATGAACTTGAAAATTGGAGTGTGGAGATAATGTTTGGACGTGTACCAAAATCTGAGCAAGAAATATCATTAGCATGGCTGTGGAAGCACAGAATAAGAAATCTGAGTATTCTTCATTGGAAGGAGCAAATCCATGGGCGCTCCGCGACAGAGTGCTGTCAGTCAGCGATCAAAGAAAGCTACCCAAGATGTGATGGTGTAATCTCCCTTCAACAATTTACCTCTTCAAGCAGAGCAGTTAAACTTTTCTTAACAGCAACAAATCAATATCCGCGGTTATCCCTCTTTGGGCACATCAAACGTCCATCATTTCACATTATTTCTGGCCTTTGAGAAGGCAGTTCGCGATTACGTAATTGGAAAAAAGGAGGTAAATGGAAACGCCGGGACGAAGTCTTTGGGAAGGAGCAGTCCTAGGGAGGGGGAGAGGTCCAAGGGTAGGGGACACCTGTTTTGAATTACCGAACCGCGCGAACAGAGGCCCCTTTGGGCCAAATGCTTATCCCAACGGAATAGAACTACCATGCAGATTGAATTGGGTGGGGGATATATCGCAAACGACCTTTAGAGAGCTTTTGATGCTTAGCATACTCCAGTGGAGGAAATCATTACCATTAGTATAACAGAGACAACCGCAAATCTTCATGACGAATAGGTCCTTCTGCTAAACACCAAGGCTGCCTACGATGATACTGGCATTGAATCAAGTTAGAACGGACTCCTCTCAAAAGATCCCTTCGCTGTAAAATTTGGCGACCACCAAGCGAGGAGATAGCGAAGCGGCACCTAAGAGTCCAATCTCCACAATTCCACGCCCGTAATCCTCGTATCATGAACGCAATTTGCAATCTCAATCACTTAAGAAAATCACTAAGCTACCGCACAAAGAGACACATAACCAAAGCTCATAAAACCCAAGAAAAAGCCACAAGGGACCAATCATAAAATCAATGAAGGGCAACATTTTTCGTTCGTAAAATTCAAGCGATAGGTTCACAAAAGTGATCACTTTCCCAGATGGATATGAACTATAAAGAAGGCATGCTTACCTTGATTAGAGATTTGTTTCGATGGATTCACAGCTTTAATCGCAACTATTCTACTACGGCACTGGACAAGCATCGGTACAGAACATATACTACACCCATGACACTTTTGCGAAGTACCAATGATTTTACGATAAGCTTCCACGCGTGTTGGCTTCTATACCACAATACTATCCTCAGAACCGGTTGACAAGTCACTTTTGAATAAAACGTTCTGGAAAGCAACGTTCGTTTTGCGGCAGAAATACTACAGCACAGGTCGAAATACAGTACATCCATTGCTACAGGTTTAATAGTGGTTAGTCCCTGACCCAAGGAACGGCCCTACGTTTTATTGGTGAGCATTTCGGATTGTGTGATGGTCTCGCACCGGTTACGACGAATGGTGTTCATTGAAATACACAGCCGTTCTCTTCCTAGCACTTCCCAAGGGCGTTAGAATGAATGGAGGGGCGAGGGATGGTTTCCGACCACAGGGTAGATTCTAAGGACAAAGACTGCACTCGATTAGTGACTCAGTTTGGTTGAGTTAGAATACATGCCAAGTGTCTCACTCCACTCGACTAAAAACGTAAGTTAAAAAAAGAAAAAGTACTGGTTTAAGCAAAGCAGGGTAGAGGACTAGAGAAAGTCAACGCGGCCTTTTAAAGTTGATGTGTAAGACCGGCCAGAGAAGTTTAAGTTGACATATTTGTTAGGAAACTTCCATGGCGGTGAAGTTTTTGCACCTCCACCCTGGAGCAAATGGTTTGGGTAAGCAAAACGGACTATCGGCAAACTGATTCCGTACATTCCTGACAGGCAGCTCTCCCAAAAAATAAAAACAGGATCTCTCCCCGGGAGGCGATGTGGGGTCAGTAGGGACGCCGCTCTCATTTGCGCGATGCAAAACCCTGAGGCTTAAGACGTCACCTCTCCCGGCCTCCACACTGACATGAAACAAACAAATTAGAAAAAGTGTGTCTCTGTTGGGGACCGTCATTTCGGCCACGCAGGGGACTCTTTCGCGCCATCAACAGACGGAAAGGCACAACCCGGTTAAGCCTGGCACATGGTCAGGGGGCGGCCCGAGAGCGCGCAGAGTCGGGGGATTCTCCCTAAATGCCTTCACGTGCCTGGGAAACAAAACAGGGGAAGATTCGCTAATTGTTAGCACGGATTAGAGGCATGCGAGGGCCGATCGGAAAATGCCCGTTCCGGCCTCATTCCGTACTTATTCGATGGGACAATAAGGGACAGTCCCTAAGGAGAGCGGCCCCAGCATCCCGACTGCCTGCATGGAATTCAACGTGAGTGCTCGTTCTGGCGTTTATGGTAATGGAGGCGGTTAGCTTCAATTTTTAATTTCGCAGCAGCGGGTAAAAGCCTCGCGCTTCTCTGACTTGACGGCCGAATAAAAACGTCACTTTGTAAAACCAGACAAGGAATTACAATGATCTTAACAGCGTTTCCAAAATTGCTCAGTAAACACCATGAATATTGTATAAACAATCAGCGAGAATAACATGGAAACTTGCGAGAGGGGAGCTGTGGCGTCGGATTTCGACGATGTGTTTAACACATGGGCCTTTAAACGTTGACTTTAAATGTAAGCAAAGATGGTAAAGCCTGTTTTAAGTCGGTCACCAGAAGAAACGTGGTTCCGAGATGGAATTCGCGACATCCTCCACGGCTATTGACGTCGTGCATCGGGGTCCTTTTGAAGCGGGGACGCAACGGAGTGGTCGAGGATTCGCCCACGTGGACCTGGCCGCTCCGTCAACCCGAAATCAACGACTTCTCCCCTCAACGAAGCGCCCCTCGCTTCCCCAGGGATTTCCGACCTATAGCTGCAAATGCCAATTTTCGCCAACCACTGGCTCTACTCTCCCGTGGACGTCGGCGGTGTACACAAAGAGGGCCGGCTGCCTTTGGCATCTCGCGGAAAAGGAATTCGCAACCACGCCCGTCAAACGCACCTCTTTTGCCATATTTTGCAACCTTTTCAGTAAGATTTCCTCAAGATCTACGTCTTCCACACACAGGCCATACCTTCAATTTACGTTAAATCCCTTCCTAAAAATGAATATGCCAAAACCTAACTTAGGTCTTCTTAAGTAAAATGGACAAATAAAGGTCAATCAATCAATCTCTCACTACATAGCATGCTCCTGAGCACAGTGCGACCTCGAACATCCCTTAAGGCATTTCCACAAACAAGTAGATAATTTCTGACTAATGGTAGTAAAAATTTACAATATAGGTCACTTTCGGAGACTAAAACACAAATTTAAAAAATGTCCTTCGTGTTAGGCGCTAAATTACAATGACCTTAAACGCACAATCAAAACTCGCTTTATAAACTATTGCGGATAAAAAACGATTTATTCCTTTGCTCCCTGAGTACAAGTTCAAATTGCCACGTAACACCAACATTAGCCTCAGCTTAGGCAGACCCTCCCCTCTAAGAAGTAGCAGAGATTAAGCGCATAAAACATTACCTTCCAAAAAGCTACCCTGAATAAACAATCAATTAGGCTCGGCGCGAAATCCAACCCCATTTCAAAAAGCGCGCTTAATGGTCGCTACCCCTCGGCGCCAATATTTTGGAACTTGCTAATGGATCAGTGCAATTACTCGTATGAAGTCGGTGCATTGCACGGACGGATCACTCCCTCACAGTGGTGCATTAAGTCTTGGGGATTGCATTTTGTGCTTTTGTTTTACCCCGGGTAATTCTTTCTACCCCGGGCAAAACCTATTATTAAACAGTGTTTAACGATACTTAAACATACAGGATACGCCAGGTTTGGTTAGGGATCTGCCCTCAGTGCGTTTGATCTTCAGCGTCATTCGGCGTGGTGATGAAAAGTAACTGTAATTTTCTAAGGTTGAATTTTGAGCGTTTGTGCACTACCCAGGTCTAATACGTAAGTATGTCATGAGTATTAAAGATTTACATCGCGCTGGTAAGTTTAACCTCGGCGAGGTAAACTGCCTTGCTCCTCGCTTCGTTACTACTCCACACGGCTATCGCCTAGCTTGGTGTCACTTGCCAGTTCTTGACAATAATGGGTCTAAAAAAAATTAAATAGTACAAGTATTTCATCAAAAACATAAAAAAGTGAAAAAAATAAAAAGTGAAAAAGGTGAAAAAAATAAAAAAGTGGAAAAAGTGGAAACATGAAAAAGTGAAAATATAAAAAAGAGAAAATATAAAATAAAGAAAATATAATAAAGAAAAAATATAATAAAGAGAAACTATAAAAAAGGGAAAATATAAAAAAGAGAAAATATAAAAATGTAAAAATATAAAAAAGTAAAAATATGAAATAGTGAAAATATCAAAAAGTAAAAATATAAAAAACTAAAAATATAAAAAATAAAAATATAAAAAGGTGAAGATGTAAAAAAGTGAAAATGTAAAATAGTAAAAATAAAAAATGTAAAAAACAACAAAAAAAACAAGGCCAATTGCATTAAAGCTGAGAATAATCTTTCACTGTCACAGATGAAGTTTGCTTGCCTGTTGTTCCTTATCATTCCTTTTTCTTTTTTTTTGAACGTTTTGGGTTTTGGAAGGTGGAAATGAAAGGGTGAATTCGAAAAAACATTTTTGACTATCCCCCCCCCCCAAAAAAAAGCCAAAAAATACACCAGTCACGTTGCGAATAAATATAACGGTACTGGGGCGAATATGGGAACAACTTTCCTATTTTAGATACAACGATTAAAACTCAAACTAGTTTTTTCATCTTTCCTTGTGAACTGACGCCGAGAAGTAAGCAGCATCAGACTTTGCGAGTCTTAGGTTTGATCAAACCTACACTCTAAATTTGAATCAGTGAGGGTCTCTGAGATTCAAAGAAAATTCACTGAATTTCAGTCAATACAGCACCACTATGAAATCTTATAGTGGTGCTAAATTGACTGATTTAGTAAATTACTGAATCTCAGAGACTCTCAATGACTCAAATTTAGAGTGTAGTTTAGATTAAATTACGCTCAACATTATACGTGCGCCGCTCTGCTGATGCTTTGTCCGAATGGCAGACGAACTGTACAACACCGAAGGAAATGCAAACCCTTGTAACTGAGAGTATATGGCAACATCGCGTCAAGGTCACATGGCAACCGGAGGATCAAAGCCTCGGCGACGGCGAGGTACGGCGACGCCGTACCGAACGTCCCTTGGGTCACTTAACCCGCTGGATATCCTTCATCAAACACAGGACACTAACACACTCCATGTTGCAAAACAACCTTGGCTGCCTCCATCCCTTTTACCCGTCGGAGTAATGGCTCATCTCGGCGCCTTTTAAATGTGATGTACTACCCTATAAAATCAGCCATTATTACGAGAAAACTGGGCACCGAGCTGCTTATTTTGTTTCAAAAACGAAGGCTACCTGAGCAACGAGACGTACTTCTTAACATAGAGTACTTAAGCATCACGTTTGAAATTTCAGAAAGATAATTCAGCATTTCAACAAGAGGGGCGAAGTGACGCTTCAGGAGTGGAAATTAACTCGTACATTGAAAAAAAGCATTCAAACTTATAAATTAATTTATTGTTTTAATCTTCAAGAGACACTTTCACTTTCTTTACAAATTGCTAAATTATAGCTCTTAACGGGCGATTCTCTCATATTTCAAGTGTAATTCCCTTCAAAAAACGTAATATTCTTGAAACCGAATATTCTTGGTCATACGTACAATTAAAAAAATAATAATCTTGGAAAGGTCACCCAACTTTCCAGGAGTATTATTTAAAAGGTCAATTGTATTCGCACGCTTACTTTAATACAAGGGAGACTTGAACGCATGGAAACCAACGTAACTGGGAGGGTTTGAATAGTCACTTCGTATTTAAAAAGGAAAATTTAATTTCCCAAAAATTGATTTTTTTTAACAATAAGACAAGGTTTTTTAGTTTTGTTTTATTTTCTGGACAGCAACGAGGCTTCGTTCAAAGCAATGCAGTTGTTATATGCACGAATACAAATGTTTAGATCACATTCTAAGTTGAACAGCTCAACAGAGCTGAAACCGAGCCATGTATCTCTGTTCAGGCTAGATCATTTCCAGTTGGTAGTATGACTACCCTTTCAG
>Ga0058701_10002396_pt1 | contig 14170 bp, 6 predicted proteins | sample AgamicOrMae_FD_97039 | JGI IMG/M metagenome (GOLD analysis project Ga0058701, IMG submission 97039) | Agave microbial communities from Guanajuato, Mexico - Or.Ma.e | ecosystem: Host-associated > Plants > Phyllosphere > Phylloplane/Leaf | place: Guanajuato, Mexico | collected 2012-06-04 | reverse complement strand
CCAACCTTTGCGGTAGTGTGTCGTTAAACTCATAATGTAATAAAAGGTCGAACCAAGGTGGAACCCGACGAGCATTTAATTCCACCTCGTAAACTGAGAGTGAGCGGTAATCGGGGCGCCGTCTCTTATCATGAACAGTAATGCCTGACCTATTTTCTTGGATGGGTGTGTTTTGCAGAATAGCCTTCGAACCCCGGATTTGACGTGGGAAAAAGTGCGCTCCCAAGTCGATCACGTGATTTGGCCCGATGGCAAGCGGATTGTTCTCTTGGCGGAGGGAAGACTCGTCAACCTGAGCTGCTCTAGTCTGCCCTCATTCGTCGTATCGATCACGGCAGCCACACAAGTAAGTCTTTCGCCCTGACCTTGGACTAACTGCCTTTCCCACGTTCACCGGACTACCCTCTTGAGTCCGTATGGCGGCAGGGGTTAGAGAGCCTCACAGGGAGAGAGGCGAAAACTTCTTCCCGCGGTGTGCGCTGATTGGTGGGATGCATGGTACCAGCAACGCTGATTGGTGGGATGCAAGAGCGACGTGGCAGTTGACGCCTCTCGCCCCTTTGAGGCTCTCTAGCAGGGGTGGATCCCTTGAAAGGCATAACCTCAAATGGAAAATCCGAGCGCTTCTTCCCTTTGCCCTTATTCTCATTTTATTTAACCTGAATTCATGAGTCGCAGCAAGCGAAATTCAGCTTTACACTAAGATTTCCGCTTGTAGCTTTTTGAAAAATTGCTTTCAGTTAAAGCAAAGTTACTCCACATTACCAAAATTCTCATCCATTTCAGAGCGACATCTTCAGTTTACTGTGTTTGCTTTCTCACTCGAAGATACATTCGTAAGAATTACGCAGGACTTTTACTGCTTTTTGGAGTGTTCAGAGACGAAAAACAAGTGTGTTAGTAGTGATCCTCCTTTAACTGACAATCTGGTGGTATTTTCTGGAAATTGTTTATGCGTATCGTTAGTTTATTTTTGAATCGATTCGCACTTCAGAATGAGGAAAATCTTGGTCAAAGTATGTCCTTCAGTTGCCAAACGCGAATCGGTTTTCAAGTTAACTAGCAACTCGCCCCAAAAAATAATTATTTATTTTCTTTAACAAATAACCTATGGATAATAAAAATTTACAAACCCGAAATTTTCACTGACAGCTAATAAAAATCACAATCTTTTAAATAAATTAATAAAAAATTTAATAAATAAAAAAATTAAAAATAAATAATAATATTTTTTAAAAATAAATTAATAAAATAAACTTATAACCCAACAACAGTAATTCAGGTTTGCGACATAATTTTCAGAAAGTGCGTGTCAGGTGCCAGTCATAGGACGATATGCCTCGGGAACTAGAGCATCTTCGCATCTTTGTATTCTCAAAACCTTTTCTATTTTCAGGCGCTGGCTCTGATCGAACTTTTCAATGCACCCGCAGGGAGATACAAATCTGACGTGTACCTTCTTCCGAAAAAAATGGGTAAGTTCATCTCCGTTGTTTACGATTGTTTATCACGATGTGAATTAAAAAAATCATAGAAAGTAATCAGTTATTGTGACCTCTTAGGAGTAGCATTCAAAGCACGGTGTTACCTGGGTTATTCTCTTTGTCCTGGAAAACGAGATATTATTCAAGACCTTCTTCCCATGTCGGTTTTTTCTGTGCGTGCTGCTTGTGTATTTGTGTGGTGGCCGGTTACTACCGTGATAGCCCTTAGAAGCACGGTGAAGCAGTGTGTCTGATGTATAATTTCTTTTCTCTTTCCTCTTTTCAGACGAATACGTGGCAAGCTTACATTTACCGACATTCGATGCTCATCTAACGGAACTCACCGACGAACAAGCGAAATATATGGGACTGAATAAGGCTGGTCCCTTCAAACCCAATTATTACAGGTAAGAAATCAGAGTTAGCTACCTGTACAAAGTGATCTTTTGATTTTCACGAAACTGTGTTCATTCGTATCTGTTAGGTAACAGTACCATACGCAGGAAAAAGTGGATGCCGACCCGTTTGTACCCGGTCGGGTTCGAAATGTTGGTCCGAGTAGCGGAAGGCCAGGCGGGCGCTCCTAAGTGGTACCGCGCCGGTTGATACCCGCAGGTTGTTTTTCCAATACCCTCCGGTTTTCCAAATACACCCTACCCATCCCCATCGGGTCGGACTGGAACCCGCAGGGTCGGTCAATGCCTGTCGGGCTGGTCTGCAACCCGTCTCCCCGTCACGCCTAATATGTCAGAAAACGGGTGGCGTTTTAGATTGCCCGTGCAGTGCTTACAAAAGGTTCTGTGGAGCCGCAGCCGACGTGCGTTGAGGAGACGGTTGTACCGTAGAAAGAACCAGATCTTATAGCATACGTTTCCGCACGGCGACAGCGAGGCGGGGTGGCCGAGTGGATAGCGTGTCTGCTCGCCAGTCCCAAGATTGAAGGTTCGATCCCAGCTTCCGCTGTAAATTTTCCTCTTTTTCTATCGACGAGACTTCGTCACTGAAATATAGCTCCGAACACTGCCGGCTAATGTCTTTTCGGTGGCCGAGTGGTTAGCGTTGCTACGTTACCAGTGATGGTATCTAGACTCGGTTAGAGGTTCGTGGTTCAAATCCGCGATTAAATGCCGCGCGCAGCCTCGCAAAATCGCGGAGATCCTTGGAATTCGGCCGTATGGGTAACACCTCGCCAGCCACGGAGCCGCTGAGAAGATATCTACCTGGCCTCAGATCTGACGAATTGCGCGTCAGGAGGTAGCCCCTCAAACACCCCATCCCGTAAGATCTGGGAAGTTAAGCAGGGCTCTGAGTAGCACAAGGGTAGTAGCCCATGTAAACTTTTTTCACGTTTTCTACTCAGACATTATGGCGCTGTTGTAGATCAGGGGTAAGCAAGGCCCTCTGTTTATTGCTTTTTGAAGAGTCTTACATGTGAAAAACATTAAGGATGAAAAATTGGTTGATACTCGGCGAGTATAGAATATAAATGGAAACGGCCTTGCCAAACAAACAATCAAAACAAAGTCATTTGATCCAAGAGAAGATTTTCCTTAAGAACCTTTGCACTGCACATTAAGCAAGCTAAACTGCCCGGCTATATCGCCGGTTTTCTTTAACTTAAGCGCGACGGAGACGGGTTCTAGACAAGCCAGCAGGTATTGATCAGACGGATGGGTATAAAGATATCCGATGGGCACGGGGATACCCAGCGGGTATTGGTATGACCGGCAGGTGTTTGGGAGACCTTACAATATCAATGGCGTATCTGTTACGGATTAAAGAGCTAGGGCATTCAACTTCTCTTGAACGAATGCCTTCCAACCTATAACTTAAACATTGCGGGGAGGAGTGAGCGTAGTTTCACAGGAATAACTGTTCACCGTAAAATAAGATGAAGCAGTTAACCTTGCAAAAGCGAAGCTACCGAACACTATTACGCCTATGATTATCAAGAATCACTGCTCAAAGTGGCCGAAATTCTATACCTTTTTCTTGTGCTACTTTTCGTCTTTTAACCAGTGTCCACTTCTCGGAAATCATTTTCTTTCGCTGTTAAAAGACTAGACTGTTTATTTTATCATTATCCTTGAACTTTGCTAATCCGAAAATTTCAGCTGAAATGTGAGATTATCAAATCGGATTTAAACTAACAATCTACGTAATTTTGTCATGTTGGCAATGTTTATTCATGTTTTGTTGTGTTGCAGGTACTGAGAAACGATGAAGCGGTCCGTGGTTCCGGACCTGCAGGGCCGCCGCGATTCCACTTGCCTTTAACGCCGTTAGATGTCGCCCACAAATTATGGGGGTATGTGATTATCCATTTAACTGTTCATAAAAATGTTATTTAAATTTTAAAAAATGGAATGACAGGGACGCGACGAGATTTTAATGAGTCGTTGTGTTCATGACAGAGAACAAATGAAAAGTGTTTCATAGATAAAGTAGTTCTAGCGTGTTACCAGTGATTCAGATCTTATAGTTGTGATGAATTTTGTATATTTTGCCGTCTGCACAGGACGGCAGTGTCAGCGCCTAAAGAGTATTAAAATGTTGAAATTTCGGCGACATTTTGAATGTAAAATGTCAAGGAATTCAAGCTTTGCTGTCATGTTTTGGATGTGAGACTCTACTAGTGCTATCGAACCGCAATGGTTACCGATCGGTAACTCTTTAGTGTCAATGTGAGATGTGACTCTCGTATTGTTTGTTGTTTTCGAAAAACTGGCAAAGTCAAGATTTCCAATATCTCAAGTTGACAATTTATTTTAGTTCATTGCACATTTTAATACCCGATTATCTTTGTAAACTGGGCCGTATTTTCTTCTTCAAAGAATTTTGTTCGCTGTATCGTTGTACACTCCGTAGGACCTTTAAAAGTACACATTTATTCAGCGGATTTTATTTATTACTCCATAGTATTCTTAATTTTGATCTGATTTTATTATTTGTTTAATTGAAAAATAAATGGTTGTCGCTCACCCTGGCCCAGCGCACTAATATCTTGCCGGACTGGGTTTCGCAAAATTGTCGACCAAGCTTGCAGAGTGATATTGCTGAGTGGAGTCTTTTCTTTCCTCGGGCAAAATTATTTTGTTCGCCCTCTTTTTGTATTTTAATCTATAATAATTCGATAAGTTAATTATTTTTTTTCGGAGGTTCAGTGGGAGCGTGCAGTGATATAGTAGGCTTGAGTTATGTACTACCATATTGAAAAAGTTGTGTTGTACTTAACTGTATTCTATTGCGAGCACCTGCTGCGCAGCATCGTGTGCTGTGCAAAGTCTACATGAAAAAGCGGTGATATTTTAATTTACCAAATTTTTGTTGCTTTTTGTTTTGTTTTTTTAGTTCATGCCGTAGCTTCAGATAAAAGGGGACCATTTTACCGCAATGTGAACCTGCTTTTTTTATGTTTGGCTCTCTAAAACACAAATTGTTATACTTAAATTTTGCCTAAAATTAAAGATTCGAAGGGGTAAGTTAACTTTTTAATGTTAAAGTGGTCGAGTACATTCAGAAGTGATGTACTCTAATAGAGTATGTTTTATGTCCAAGCTTTTTGCAAGTTGGAGGATAATTTGATTCCACGATGACCTTTCTGTGAAAAAAATGGTCCAGTGCAATTGTAGATAATATTTTGTTTTAGAGCAATTTTTCACCATACTTTGTTTTATTTTGAGTATGCATTTTATTTTTTAGCATTTTAAAAGAGGAAGTTAACTTAATCACTTTACATTTACTTTCCGTTTGCTGTCCCCTTTCATTATTGCCGTTACATTGTTTTTCTGCTTCATTTTGTCAGGCAGGGACTCTTGTCATGTGAGATGTGACAAGCAATTAGGAAATCTCTTCGAATCCTTACCACTTTTTCAAACGTGAAGATTGTGTCATTTTGAAACGATATCGTGTTTGCAATCAGGAAAATACGTTTTGGTGAATGCTAAAAGCGTTTAAAGTAAAGGAGTAAAAGATTTACAAATTCTGGTTGTTTATTGAAACACTCACTCGTTTACCGTTGGCTGTTTGTCGCATCTCTGTTCCACAGCTATTGTGTCTCTGTATTTTACATTTAATTTTAGACCGTATCTCTCGCAAAGGATCACCGAAACACTGAATCTTCAGATGAAAACTTTTGTATCTTTGATTGGTACCAAATTTTTTTCGGTTCGCAGAGCTTGCTTGTGGAAATTTTTAACAGATTCTTAACCGACGTCCGTAGAGGGACGAGCTAGCTCGCTTAACATTACAAAGAAAGGAATTTTGAAAGCGGCAGCGAGTTTTCTTCGACATTTACTGTACTAGCAGTCCAAAAGGTATTGTCCGGTTCCGGTCGCGCTATAAGGCTCCGTCTTATGGAAAAATGCATTGGCCACCGCCTTGTTACACGACCGAAACCGGACAATACTTTTGGGACCGCACATCGTCGCACTTTTTGTTCAGAATAGTAGTAATTTTAACCGCTGTTTCTTTTATTAAAAGAGATGAGAAAAGCGGCCGTTTTACGTCAAAAGTATGTGTCGTACCTTAGAGTCGCATTTTTAGTCTATTTGCGGTAAACATACCTCATTACCTCTCCGGAAACTTCCGCAGAAGAAAGTAGACTGACGCCAATCTTTTGCTGCAAGCAATCGATTCTTTGAATCCATAACCATCTGTAGACACCTCTCTACCTGCATATGAGACGGTCAACGTGATGAATGTATCATATGAAATGATTCTGTGGTTTATTTCTTTTTAATTTGTAGCAAACCATGCAAAAAATATTAGATATCCAATGTTTTTAAGCGTCAAGCTTGCTAAACTTTCCGAGAGTATCCAGTGTTTAAGCTTGAGTTAACGAAGCTCAAAAATATCGTCGCTTAATTTGATCTTGCCGGTGAATCAGTCCCAAAGGATCAGGCTGTGAAACGATCAATAGTTTCCGCGTTAGGCTAACTTCATGGCATCTTGGTTAATGTACATTTCAGTAAGTTAAGCCGTATTATTCGCAATCATATTGTTTACGGAAATGCAAAAATTTCGACGTCTAACAACTGCCCTATACCTGTGAGGGTGAGGAAATGTCTGTTGTCAAGAAAAAGGAAACTGTTCAGTATTCGCTCATCGAGGCGAATCGTCCACTGTGTGTGTAATTAACGTTTTTAAAAGAAGTATTCCCTTCGGGTACCATCTATGTACAGTATACCGTTGTTATTGTGTGTAGGTAGTGCTGGATTCATCGAGTTTTAGCAGTTGAATCTCTGGAATCACAGATATGATTTTTAAAATGCATTTTCCTCGGCCCAGTAGTCAGTTACCTTTTTGCATTAGATTGATCGGTTGAAGAGTTTGCAAAATTACTAATCAACCTTGAAGTAGAAATCCTGAAAGGTCCGTTGTTACTGTGCGAAACAATCATATTGATGGGTGCTATCCAGGGTTGAAGTAATGTTTTCCAAAAGTGCCAGATAAACGCCAGCTTTCAGGCCTAACTCAACAGTAAAATCTCAGGTTGGGTTTGTAACGACTCAATGTGTTGTATTGATGTGTTACAATGGTCACCCATATATCCGTGTTTATTAATGTCATGTCTATGGACACGCGAGATGACTGTTGATAATGTAGCGTTTGATGTTCTGTGCAACATGGCCATTGTTATGTGAGTGATACATGATTTTCCCCGATGCCCTTTGTTTATTACGCAATGAATACGATCCAGCGTTTGTTATTCGGCGCTGTTAAGCTTCCAAGGTGTGTGGATGATGGGCATCACTGGTTGACACAGTTAAATTGTCACCGTGTCGAAAATGTGGTAATGATTGTTAATTAACGCCTTTTGAATAGCCAATCAGGGACCGTTGTCTTCATATTGTTCATTACGCCGATAGGCATCTGCTCAAAATCGACATGTTGAACGTGTAGAACAACGATTCCATAGACTAAGCACTGTAACAGTACAGTCCACAGAATTCACAAGTGGTTTTCTTCGGAACAAGTATCGCGCTTTTTTTGTTAGCTGTTAGGAAGATTTACCACTGGGTAGTAGCTATTACCGAGCTGTTACATTTGATGTTTAAGTCGAACATTGGTGGAGGAAAGTGTGCCATAGTTAAGGTTGAAAATCAATTCGCTTTGCAACGTCTTGGAATCTTTTTTAGTTGGCAAAAGTTATTTGCATACTGTTAGGGAAGGTATAGGTATGGTGACGTGGGATGGAGTGTGAAGTCGGACTTCTGCATTTCACTCTTGTCCCATTCAACTCTTTCTGTCTTGCTTAGCCGCGCTTTAAGGCATTGGACTACGCAACTGTTTGCACATGCTTTGGTGGCGGAAAAAAAAGATGACTTAACAATCAAGGTTTTTCAAGGGAAAGTCCAAACAGAATGATTTCTATGTCCTCTCAGCGTTTACCTCTGAGCTCTTTTGTAAAGTCGATTTTCAGCGTCATTTATAGAATTGAATGTGAACGGAAATTAAGGAGAACCCGACTTGTTTGTCGCATACTAAATCGTTTCATCCATTTGCAACATGATGTGCCTTTTTTAAATTGTCTGATCCATCGAGCGAGATATGTAATAATTGTTATTGGTACATCTCAATATCGCATCTGGGTTGAGTCTCATAGTGAGCTTTAGCTTAGATTAAGTTTTGAACCTCTGCACGGTTGCAATGCAAAAGTGAGTGCTTAAATTTGCAATGCAGGTTGAGTTCACTGGAAAATCAGTGCAGTCGAAAAATATGCGGTCGGGATATCTAAACACTGCTTAAGCAGAAACACGGAGTTATGTACGTTAATGCATAAACGCTTTGTAAAGGAACATAGTTTTGGTTAAAGTCAGTCTTTTTTAAACTGAATCTTAATAGGATCTGTACTTTAAATTCGTGTTCGGGTCGCAGACGCTCCACCAAAATTAAGGTATACATTATATTTACACGTCCATTCAGCAGGTTATAAAATATCGTTTTAGGTATTTTATGAGTAGTGATGGTGTGTATTGCTGTGTTACCAAGTAGGAAAATATAGGGGAAGAAGGAGAAACGTATTAGTACGAAAACGAGTTCCATCGTCAAATACTCTGGTCGTAAAATTAGACTACCAATCGAGACTTTTAACATGACTCGATGTGGGTGCAGGAATCCCGCGGCTTATATGTTGTAAGCAGCTCTGTATACATTTTGATGATTATTTTATACACGTTTGACAGAACATGGCATTAAATCGTTTGATTTAAAAACGTTTTCGCTGCGAGGAAAGAGCATTTTTAAATCATTGTATTAATGATCGCTTTACAGTGTTGTTTTCTTTCTCCGACGATATAGAAATGAAAAGCAAGGCCTTAATTTTTCCAGTTTCGAGATATTTTTTGCTCTGATCGGGTTGGCATTACTTGTAAACAATTTAGTTGGTACCATAGAGTCTGCAAATCCCTCATCGGTGCTAATTCTGTACTTCAATAAAAGTTATAATCAACTTTAGTATTCATGGACACGTTTTTCGTCAGTGGTACTTGGATATCAAAGTATGAGAATTTCTGAATCATCGCGGTTTTAAATGCATATCGTTAGTGAAGCACAATATCGAAGGATAACTTGTATTTTATTTCTAACCAGCGGATAAGCTTCAGTTCGTACTTGGTTAGGTGAATTTTTGTTATATGCGTACATAGGAGTCTTAGGTCATGATTTAACAGGAAAAATTCCAACGGGCGTCTGGTGTGAGTGCTGTCTATGATTTGAGCTTACATAAAATGGAACGGTTGAATGAAGTACTTAAGGTTTTTGTAGGCATGAAAAAGGACGATAATTATAATAGTGCTTTTCTAGATGCTGGTATACGCTGCTTTGGTCGTGGAGAAGGAGTGTTTGAGTATAGGAAGGCCTCAAGAAGAAAGATTATCGAAATGGGACTAATGTCTTTTTCTGTGTAACTGTAAATTCAGTGGCCTAATCTGCTCGATGTTCTAAAACAGTCTCTGACCAAATTTGAACTGAGGCAGCGTATGTAATGAGTTGGTTGTCGTTGAACTAGATCAAAGTTTATTGGATTCTGATCTGTACTTTTCCGATTGTTGAAAAATTAAAGGGGTGTGTGACAAGGAAAGTTGAGAAATTGTGTGTTCATTTCCTGATCCCGGAGTCTACATATCAGCACAAAACGTACTGTTTTACATTGCGATACAAGTCAGTTTCTAAGTAGGAAATGTCCTTTCGCCGATCAGTCGCTCGCCCGTCTAAGTCCTCGTCTTGACTACAGACAGATACCTTTTTCCTTATTGCGGTTACTTGCTGCTGTAGCGCGGATATTAACGATAGTATCGATACGATTTTACGGTTTCTACGATACAATAAATACTAGTCTGATATGCGGAGGCATAAGTCTGGCCCGACCAATTGGTTATACTCTGAGCTTGCCTGTCTCATCGAGTAACGGTTGAATGACCATCGCGGGGCGGTCAAATTTGCACGATTAAGTTCTTAAGTACCTAGGTAAATGACTCGCGTTTTAACGGTGCCTTTCGGGAAAAAAGTAAAAAAAATAAATTAAAAAAACAAAAAAAAACGCTTTAAATTGTACCGGTACAATGAAAATGTGTTTCCTAGGTAATGATCTTTATCATATAGGTTGATCAAATTCAAAGTAAAAACCCCAAGAAAAAAATTCTCATCATAATAATGGTCGTTATGAAAAAAAAACGAGGTGACTATATTCACACGCTGCCCCAATTAAAATGATTTAGGTTGGTTTCCGTACGTTCAAGTCTTTTTTTTACATAGGCATGCAAATAAAAATGAATTTTAAACAAATAAGCAAACATGCTAAAGGAGCTAAATATTTCTTTAGGCATAGCGCTGGCGTTTTTGATAAAGATCCGAACACGATTACCGACAGTATCGAAGCATGTGACTATAAACAATAGTCACATGATCGAAGCCGCTGCGAAGCAAAGGCGAATAATGGAAACGAATTTTTAAAATACGCGCCGCTAGATTTTGCCAGCGGCGCGCGCAGCGTGTTGTCCGGTGTTGTCCACGCCGTCGCCGACATGCTTCAACTGGACGCAGACGACCACAGGCAGGCGAACAGTCAGAATCGCGCACCGCAACACCGAAGTCAGACCTCAGCACCCAGAAAACACTGTTTCTTACAATTCGCGTCGCCGCGGTGCAAAAGTTTTCCGTGGCGTTGTCCTAGATGTTAATTAGCAAATATGACTACGCTAAACTGTAATCAATCGGTTTGCAGTTTTCATAGTGTATCATCCAACTGCAGCGTAGCTGGTGATTACCTCAGAAGTAAGTGTTAACGTACATATCACTGAATTTGACTGACTAGTAATCGTCCCACTTCTTTGCTCGTAATCAAGCATCAGTATCGATATAGATTTGAAGTGCATTCCTCTTAATCTTTAACCGTTAAATTCTGACCTGTGTGACCCGTCCTTTTTTTCCGCCCTATCTTAACTTCCGGACCGTAAAAGAGTAGAATGGAGCAAAGATAGCTGCTTGTATCAAAACAAATTGTCCTTGTTGACGTTCTGATCTTTTCCTTAACTAAGTTCCTCTAGCATTTACCAGTATTCATTAAAATATTTACCAATAAATATTTTGTCGCAGCATGCGATAATCGTTAAATCTTGTTTACTTAATTAACATCGCCTTCATAAAAATCTGACCGACCCGTTTTCGAATGGGCTTTTTCGCTAGTCTTCGAATGGGCACTTACGTCTCAATGTCAGTTCATGCGCCCTCAATTATGCATTATTCGTCTTCGTATTTATTCCCCGCCGGTTATACATTCCTTATTGTCGATAGTTGATATCGGTATGTAATTTCAGAGGAGTATGATTTCATTATTTAAGCAAAAGGGAATCGTCCTAGCGTTAGGGCTATCTGAAAATTATGGGGGTACCTGCTAGACTATGCTATGCTCAGCAACGTTCATGCGTTGTCGCAGTGGTGCAAGCAGACCCTGCGAATTGCCAGAATATGGTAACCGTTCCCAATATTGAGCTCGTTCTCGTTGGTGGGCCCGAATCGTTTTCTCCTCCATTTATTCATTCGCGCGAAACACCATGGGCCTTCGGTCCGATATCGGTCAAATTGTGTGAGAGAACAGAGACGGTCAGCAGGGTCGTGATAGCGCGTAAACTCGCTTATACTTCTTAGGTATGCTATTTGACGGAGTTTTAGAAGAGATTTTCATGTTTCGTATCGTATTTGTTGACCAGCAGATTCTAAACGCGCATCCGAACGCAGTCTCACGCAATAATGCGTGATATTTCTTGTCCGTGCCTGTTTCAGAGCATTTATTGCAACAATGAAAATAAAAAGATGATAGGGAATTCTCATTAAGGATTATCGGAAAACAGTGAGATTATTACTTAGCTTCTTTTAAAAATGCCAATAAAATTAAATTTTTATCCCGATTCACTTTAGTGTTGATATTTACGGAAACCAAAAATTGCGACATGATTCCGTCCAAAGTTACGGAACTATTACTCGGAAACAGGGGCATTTCGTAACGGTATATTATGTTTTCCGAACGAAGTATGAATATTGAATATCCCAATGGTCAGTAGCTTATAGTTATTAACGATGGTCAGATAACAATTGCCTGAAAAAAATTACGGTTATACCGGTATTAAAACACCCATGCATACCTTTCTGGTGCCCTTGAGTCGATTCAGTACCGTTTTTAGGATAATTTTAAGATAATGCGAAGTTTGGTCTCGGTCATAGAGATTCGAATCACCTAAGTTGCACTTTACCGTAAGATGCATTGTGCTATAGGCAACCCGCCCCACATCGCCACCCTCCGTGGGAACCAGGAACCATTCCTTCAAAAAACTTCCTTAATTTTTGTATTGATCACATTTTCGTCAGTGGCAGAAGTTGTTAGGTTTCGCCTACCATCGTTAAATCTTTTTTTTTCCAAGTACGAACAAGGCGCCATTTTTTCAAATTTTATTTCAGAATACAAATATCCTGCTCGGATTTGTTTCATTGGTGAAGTAACGAGCGATATGGTTGAGGCAGCCCAGGTAAGTGCAATTTTTTTGATAGCCGCACGCACGATGAAGTAGTATTAAAAAACAATTCCTCAGTTTATTCGATATGTCTCAGGTATTCAATCTTCCGGTAGTCACTTCAGAAACTGGGATCGAATTCGTAGAAGATGAGCGAACATTACTAGTATTCAGCTGCTTTGAGAGCGAGGCCTTCGACAACGCTTTACAGCTTAACTTGAAAGCGTAAGTACGCTTTCACTGAAACTCAAAGTTTGACAGTTCCCCGCAACTTTTGAACATTTCGCGCGATCGACTTCAACAATCCCTTACAAGGCTGTGATTTATTTTAACCAATCAGATTGCATATAACGTCAAAAACTCAAACAAGCCACTCAGACACATGGAACGACGAACGACAAGTTAAAGATCCTTCTCCAGTCTAGGTTAATGCTGGTTATTTCAGTCACAACCATTTAAACGAAGAACTCCATTGGTAGAATTTCAGCGGCTATTCGAGGATAGATATTCAGACGTGAGAGATCGTAGTTTTAAGTTGTTAGTGTTAGCGTCCACAGGTCCAGCAGCATCACGGCAGCATCAGCCGTTGATCTGCGGAAGCTTGTCGCTCAGCAGGTGCCAAGTGCACTTTAAGTTACATTTCTTTGTTTTTGTTTTGTGGAGTCCAGTTAACAGCTCATTTTTAGTTCATCGGAGTGAAAGTTCACTGCGAAGGATGCCCAAGCGTCAAGGAGGATTTGCTCGAGATGGGCCTTTGTTTGCCGTCTAATTTAACTTCTCCAGCTTCTATTTTACGATGGTTTACTAAGTTTTTCTCTGGCACTTTAATCTACATGTCGAAGGAGAGGTATGCTACTTTGAAATGTCATTCTCCGATCCGTGTCATGAGCGAACTGATGCGGTGATTTGAGGTTAGAACTGTGACACATGTAACTATGTAACACTTTTAAAATCAGTGTAGGAGTTGTACATGTGACCGATTCACTGTTGCACCGTGTTCACCATTAACGGCAGGTCAAACCTTTCTTTTCTTGTTCGAACTCTCGCCTTGCCGCTTTACAACAGGACAATTTCTAGTCTTTGGAGATCGGCGATGGACCGGTGTCTTGAGGCTGGATTGTTGGCACTCCATCGCTATCTGCCGAAACAGTACAGAAGAATCAAGACTGTATCCTTAAATCTACCATTTAAAATAGCTTGTCGTTAATTTTTAATATGCTTTTAGTCGATTTCGAGGAGTGTTGCGTTAGGTGCTCGTTCAGGGAGCAGTTAACTAATTACCTAGACGTAAGTTTTCATAGCGCCTACTCGCTTTAGGGACTGGGAAGTACTTATTAGGCCATCAGCTATTATATTTTCATGCTCCGTGTTCTGCGACTTTTCCACCTCACGATATCGTTTGCTATCCAACTTGTTAGGCCCCCAGGGGCTGTTTTCAACCCTTTGAAAAAGTGTTCTGTTGCGACATAAATCTCTTCGTATTTTAAGTGAAAAAACAACCACACCAACGCCTCTTCCCCACCCACACACCCCTCAAAAAAAAAAAAAAAAAAACTCCCTTTATATTAATTTTTTTAAATTTTTTTAAAATTTTATTTTCAATTTTTAAAAATTCTAAAAAAAAAAACCTTTTTATTTTCTCTTTTCTGTTTTTTTCTCTCTTTTTTTTTCTTTTTT
>Ga0058701_10002395_pt1 | contig 14172 bp, 4 predicted proteins | sample AgamicOrMae_FD_97039 | JGI IMG/M metagenome (GOLD analysis project Ga0058701, IMG submission 97039) | Agave microbial communities from Guanajuato, Mexico - Or.Ma.e | ecosystem: Host-associated > Plants > Phyllosphere > Phylloplane/Leaf | place: Guanajuato, Mexico | collected 2012-06-04 | reverse complement strand
TTAGCCGCCTTGGCTCGCACCTCGCCACAAGTTAGAAGGCCATTCAGATTTATCCCAGGACAGAGTTATATCTACGAGTATCGTGGCCGCCAATGGAATGGTTTACCAAAATTGGCCGACCAATATTCGGGACTCACCATTGACTGTGATGTCATCCTTCAAGCCCGCCACGAGAGCCAGGGCAAGGAGGTCCTGATGAAGCTTGACGATATCAAGGTTGAACAATTGCACACACAGGCATTGGACACCAACGATATCCGCAAACTGAACCAGGGCTCTGAGGTGAACGGTCGCCAATTGGCCATGTACAAGCAAGAATTGTCCAAGCCAATCCGTTTCACCTACATTGAGGGTAAAGTTTTGCGCTTCATTGCCGAGACTAGTGATCCAGAATGGTCGATCAACATCAAGAAATCGATCTTGTCACTGTTCCAACTGGACTTGGCCCCAACCAAGATCATCAAGCCATCATTCAAATTGGCCAATGAACAGTACTTGGGCTATCCCCAGGCTGAGTCGATGATCCGCGACACCAACGAGATGCCATTGGTTTACCCAATCTATGAGGAATCATTTGGAGGCATTTGCGAGACCCAATACGAGTTGGACTCAGTTGACAACGTTGAGTCGCACAAACAAAAGGATGTTGTTGAATTCAATGACGTTCTGAATGTTACCAAAACCGTCAACTACAAGAACTGTCTCACTGACCCATCAGTCAGCTACGACCGTCACTCGTTTAGCGTGAAATCTCAAACAATTAAGGGCAAAATGTTCAGCAAGCAGCCAACTGTTGCCTCAAGCCAATATTACAACGTTCCAGAGGAGATCAAGGCCAAATACTCGAACGCTTACACCAGCTTTGAGCAGTCCAAGGAAGACAATGTGGCCTCACCAGTTCCAGTGGAACGCCACTCGTACACCAAGTACAACATCACCACTGCCCCACAAGTGCTCACCGTTGTCGGTGGTTACCGTGTTGCCCCCCAAGTGGGCGTGCAATCCGAGCAACAGATGCCAGCCGATGCTTTGATCATCGAGGGTGTCTACAGTGAATCTAAGATCAAGTACGAGGCCGACGGTGATTTGATCATCAGCGACACCCAACAGTCGCTCAAGCTGATCACCTGCTCGCCAACCAACGAGCTGGCTCGCATTGCCCCAGAGGCTGCCAGCCTGCAAACTGTTGAGCCAAGCCAGCCAACTGCTGAGTACCGCACCATCCAATGCGAGCTTAGCGCCCAGAAGCTGAAGTTCTACCAAGCCGTGTGGAAGTTTGCCCAATTGCAGAGCGCTACAAGGGCCGCCCAACTTGGAGTTCCCCAAACAACCTCGGCTCTGTACAGCCACAAGAATGTGCTCCCCTTTGCCCTGTCTGCCTCATGGTTCCCCATTGTGGCCAGCGGCCAGGAGTCGCCCGAGCAAACCTCCTCGCTGGAGCGCATCGTCGACCCAGACGTGCTAGCCAAGGACTACGAGACCCTGTTGGTGTCGTTGGCCGAGGACGTTCAAGCTGAGGATGTGGCCCAATCGAAGGACGCCGGCGAGAAGGTGGTCCGTTTGGTGAACGTTGTGGCTTTCATGCCAAAGTACAAGTTGGCCGAGATCTACGACCGCATTGTGGGCCGCATCCAGTCGGCCAAGCAGCAGCAGCAGAGCTCTCGCGGCAAGCAAGCCATTGTTGACAACGAGGAGGTTTCCAAGTGGAAGGTGGTCCGCAAGTTGTACCTCGACTCTCTGCCATTGGCTGGCAGCAAGCAGGCCATCGAGATGATCGAGCTGCTCATCGAGTCTAACCGCGTGCAACCCTTCGAGGCCAAGGAGATTTGCGAGGCTGTGCCAACCAACCTCCGTTACCCAGACACCGAGATCATCGACGCCTTCATCCGTCTCATCCAATTGCCCCAAGTGCGCCGCTCGCGCGCCCTCTTCGCCTCGTGCTCAGTGGCTGTTGGTAAGATGATTGGCCAGGCCTACGCCAAGTCCAACGACGCCAGCTACAAGCCAACCACCTACGAGCAGGCTAACAAGTTGCCCGCCCATTTGAGGGAGGACGAAATCGTCAAACAGGTTGTTGAGGAGGCTGACCCCCGTCGTCAGTTGCCAATCAACTGGAACTCGCCAGCCGAGCAGGAGCTCTACGAGCGTCTTGTCTTGGACGAGCAGGACCTCACCAAGTACATCATGCTCTTCAAGCAGATGCTCAGCAGAGCCTCAAGCTACCACGAGAAGGTCATCTATTTGGAGACCCTCGCCCACATGAAGGTGCCCCAAGTGTTGCCAATCTTGGAGCCCTTTGTCACTGGCCGTCTGAGCTTGGCCCAATGCCTCGGCAGCCAGCCACTCGACTTGGAGCGCCCAGTTGAGCAAAGCCAATGGTACAACTACTACGCCTCTAGGCCAAGAACCAACCAGCAGCAACAGAGAGTGCCAGTTGGCACCACCAACGACAAGGACTGGAACAGCCAGGACTCATTCGGTGCCGAGGAGTGCAACTACATGCGCACCATTGCCATCTACGCCATGGCCCACGTTGCCCGTGGCTCCCCAAGCAAGGCCCAAAGTCTGCTGATGCCAGTCTTTGACAACACCTACGAGCCATACCAGATCCGTATTGCCGCTTTCACCACCATGATGCTCACCCCAATGCCAGAGCACATCCTCGAGCGCATTGCCTCCCAAATGTGGCGCGAGCCAAGCAAGGAGGTTGCCTCCTTTGTTGTCGGCTGCATCGACACCATGAGCAAGATGACCGCTCCCGCAATGGCCCCATACAAGTACGCCGCCCAGAAGGCTGCCGAATCCATGCCAAAGCAATACCTCGACACCTTCAGATACTCCTGGATGGCTGGCGGTGACCATTTCGACAAGAAGAAGCAAACCGGCATGAGCTGGGTGAGCGAGCTTATCAAGTCAAACGTTTCCTCGGTGCCACGCGCCGCCTACGCCCACCTTGGTCGCTACCACGGCGCAGCTGGCTCCAAGTACGACAACATTGTCGAGCTTGGCTTCACCTCTAAGGGCATTGAGTCGCTGTTGAAGGAGTACATTGCCTACAACAAGCAACAGGAGAGCCAAACTGGCGAGACCAACATTGTGGCCTCAATCTTCGAGAACCTCTACGACGCCAAGGAGGACATCGTCAAGTACTACTTCGAGGCCCGCGACCAAATCAAGTCGAGCCTCCTGGGAGAGCAACAGTTGAAGCTGTCAAGCTCGCCAGCCGACTCTGGCAAGCCAGAGCATTTGGTTGAGAACTTCTTCTTCAAGCGCAACCAGCCAATTGACGGAGTGAACTCGCACAATGGCAAACAGCAACGTACTGTGTCCCAAATGTTTGAGGGAGCTCAGCAATCGCGCGCCAAACGCTCCATCACTGTCCAGGCTCGTCGTGCCTCCAAGTTGGAGGAGGAGGACGCCCAAGAGGAGCCCAAGTTGACTTTGTTCTCAAAGATCTTCGATTCAACCAGCTACAACGCTCTCGACAAGAGACAACTCATTGATTTGATTGAGAAGTGCGACGATTACATTAAGATGGCGGCCGACGAATTGGTTATGGGCGGCAAGTTGCATTACGTCAAAATGATGATGCCAGCAAACATGTGGCACGTGGTCCCATCGGCCCTTGGTTTGCCAGTTGTTGTCACCCACCGTTCGCCCATTGTTGTCTCAATGAAAATTGATGGCTCACACAATGGCCAGCTTACCTCAAACAAGTTGTCCCAATACTTGCGCCAACAGACCACCGGCCAACAGGTGCCCAATGTGCAGGGTCAAAACTTTGCCACCATTGATGGAATCAACATCACTGCCCTCATTCATCCAAAGATCATCCACTCTAACTTCAGATTCATGTTCGCCTGCGAACAGGCCAACAACGAGGCCTACGGAGTCCAAGTTGAGAAGACCCACCAATTGAGCTTGCCAATGGAGGTTTCGGTTGCCTACTCGCGCCCCAAGGAGCTCGTCTCCATCGCCGTCGAACCAAAGACCCCAAGCCGCATTGTCTACACCAAGGAGGCCGCCAAGACCTACATCGCCCCCTTCGTGCTCTCCTCCAGCAAGCCAGGCCAATGGCTCGGCCAGGAGCACTTGATCCGCGTTCCATCGCAGCAGTCGCAGTACAAGCGCCTGTCGCGTACTGAGTCCTTTGTGCCAAGCTTGTTGGCCGGTCTCCAGGACTTGCTGAATGAGCCAAGAGAGAAACACATGATGGCCATTGAGGAGCTCGAGACTCCATACAAGTTTGAGCACCGTTTCTTGCAACAATTGCTCGGCCTCGAGATGTACTTGGAGGGCGCCACCGACGATGAGGATGTCACCCGTGCCATGAACAAGCCCGAGTTGAGCAAAAAAACCCGCGGCCAATTGCAATGGACCAGCACCGAGGAGTTGGACGAACCAGACCAACACACCAAGAGCGGCCCATTCGCTGAGTTCCTCCACACTTTGGACTCGGCCCTCAACCGTCCAGCAAAATACTTGGAATTCTACACCACCTTGAAGCCGGACCAACCACACAAGTCGCCAGTTTACCGCGTCGACTTCCTGTTGAACAACAAGGACGAACCAATCAAGTTCAACAACATCTACAAGCAAAAGGCCGCCATTGACAGTGGTCTCTTTGCTCGTCGTGGAGCTGCTGTTGGCCGTTTGGACCTGAACGCTGGCACCCCAATCAACAGGGAGGCCCGCATTATGGACGTCTACGAGCAGAGCAAGAAGTTCGACCAGTTGAACCGCCAACAAATCTTGGCCACCACTCAAGTCTACTAGACGATTAAGCATTTTGATTTGATCAACATTGATCCATTATGCTTTCTCTACTCTGCTAAGCATACCTAATCCCAAATCTAGGCCATGCACCAGATTGCGCATTCTCCATCTAGTGGACATGTACTGGATTAGAGCAACTGAGCGATAGACACACGTAGACACACCATAAAGACACTCGGACGCCTAGGCGTCCGGATGGATTAATGCTTCAACAACAATAACAACATGCTCAATAGCTTACAAACTCTAGTCTTCTAGTCACATATCAGCTCACATAGTCTCCCATGCTTTCATCTGAGAATGTTTAATTTCATTTTTTCACCTCTTCTTTCCCTTCCTCTAAGCATGTTCTAATGCCCTCTCGTTATCCACTAATTAGCTAGTTCACTCCATGATGCATTCAGCTGCATCATGGAGGGTGAACTTTCATCATCACACTTTGGACAGGCTCCTAGTGTTTGTTTGGGTTGGCTTTCGGATGCGCATTAAAAGATGGCGCAAGAGCGCAAGGGTTTAGATTAATTGAACTTGTTGAATGTTTGCTTGACATTTCGCGACTCGCCATATTTGTTGTGGCAAAACAATTTTCCCCGACAAATGACGCCCTCCATCATTTGTTTGCGCCCCTGGAATACCCCATCTCTGCCACTGTCATACGCTTGGATATTTTCTCTCACTGAATACACGTCAAGCTATCGGCTAGCTAGACGCGCTGGTTGTTGTTTGACAAACCCTTTGGATATAAGGCGCCCACTTGGCCTCTAACTACATCATAAGAAAGTAGAACCTTGTCGCATTGAATTGGAAGACTTTCATGAGATAGAATCAGCCAAAATGACCCAAATCAAATCCCTATTCTTGGTGTTTCTGGTCGGATTAGTGTCCGTTTGTAGAGCGGCACCAAGCGCACCTGCAACACCACCATTGCAAGACATTTCGGCACCTCTACCCACTGGTGCGACAGCCTCCATATCAGCCACACAAGACGATCTTGACGCCTTCTACGACGAGGATGCGCCGGACTCGGACGAGGCTAATGATTACGCGGCCGACGATTACGAGGAGGAATATGATGACCCAGAGGACGAGGACATGGACGAGACACAAGAAAGCCCCGAGGAGCAGCTTTCCGAGTTGGCCGAAGAGCATTTCATTGTCAAAATGGAGTGTGCCGACCTGAAGCAAATGATCCAACAGGCCACCACGGCAAACGCAACTGCGCCCACTGATCCTGAGCTGCAGCAGGCTTACAACGATTGCAAACAGTATTTGGCCTCACTCGAGCAACAAATTAGAGATGAGACCAACTCAATATTTGCCGCAGGGGACGAACAAAGCAGCTAACAGGTATCGGCGGCAGCAGGTATCAGCGAACAGGTATCAACAAACAGGAGAAGCTAGGTGCGATGGTGAGAGAAGATGCGAAATGACATTGTGACAGTTGAATAAAGCTTTGTGGAGAGGAAACCTCGTGTCTATTAGAATCAACGAGTTGGTCTATGATTTAGCTGCTGCTGCTGGTGCGTGAATAACGCTCCTGGTAGTATCTAGGTTTGATTGCTTTGATTAGTTTCACTAGCTCCGTTACTCCAGTGAATATGATCTCATCCAATTCCTTTTGCATCTGTCGTACAGCATCAGGCTCGCGGAACATGTCCACAAAACGATAGCTAAGCCACAGGTATAGCTCGAATACATCGAACAGAGTCTCCAAATGGTTCAATTCCTCCAGATTCTTGGGAGGCTTACAAGGCCAGTTAATGTTATGCTTCAACCATGCTGCAGTCATGGGCTCGCCGACGCTAAATTGTCTGACAAACTTGGTGAACATTGCAACACTGAATGAAAATTTAGTATTGATTGGCGCGCAACAAAATATGAATCGCGACCTCAGGGGTATGTTGATGTGCTCTATGGTGTTTGCCAATACTTTGAAATTTCCTAGATCACAAATGAAATATGCACTAGAATCGAACTCACAAAGATCGACGAATAGCTCGATGAGATCAGTTAGACTGAGATGAGGTAAGTGGAAGGCGAATAATTCTATCTGTTCGGCAGTTGGATGGAGTCCAGCTCTTTCTATGGGTTGCACTCCACGAGACATAATCTCTCGCAATGAGCGCAAGTCTTCAGCCCTTAAAGTTGTTACGTAACCGGTTTCATGAGCGGTCCTGAAACGACCAGCACGACCGGCTATCTGTAAGCATTGCGATGTAGTTAGATATTCTTGAGACCTGTTGCCTTTCTCATCACTTGTCGTCTTGGTCAAAGAATGAAATATAATCCTACCGATTGATAAATTTAAACCCATTCCGATGGCATCCGTTGCAACCATCACCTTGCATTCGTCCAATTGGTTGAACTTTTTACATTGGGCCAACTTTGTACCGGGCGGTAATGTCCCGTAGACGACAGCCACTTGGTGACCCATCTTCTCTAGTTCCATACTGACGCTGTAGACGTTATCTTTGGTGAAACATACGATGCAATCGCCGCTTCTGACGTTCTTCAAGTCCATCAAGGGCTTATCCTCAAGAACAAGGGGTGTCAACCTTTTGTATCGTATCACCTCTAAAGAGTCACCAGTGGGCATGAGGATTTTCCTTACTAAATCGAGGGCAGCCTCTTCGCCGCATAAGTGTACCTCGTCGGCAGGGATGCCCAATAGGGCTCTCGTCCAAGCCCATCCACGGCTAGGATCGCGTATCATTTGTATCTCGTCTATCACAGCAACTTCCACCGATTCGGTAACTTGTGCCATCTCCACTGTACAGGATACATGTGGGGATCTGGTCTCACCATCTGGATTCACGACGCGGCGTTCCTCTCCCGTGACCAAATCGCAGGGAGTATTATTATCGTTGGCCTTATGGAAAATTTCTGATGCCAATAATTTTAAAGGTCCGCAATAGATTCCGCTACTCGATTTTAAAAACCTTTCCATTGCATGGTAAGTTTTGCCGCTGTTAGTTGGCCCGGAGTGGAAGATTATCTTGCGATTCTTAGCTCTAGCATGAGGATACCAAGTATGTGGCAAGCCTAGATCACTAATTTTACGTAGCTCTTGATGGCACTCCAAATGTGGAAATACAGCACGTGCATGGCTGATGAAGAATGGATACAAATCCGACGCGTGCCCATATCCATCGATGATATCACAAAATTTTACAAACAACTCTGGGGGAAGACTAGTAGATTTGTAACAATATCTCCTGAAACTAACAAAAGCCTTGCCGAATAATTTGTCGTCGATGTAATGTGTTTTTGCTAGTTCGCGAACGGATTGTAATTGGTAAAATTCATTGAGCTTGGATATCATCCGATCCTTGTCCAACTTCTTTCCCGTAATATCCTCGCCGACTCCTGTATAAATTCCATCCTCGGGTGCTATCTCACGTGGCTTGATCTTGCTGAGTTTATTATCTTGACCACTCTTCGGGCTGGCTTCCAATAGTACATGGCCCAAGAACAGGGGCCTGACAGTGTGGAGTGAAAAACTGTGGCCAATTCGTGTGGAGCTCCCATATCTGAAATAATTAGAACCTGCATCTAGGAAAGACGAAGGCAAATGTCTAGTCCCGACATTGGTCGCAGTCACCAGAGTTCTGGTAGTTATAATAGCTCTAAGCATAGTTATTCACCATTGAACCTGAAAGATGTGCAATATCCATAGAATAATCCATATCATCGAGCCTTGAGCATAGTGTCTCGTGTGGGATGTTTACAAATTCATACAGACGATCCTACCACGTGCGTGTAAGCAACTTACGCCTCCTCGCGCTCTGATTAGGTCATATGCACAGGCTAACCTTGTCCGCCCCCACTTTGTAAGATACAGCTCGTAGCCTCCGCTAAGCTATCACGACAGATAACTACCCTTGATCTTAGGCACTAAATGACCAGGAAATTAGTACTCTCGTTTGTAAAGGGAACCACTGTCACCCGAGAGGCGACGGAGCCATCTATCTAGTGAGGTGATAGGATTTTATGGCAGGGAAAAAGTCACAAATGAAAAGACGATTTTGAAGAAACCAAAGTTACGCTGCTAAACGGGTGGACAAACTCAAAGAAGTCAACAAGTTAGTGCCATTTCCTACCCATGGGTCTGTCTGGTAGAAGAACCACGGCAATACAATTTATTGTATTTGAGAGGAAGATGGGCGAGAGCAACGACTTGTTTATGGAATGTGAGATTGGTGATGTGAATTACTCGGTCTCGGTGCGTCACAAGGATTAGATGGCGCAAAATTGGAATTACAATTCTAATGTGTCTAGCTCGAGTGAGATGTAACATGCGATCTTTGGAATTGTTATCATAGAATACAACATGATGTGCACATCTGTCAGGAAGATATTGTGAAAGTTTTAATGGTTCAAGAGGCCGATGAATGCTTGGTTTAACATTGGGACCAACGAAGCGGACACGAGCACATGCAGATCGAGCAGTTTCCTTTGATATTCCGACGTCCCCCGAAAGTCTGTCGGCTTTTCCGCTGCTACTCCCGCCCCCTTCTTCTTCTTGGAGCTACCATCAAGAGCACGCGTCACGCAATAGGCAGAGCCTCGACTCAAAACGCTAAGCTCGTCGCTTTTCACGCGGCCGAAATCTCAAGTTTTTTCCTCCCCTCTAGTAAGGCGCAAAGAACTCCCCAGAGACAGAGTCAAGGAGACGCGGCAACTTTTGCAAAACAAGCCAAGACTTGCTCAACCTCAGTGGTGGGAGATTCTGCATCTTGCACTCTCTCTAGGCCGAGTATTAATGGCGCCTCGCTAGTGGGCCCTCATTTGCATGCGCCTGTGCCAAGCCAGTTGCCGATGATTCTTATCCAGATTTTCTACGACTCTCATTCATGCCTCCCCCTTCTCGTCAATCGATCCGACGCAACGACTTTCTGGCGCGATCATTCTGGTTGGGCGGAAAATTCCAAAGGCAATCTTATCACAATAAGCTTAGAGCAGCAATTTGGGTGCCGAGCCAATGGAGAGACGAGCAGAGATAGGGTTCGAGTGGGCACGAAATGTTGCGGTTGAGATGGATTATATCATCGAGAGGTTGGCTGCATCCGGCGAGTTTTTGCCGCATTTTTGGACGGATTAAATGGGGAGTGAAAATGGGATTTCGGGCAGATTTGAATCGGACGGACGCGCACCAAATGGCTAGAGTTTCACTCGGCCCCTCAAGAGATGTAAGCCCTTTCCGCTGGATGCGTCTTTTTGGCTAGTCTAGAGCTCCACTAAGCTAGCCTTGTCTACTTGCTAGCAGTTCCAGATCGGCTTCCAGTCTTGACTCACTGCTCTACTGCCTCTTTGGCCTGCTCGCCGTGTGTCCTTCCTAGTGGAGCGTGCGCCATTTGCCCATTCGGCACACAGACACGGGACACTCTCGGCCCGCATTACGTGATGTGTTCCCCTTTTGTTTATTGGTATGGCCCTGCCAGTGCACTGGCAACAGTTATATCAGTCACTGGGAAACTAAGAGAAAACGATGAATCGGCGTCCAATGAGAAGGGCTCGTTGCGTTCGATGGTTATCGTTGAGCTGGATCGTTGCCGTGCTTCAGTCGCATGCACTCAACATCAACAACACCAACCACAAGCAGTCCCCTCCTGTGAAAACTCATCCACATAAATCTATCTAATTGGCAGTAATACCTCTCTCTCGAGAGAGAGAGAGAGGGAGCGTGCAAGCCAACAGTTTACCGCTACACTGGCTTAGTTGTAGTCGTCACTGTCACTGTCGTTGCCTGAGCGTGAGCGGTGCCGTTGCTCGAAATTTTCTCTCACTTACATTAGCGCCAATACTTTACTCATCAGATGGGCCGAGCTAGCTAGACAAACTGTCTCTCTCTCTCCGGCTTCCTTTAGTCTAATGAAGCTATAGCTTGCGGGCGCATAGCCTGCAAACAAACTGCTTTCAGTATGCTGCTGCTGCTGCAAAGGTTCTCTTTATTGTTCTGATGAGTGTCCTCAGAGCAATCCAACGGCGCTCGTTCCCCTGGGCGCCTACTTTTCTCAGGCTAGCCTGGGTGGTGCCCACGAAGCCGCCGCCTAGACAGAGAGACGCGAGCACAGTCTTGGCATCTAATGCACTTTCGCCAGCTCCCGAATGGCTTAAAGCTCCTAGTGGCGCACAACAGCAACTAGACGAGGCAGCCCCAAGAGCCCTTGCGCGGCTTTGACTCATTGTTTGCTCGGGCTGCGCGCGCCCAGATCCCGGCTAGATCTCGCGCAGGAGCGGCCTAACTACGCGAATTTACATCCGAACCGAGATTGCTGCTGTTGTTTGTTGTCGTTGATGTATGATTTTTTAGATAAGAGAACTTGAATTCAAGAGGCAGAAAAGATTTACTACACCTGTCAGATGTTGCGCCTTTGAGAGGAACTGTTCACCTGGTGAAGATAAGCTGAGCCCTCTTCAACTCTTTCTCTCTTTGTTCTCAAGAAATGCCACACAAAACGCTTGAGGCCCTGTCATCTGGAGCATCCAGCTTTAACTAGTCAGACGGAGACTTATTAGTCAAATACATGCACACAAATACACACAAAAACTCAGCTAGGTGTCAGAGAATAATAATAACAATAACAAACCGTACACTTGGAATGGAAGTTAGCAAAATCGTCGACATTGTGCGAAGCTGAACGATCACTTTGATCGATGTTCTCATAAGCAAAAGAGACATATTCCATCCCCCAAAACGAAACTAGCGTGTCTCTGTGACAAAAACGAGCCACTATTTTGGCGAAAGATCAATGAAAATTTGCTGATTATAGCACAGATTCGGTCTGTTTGCTACAACAGACACCTGCACTTGTTGCACGTTTACATGTAACTCATTTGGGCTGGTCTATGGTAGTGAATTCTTGCAATCCAGCCACGCCCAACGATATTACCCCCATGAAATTTGTCTGCATATCCTTGAAACTTAGCGAAAGTCTGCATAAATCCGATGAATCCAAAGGCTGATTGAACTGGTTTCAATCAAACAAGCGCAACTTGATTCTCTTTCGAACCCAATTAGACGTGATGAGAGATTGACATTGGCTAAGTAAATGTTATCGTGACAGTGGTTTGGATAGACTGAGGATTATAATTTTCCTAAAATTTGAGAATATTATCACATAGATCGAATCTAAGAGCAAGAGTCGAGCTCAAAATGAGTGATTCCTCGTCGTCGATCATTAGGACGACCGCCAAGTATCATGAAGCTAGTGAACCAAATAAACAGAGGCCAATGATTAGGATTGATGCTACAACGACGACTCATTACATAGATGCAGTCGATCTTGCCAACACAGTGCGCAGCAGCATAGACAGTGGACGCGACAATCCGTTCAAGCCGGACGGTGAGATTTACCGCTCGGCCGATCCAATAGTGGACTATTACAAATTTGGCCCCAACCAATCGCGCACACAGACACCAGATTATAGTGAACTGCTTATGACAAATGGCAAGACATCAAAGGCGTCCAAAACGAACGTAAGGACAAACAAGGACGATAAGAAGGAGGCGAAGAGATTGGCAAAATTAGAAGAAGAAATTAGGAAGAAACGCGAGAAAGAGATCAAAGAAATCCATAAGAGGTTGAAAAGTTTCAATCCAGAGGATACGGAGCAGAAGAGTGGTTGGAAGTATTGGATGAAGAGACATATTTGTTGTTGTTGTTGCCGCCGAAGTGAATCCAGATGCTCTGTTCCCCGCCAAACAATTAGCGTGGAAATCGGACACGATAGATCAGGCGGCGACAACAATCGGCAACAGAGACTGAGAAATAATATTGAATTTGCTAGTGCCGATCAAATGCTGGTGCCCAAAGGTAGTGGAGAGAAAAAGACTTCCACTCTGAGCAGTTATGCTGTTAGTCCCGGTTTGTATCAAGAGTATGGGAGGGGAAAAAATTCTGACAAAAATCTAGACAGTCCGAGTGATTCCAAGAAAAATTCAAACACCACCACGATGATCAGCCAACCAATTGCAAGACACCATTTAGGCCCAGATAAGAGTTCAAATCACTCGTTAAACATTGAATCAGTCAATACTGGTACTGCAGAAACAGCGCATGGTGATCATAGATAGTCAAATAGACAAATAAAAACGGGAACTCTCATTTGAAACTATTTACGTAACTTGAGCTTACTCCTCGATCGTCAGACGCATCGATTAAACTAGTCGCTAGCACTTATAAGTTTAGCCTGACTTTGATTCGTTGGCGGTGCTCATTTGATCGGAAAACAAGAAAGAATGAGAGGGACACAATAGTATTGCATTGATTGGGATCTCACATGTACATCATGAGAGGAATGGTATTGGAGTCTTTCTCACTGCCTTGGAAGAGTTGTTTGACTTTTGTCACAAATTCCTTGTCCTTGTCTATCTCTATACGATTACCAAGAAATCCTGACTTCCGTTAATTGTTATATTGTGGATATTTTCAATCGTTCGATGCGACACTAATCCTCCTTTTTACTGTTCAACTTGTTCATTTCATTGCCCACCGAGTTGATTGTATGCATCATTCCAAGTGTGCTGCCTCTGTGTTGATATCCATTGTTGTGTTTCTCTGATAGATGATGATTGTCCGACAGGTGTTCAAGTTGTGAGGCGGAAATTGGCGATGAGCCGACATGGATATGCGAGAGGCGCCTCACTCCATGTTGAACCGACTGGGAAATTCTTCGTCCAACATTTTGAGCCACTCTGACCGTCTGTTTTCCATAGTTTTCGATGTAGAATTTCGTAAACAAATAGATGAACACTATTGAGAAGAAGATATTTATATACAAGAACGTCCTAGGGAACTTGCATCCGGGAATGAATAATGGCTGTGTGGAATGCAGTATCATGATGATAAATTGGACTATCTGGAATTGAGTTAAGAACTTTTTCCAACCTAAATAGGGTCTTGCTGACTTGTAGGTGGCCAAGAAGTAGTAAGAGTACATGACTGTGTGGATGAAAGTGTTCAGGAAGGGAAATATGGCCGAGTTTCCGCCCGGTGCAAACTTGACGAAGAACCACACGGCCATGGGGACACTGAAATGATGGAAAACATGGAATCCACTGATTTGTCTGCTCTTTTTTCTCAACACAAAACAGATTGTATCGAAAAATTCCACAACCCTCGATAGTAAGAATATGTAGCCATACATGATGATTGTCATGGCTCGTTCACTTCTGTCCTGTACATTGATTGGTTGGCATCCAAAAGTGTCTAGACCATAATTGAGCAAACGGCAGGCCATCACAAAACCAAAGGCGTTCCATAAAACCATGGCCAAATTATAGATTCTTATGAAAGTGAATAGCTCGTAGGGCTTACGGTCGCGCATATAAGCGGGCCCAATGATCTTGACAAAGCATAAATAACTTACACAGGCCGCAACTATTGGCCAGGG
>Ga0058701_10002394_pt1 | contig 14173 bp, 14 predicted proteins | sample AgamicOrMae_FD_97039 | JGI IMG/M metagenome (GOLD analysis project Ga0058701, IMG submission 97039) | Agave microbial communities from Guanajuato, Mexico - Or.Ma.e | ecosystem: Host-associated > Plants > Phyllosphere > Phylloplane/Leaf | place: Guanajuato, Mexico | collected 2012-06-04 | reverse complement strand
CTTTACAGCCCCGCCATAAATATCCAGAGGTCTCGGCTTAACCCCTGCCCCCACCCGGAAAGCTCATTTCTGCGATGCGTTCGACAGTTGATAGGAAAAAAGGTAGGCCTTCATCTTGAGCTTAAGCTTGACCCACTACGCCCAGCAATGCCGCACGCAAACAGAAAAAATGTATTTTGGAGGATCTCTTCAGTTTAGTATTGTCACAATATAAAAAATATCACCCCTCTGGAAGCCTAAAATTTAAAAATTTAGGCATTTCCCAAAGCTTGAAATTGCGCATTTTAATGGAAGAAATCCTTTCAATTTCACTAAAGGTAAAAGTCACTCACACTTTGGACTGTAATAGGTTAATCAGGGGAAAAACGTAAGCCAGACCTTGAAAATTAAGAAAAAAATAAGGAATTTTCTGGATACCCTGTCTGTGTTATCTAAAACGACCTATTCAGACTATGTTCAGACAATTCAACAAATACTTTGAGTGGTTATGGGTTAAAGTAAAAGCTCAGGCCGAACATTAAAATTCAACCGCAGAAGCTGCGTTTAGAAAACTCATCATCAAAAGAAGGGTAGGTATTTAGGTGGGATATTTTGATACACTAAACATGTCTGATTAGCATACTTGGAATATGAACGGACGCGTATGTATTTTTGGCGCGGCGGTGTTTCCGCGAAAAGGCGAGTCAAAAGCAAGCCAATAGGACGCAATATCGCAAAGTGATATCGGTTCTCCGAAGCCTTCCTCACAAACAGTCCAAAAATGCGTATCTTAATCATAAGCAAACCACGCCGCAAATGTAATTTATCACGCTGGCAGGCACTGCCATTTCAATTCCGAAATGTGTAATGTCACAGAAGCGCCACCGCAGACCATGTAAACACAAATCAGCTGACAACACATGCCCGCGCCAAATGCCGCCTTGTGCGCTTGTTTCGTCGCTTGACATGTCTGGCCGAACGGATTTCGTATTCCGAGCGAATCCCCGTTGGGTGAATCCCTGCCGTTACAACTAAACTGTAGCGGAACACGCTGGAAGAGTTCCGTAGCGACATACCCCGAGACTGCGTAGGGTTCCCTTGAAGTCGTTACGTATTCCCCGTGGCACATTCCCGTTGCAAAACCGTTTTCGACAGGGCCGTATCATAAAACGTAACGATTCGTAACGTAAAAGTCCTTTACTTAATTTGATAGGCCGAGGCGGAGACAGAACAATCGTTATACCGCCAGTTTATGACTTGCAATAGTTAGATGCAAAAATGGTTTGCTGAAAACCGGGTGGCGTCCGACCTTTTTACAGCTGGGAGTCTTTTTTTTTTATGGAATTCTGAGGAAACTCCAGAAGATGGGCCGGGCAATAAAAATAGGATATTCAAGAAAATAAAGTCGTTACTGACGGGCGCTGCCTGCTGTGTTAACACGAAGCCTAATATGGAAAAATACAAATTCTACGGGGTCTTTGCTTGCAGACAAACGAGAACAAATATAGTGAGGTTAGGTTGGAAATAAACGCGAGGATGCATCCTGAATGTATGTTTCTTGGATACGCAATCGCAATTAGTTTCAAAACTGACGAATGTACAGGATATCATTTTTAAGATTACGGTAATGTCAAATACTTGAGTAAACTACAAAATAATGAGATTTTTTTTCTTTAATAAATGCGTGTAATTGGTCGTAAAGAGCAGCTGGAAATGAAAATGGGATAAGGAAAATAGAATTACTGTAACGTTCATACGAGGAAAAGTTGGTAACGTAAACAACGCAAATTTTGACAAAGTTGGGCGAGGAAAATAAAATGAAAATTTGTTAGAGAGGGGCTGTTCGTTGAGCAAATACGCCAAGGGGAGAATGTGACGAGGTGAGGTTAGGCAGAAAAATAAGGGTATTTAAAAAAAATGTCCGAGGGGAGTGGTTATGCAAACATGGGGGAAGGTTGGGGGGTCCCCGTGTTGAAAGCAATTAAGGCACTGAAAAAATAGCATCCGTCAAGATGGAAGAAGCAATGTCAGAGGTAAGACCTTCGCTGCAGGGCGGAAACATCGATATATCATTCCAATGGAGTACCTTCCAAGAAATCTACTACCGGTACCTCGGTGAAGAATGAACATGTCCAGAGATAAACGGTTATTTCAAGAACACAACTAATTGGAAGATTTTCGAGCATTTCCGGCCTACATGTTTCTGCGTCCTCGGCAACCGGTTAGTGACACTATGCGAAATGGGTCCTGAGTTCGAACTTACCCTCTGCAAACACTGGGCTCTGCATTGTGCTACGTTTAGTGGAGGTCCAATATCTTCAGACGCAGCATTGTCAACTGCAGCGGTGGGTAACGAAGGTGCAGCAAAACCAACAGCCGTCAGGGCCACAACGGCGTAAACAAACTGAACACACTTGACAGACATAGCGTAATCCGTGAATTTCAACAAAATATTTAACACGCACTTAGCTAATTCGCATTTTCCTCATTAGCTAAACAAGGCGAAACTCCCTTTAGTGATTACACTAAACGCACATCACAACACTCGCGCACTAGTGAACGCACGACGTGGTATCCTGAAGCGACGGCCACGACGTGGTGCTCTCGCCGAGAGGTCTCGATCTCAACTGAGTGAGTAAAGCAAAGCGGTGGCGCGGCGAGGTGAAGACGGCTTGTGGCGCGCTGGGCTCGGCCCGAGAGAGGGGAGGGCAGAAGACAGACGGGTGGGTGCAAAGCGGGCGGACAGGAGAACGCTTCGGAGGGGAGGGGAGGGGGGTGGTGAGTGCACCTCTCCGTCCGCCGATGCGTTGATCTGCCGGTGGACCGCCGACCTGAGCGAGCGAGCTTGAGTAGAGATGGCCTGACTCCAGACTCCGAAGGATCTAATGTGGTCCGCAAGTAGGCAGCGTAAAATCACGTAACGTGCATTCAGCCACCTCACAAACACGAACACACAAAAGAACGTCTTCTATTTTTGCATTGGGAAAAGAAATAGGAGCGTACGTAGGCCTAGAAGAGGATGCGATAGACAAGCATTTTCGCCTTTTTTTAAAATAATGAAGTTTCAAAAAATATTTAGCGGAGCAGAGATTCTTCCTTTCAGGCAACCGCTGAAATCAAAAAAGGAACTAAACATAATCATGCCACAAGGCTACACCCGAAAATACGTGAAACATTACTCCTAAACGCTACCAATAACTCCTCGTCGGTAAATTAGTTTCAGCCATCTCATTTGTTTTCTTCATTATTTTTATTCCATTCATTTTTTTCATACCTTAATTAGTCTTATACAGTTACTTTTATTTCAAATGCAAGAAAAATTAGAAAGGTAAAGCACGTTTAATACGCTGTTCATCTCTCAAACCCATTAAAAAAACAACAAAAAAAATCTTTTTTAAGAGTGCAAACGAAAAATTTTCAAATTTAATCATTAAGCTTGTTTTTAAAAAAAAATATTCCAAGTCAACTACAGTAATCATCTGATATCAAAACAGCTTTGTTTGATTAATCAATAATGTGTGCTCATATTGACTGTAAAGGCAAGGTATTTTCCAATCTGTTAATCTCCACCAACTTAAAAATCAAGGTCTGATTTTATCTGAATTTAAAGGTATACACTTTAGGCTTAATTTAGTATAAGGATAATCAGTCACCACGGCGTGCGGTGAAAATATCTTCGTTTATTTACTTTTGCCTTTTTTCTCCCTCGTTTATTCCGAGACGAGTCAGTCCTCCAGCTCAGGACTAAAAGAATTTCATCTGTAACCTTTTTTTTTCCGTCTCCTAGTGCTGCTGGCTGGCGTTGCCATTCGACCGAAAGGGAAAATATATTTGAGTTTGTTGTGTCAACAATTGGAAGTGTCAACAGTGACACGACTTCCGGAAGCGTCGAGATCTTCTCTAGTATTTTATGTAGTTTCTAGACGAAGAAGACAAGGAATCCGCACAGTCATGTCTTTGTTTTCGTCAAGAGGATAGTTAAAATTTCGAGCGTGGGTGGAAATCAAATAAGCATGCGATTAACCTCCAGCCCTTTCACATTTATGGCACACAGCCGCGCTAAAAATACATTAATATAGCCTCCGAGATAACTAGTCTCTTAGAGTGCTGCTTGTCAAATAGCCATATTTTCACAATTAAATAACTGTTTAAGCAACTACATTTTTAGAAATAATTTTTCACAAAAGTAGGATAATAATATGAGATAATCTTGAGTATTTTAAGAAAATATGAACTGTAATACAACAAGAATATAATAACGCATTTTCCGATCGGCCATTTAAAGAGAAATCGGAAAATATGGTTGAACGGTGAATAATGTCACTTGTTTTGTGAAAAACAAACTGCTTGCTTTTACCTTAAATGGACTCTTATAGTAAAAAAAGCATATAAAAATGACACATTCTTTTCCCTTGCCTGCGGTTGGATTTCGTCTATGTAAGTCGAAATATGAAGAAACTGAATGTTTCTCGAGCGCGCCGCAAATTTCTATGACAAGAAGAGATAGTGAAAATAGACTATTCGGATATTTCATAAAAGCAAGAAGTGTGGAGGTATTAATTTGGCAGCGCATGTCTTGCGCCTTCCCCTTTCTACAAAAGATAAATTACAAAAAAAAAAGTAATAATAAACGGAACAACACCTATGGTAAAGATTCCGTGGTCAATAGAACGCTGGATCTTCCTCTGGCAACATAAAATGATCTGCTTCCCGTGGAGGATGCGCTGCGCGTATTTATCTATACCACCGAGTTGAAGTTGAAGTGATTTCTCTTTGCCACGATATCTTGTAGCAATTTATTTCCAATGGGAGGAGGGGTTGTGTAAGTCGACTGCTAAGTGAATGTTACTTTGCTCATTACAGTAATGTCAAGAATATTTCTGAAACTTTATGAAGTACTCGTTCAATCCTCTGCAACGACTGTTATGTGTTTCGCAGTTATAATAACTTCTGTTTGCATCGAAGATTGTGAATAATAGCTCAGTGACTGGATTAAACCGACTCGAGTGCATTTCGCGCCGATTCAATAATAATCAACAACCTTTGCCTAAGTTTATAAAACGAAGGACTTTGCTACATCCCTTCGAATTTCCCCCGCAAGTTTATGCGTAATGAACAGAAAAGAATTTCGGGGTTGCACGACGATGGTAGTGTGCTTGTGTTTCCAAACATTATTTTTCGCGTGTTCTTGCGAACACACATCACTTTAATTAAGTATCCTGACTGAAGAAGGCCCGTATTCGGTTGCGTGTCCAAACGACAAAACAGATCCGGACTAAGTGAGGTTATATGCCGATGATTATACATCACCCTTTCGATGTAAACTACCGTTTACGAACTTTTTCGTGCGCTATGAAAATATATGTTTTTCAGGGGATCAGTTCATCGCATATTCACCGGTAATTATACAGAAGAATATAAGTCTCTTCCTCCATGCAAGCCTTTAGTAACGATTACGTGTTCTGTAGTAATTTCTAAGAGACCCTTCCCAAAACTAGGGGTGAAGACACAGTTGAAAAGCTCGCCGAATGCTGGTGAAATAAGAATAAGTTGCTCAACTCTTTATTTCGATCTACCGAACCTCAGCAAAATGCTTTTTAATTATTTCGAGAATAAAATGGTCCAAGAGCTAGGTCTGCTTTCGTAAATCTATTCTATTAGGAGTATAATGAGTGCCAGCATTTATTCAACGAAGAATTTTGCTCCGAAGCTACTATGAAAGTAGACAATGTTGCAATTGAAAGTACACAATACTACGAAAGTAGACACTAATATTATAAAAATATTAGCGTTCCAACGATCATATCCTACATAATAATCCTCCACACAGCTAAGATTTTGTCGGCCAAAGCTAGTGTGAGCTTCTCATATTAGGCTGAATCAATTTCACATTATATCAATAAGATGATTGCCATTTAAATTGAAGTTACAATAAAAAATGATTATACATAGAAATAAAAATAGTTTCCAGAATAGAGTTTTATTTTCATAATCTTAAAAAGGTACGGAATACTTGCAACTAAGTACAGTTTTAGGAGATACGAGGAAATCGCCTGCTTTTACTTTATTCTTCTACGACAGTCGTTTTACCAAAACTTATACATTTGAAATATTATTTTGTTCATCTCTTTTCCGTGTGTGTCGCAGAAAGCTTTTGTCCGTTTAGGAAGCTGGGACAACTCCATACTTAAAATTCCCTTTGTCCATCCTGGTAAACATATTCGACTGAACAAGCTTTTGAGATAGTTTCTCTAACAAACTTTTTTCGGGAAGGGAAAACGCCCCATAAGTGTCTGCAGCGCTAATGTGGTGGTAATACATTTTGTGCGGAAGGGAGACGGAAGTTGCGCTGTCGGAGGGGTTAAAACGGAAAGAATAATGTGAAGTTCTTGAGAGAAGACGGAAATATGGGTGATGTCATGATAATGTGTAGCGTAGTTAGGCTATGAATGATATCGAGAGGGCAGAGTGTGAAAATTCGAGAGGCGCGACTGCTGCACGGGGGCACGTCGCGTAGACTGTAATAGATGTCTGCTCAGGCGTTATGGTGACACCCTAGACTCCCGTTTTCGAGTCCAGCGGCGCGAGGCGCTTACACCCTATTATGCAGGAACCTTACATGAGCGCTGCTGCCTTTCACGGCGCCTCTCATGAAGATCACTGGGGCCGATTTCAAGGCGATAACAGGAAAGTAGGATCAACAATCGCGGGGTAGTATTACCCCCGGTAAAAATTCCCAAGGGGCAGACTTACCTCATCTGGTGGTAAAATGAACAAAGGTGGAACACAAAGGAGAAGAAAAATCCACCTTTGAAATTCACAGTGATGTCTTTGGACAGAGTTTGGGCAACTGCTATTCAGACTGGCGGAGTTTGCGACGAAATACTGTGACGATCTAATTCTACTCATAGGACTTGCCTTAGGGTCTCGTTGAGTTTGTAGTGAAGACAAACGCAAAACATTTTGCCAACGCGCGACGATACGCACTGGCGGTACCCATCGCAGTTTAAATTCGCATCAAGCCTTCTCAGAAACGCACAAAATAAAAGGACATCCGAGGGACTATTACACAGTGTCACGAACGATTCCAGGGGAAAGAAGACAAAAAGACATCAGGCCGTGAAATAAATGGTGTTTTGAAAATACTTAGAAGGCGTGGGAGGAGGGGGCGGGGAAGAATAGGGGACGTTGTGACTTCTCTTAGGATCATTAGGACCGCTCGTTTCGCTTCACTAGAGATTAGCTGTGCTTACTGCTCACGCTTGCAAGCATTGGCGCTTCCGGGCCGCTGCCTCCGATACAGATGGCTTGAAAGCGACTGACCATGGCTCCCCAAAAAAAAAATTCAAAAAAAATACTATGCGGCAAAAAGTTTGGCATGAAGGTAATGGAGTTGTTATTAGGCGAATCCTCCATCAAGAAGTTGCTGTCGATATAGGAGAGAGCTCTCTGAATCACTAGAAATAAATAAAATAAAAAAAAAACAGGTGCACCTCTCTGTGAGATCAATGAATTGAATAGCTATTATGAAAGAACTATCTAATATTTGCCCTGAAAGAGGGACGGAAATATTTTCGACGAGTATATTCGCCATTTCAAAATAGGCGCCCTGCCACCTCATAATTTTGAAAGCATTCAGCACGCTATGCTCAATGAAATAAGTCTTACCATCGAACGGTTTGTCTCAACCAAGACTCTTCAAGATTTAAACGTATACAAAGTTGTTCATGCTCTACCTAACGCCTATGATACAAACAAAAAAGAAAGGGATTTTTTTTCGTTTTTTTTTATCAACGACCGCAGGTTTAGTTGTACTCTTGTGGTTTGCATTCTTTTTGCGCTAATATACCGCGCTAAAATACCCTCAGTATTACAGATTTTTTTTTGGGGGGGGGGTAGGAAGTGGGGGGGGGTACAACTTTCTCTTTGCGATGAAGGTGCGTATCGAAACACCTGACTATCGACTCTCGGCCCAAGTATGCATCCAAACGGAAACGTGTTTTTCGCCTAAAACACAGCTGGAATTCTCGTCGGAGCGTCGCCCAACTTACTGTAGGAATTCCTTGTTCAAAATAAACATTTTCAAGCCGAGAAATCTATCACGGCGGCTGCTACTGCTGGGGGAAGTTTGGGGACTGGTTTGTGCCTTGCGGGTGCCCTGGAATGTCCTCAAGGACACATCGGAAACAGCTGAGGTGTTCTTGAGCCCTGGATTCGTCCTCAGGAAGGTACCGTACAGCAATAAAGATAAAACCTCGAGTTGCAGACTTCAAAATATCTTTTCTTTTGAAGTGCAAATCATTGCCCTTGAATCCTGGACCATGCAGGGCCACACGATGGCCAACACTTCTCCTCTCGGCTCTTTAATACCTGAATGAAAGAATCTTAAAAACATTCAGAGGGCATAAAAGGTCTCCCAAGGGATGGTTGAATCAAAACTTTAATCTTGCTCTAAGGTGGAAAAAGATACCCGTGCCGGGAATCAAATTCAAGTCTTCCAGTGTCGAATTCCTAACCCCTAAAGCATATGCAGGGTACTTGGCAAGAATTGTGTCCGAAAAACACAACCGAGTGGATGGAACGGATCTCATCGCTCAGAAGCCGACCTGTCAAACTTAAAATCTTGTATCCAAGACATCGACAGACCGGAATAACGCGAGTTCCTTTAAAGAAAAAGCTGATCGATTAACGGAGCATATTTTGGTCGGTGCAGTGAAAGAGTAATGTCATTTCAATTTCAAATTGGTTATCAAAGGCGAAAAAAACGACGTTGTAATGATATTCCGGCGCGAATGAAAAGGCTGCGACACTAAATGAATATTTATTTTAGCCAGAGCCGCATCCAACCTTCTCAGATACCGTCCGCAAGTTTTTTGATAATCATAACATCGTTTTTACAACTCCGTCTGTCTTTATAACTGCCGATAGTCGAACTGTCATCAGTTGACTGCCGCGATCACGAAAAAATGTCTTTGTTTTCTAAAAGGAGTCGGCTAAGTCCAAGGATTTTCGCTCCAAGATTTCGAAGGGTAATGAATGTCATTAAACTGATAATTGAAATTAACAAACCCACATGACAAGTGTACTGCGGTAGGAAATTGGAATTGCTGGTTACAAGCGGTCAATATTGACATACCTTGCCAGAAGTAAAATCGAAAAGAGGTATGTTCCTTAACATTGACAATTCATTATTGACGACGATTCGTAATGAGTTGGTTAATGAAATGGGTTCAACATTCGAAAAGATTTCAAGAAAATAAAAACTTTGTAATAGCTCTTCAAGTATACGTTTCAGTGTTGCAACCGAGGAACTTTTCACATTAAAGCAGAATCTTCTCGATATAAAACTGTTAACATAACCTTAGCATTTTTTTTCGATTGCCCGGCTTCTTAAATCAGTTTTATGGTCTTTGATTTTGCGTGCAACTGCAAGTCTACATTCTCTCTCCCTGCAAATTAAAACTGGGCGCAGAGAATATTGCGAATTCTTGTTTGGTCAGACGAAACTTTCGAGGCGCTTAAATTTGCACATTAAAAACTATACAACATGGAACTCATTAATTAAAAACTGAAGCTCCTTCTTCTTCGACGGCCTCACTGCCCAGCAATGCGATTTATTTAATTACAGATGTCACCTTTCTATTATCAACCTATTATCACCTATTATCAACCAGGGGAAACGAATGAAAGTCAACACATGAAGGAATCGAGATGGACAGATTGCAATTGAAATAAAAATTGAAAATGTTTCATACCTATAATAAATATTTATTTTGAAAAAGTGAAATGTAGTTTGAAAAAAAGAAAAGAACGCCTCCACTCGGTTACCTAGTTTCTTCTTCAGCCAAGATTAGGGATAAAATTGTTCACTGTGGAATAATATCTTTCAAACTGAACGTAAAGCTCAGAAAAGTTTTGTTGTATTCCTCTGGGCTACAACTAACCACACCTAACCAAATCGAAAAAGAGATTTCGGCCCACAGTTTCAGAGAATAGATCCTAGTTCCACTAGGCTGATATTTCATCACATTTTGCGAAGAATATCCACATACAATCGACGACGAGGTGGAAAAATCAACTCCTCACAGTCTCGGCGTAGTCAACGAATTCGTCGAAGATTATACTAATCGAAAGGAACTTCAACCGACTAGAAAAGAGTCTGTCCAAATTTAAAAGGCCTGCTTTTGCAAGAATAAGAATAAAAAAAAATCCAGTGCTTAATCAGGTTCCGCTGGTCGCTGATCAGTGTGTTGTTTATGGCCGGAATTCTGTCTTCCTCTGTAACCCATTTCGTTTCTCCTTGCATTTATAAAAGTACAAGCAAATCTTAAGAGCCGTAAAGCAACCTCGCCTCATTATACCTTCGTCAAGAAAACAAGGAAGTCAGCTCATTAAGTTATACATCCCAAACCAAGCAGCCAGAAGAGATTCCAATATTTCGATAGGAAACTATCGGAGGCACATCTTGTATTGGAACCGGTTCGAGTCCGATTGTTTCAACGTTTCGCACACAATGACACAGAAATATGCGATCTATCGACAGCAAGCGATTCTGCTAGTTGCGACCACTAAAACAATGGGAGACTTCCCGATAAATCCCTCAGGGACACCTCAACCCTTTCCTCGGAGCCGCTCTCTTTGTCAGGGTGTCAGTTTGCTCGAGAGCACGGTCTCTGTCGCGCCGCGGCATCCATTCTACGCCATCCTTGATTCCTAGAACCTATTAATAGCGGCAAAAGGTCCATATACACTAGCTTGCTGCTAGTGCCAAACACTATCAGGCTCACTAGTTACCATAGTCGAAGAATCCATACCTATGGATTTCTATGAATATTCAATTCAGTCCTATGATTTTTCGACTCTGATATCTATAGCTTGTCAGGGAATTTCCACTGGAGCCCTAGATATCGATGTGTTTACTGTGGATATCTGTAGATACGGATATCCTGTGCCGGGGATTCATACACGTGGATATTCACAGCCGTGGATATCCATTTATTTAATGGATTTTCGACACTAATATCCGCAGTTTTTATGGATGCCCATATCAGGCCTATGTACATCCATAAAATCGCTAGGGATGTTCATAAAATAATGAATATCCATAACTATGGCAGGAGACAATAGTCTACTGGATATGGATTTTTCGACCATGGTAGATGTCCATGAAAGTATTATCGCGGACTTCGTCTCGGGAAGAACCATTGATAAGCAAAAATAGTAGCACGGAATAAAAAGGACACGAATGATAACGCATGTATTGGGATCACTGATAAAGTAACTACAAACGCAAATCCGTAAAGCAGAGCCTACCCGTCTTCACTGCCCAACTCAACCAAAATGAATAGTAAAAATTATAAGTATTTTGGAGGCCCTTTTTTCGTTTTTCGTAAAAGAATATTAATTGATTGAGAGTAAAACACATGTTTCGGTAAATGTATTACTTTTACACACTGCGGTGCGCCTATCAGTAGTTGTATCGATAAAAAGTGCTCGCCGAGTCCTTTAATCTAATTGCTATGGAACCAGATCTGGCTGGATATTTTTAAGTTATTCTGTGGGATATCTTAGAAAGTAGGCTAAACTTTTGCCAATACGTTATCAAACACTATTCTTTCTAAACCACACTTTGAGAGCTTGTGAATAAACTTCTACTGCCAAAGTCAAGATAAAGTGATCCGCAAAACTTGGCGGAGGATAAACTTACATTGTCTTTTCCCACCCATTCATTCAGATAAATCGCGAGACAGTTATTAATACCATTTTAGAAGTTTGAACAAAGGCCCGCTCGGTTTTCCAGTCGATCGAATTCAGTTAAGTTCACAGCAAATATCACGACCTTGGGAATTATGCGAATCCAACAAGTTCCGCCTAATTTAATCACAATAATCCAGAGTCGGCACTTCAAATGCTGAAGTGAAATCGATACACTTATTCGTCATTTAAAAACGACACGGAAAGCTGACAAATTGACCGGAAACGATGTTCCAAGACCGAAATTCTTGATGCGAGCATTTTGGGAAGAGACTATACTTTGAAAATTATAGACAGATTGATGAACCCATTTAAGGCTGACTCCGTTTTCCATTTCAATCAATTTCTTTCTGCATAAATATTCATACAATCGATAAGAATTTGCATATATTTTTGGTTTTCAATTCAACGAGGTTCATTATTTATGATTAACCGAGTTGTGAGACTTTGCCTTGAGAGTCTCTTGGGTGAGTTCCGCATGCTGGATTGTAAAGAATGCGTCTCGTCGTAATAAGAGAAGAGTGCCCTTAAGAAGGACGGCTCTTAAAAAGGATATTTTTTTTTCGCTTACGGCATATCACACGATAATGTAATACAAAAACAAATATTGTATACAGTACAAAATTAAGTAGTTTTTATGTACTCTACCGGTATACTTTCGCGATTTTTCCGGTTTAATTTTGAATAACCGTTTTAAAGGGGCCGTTCTGACAGGAATAGGATCGCTTGTTCCTAGATACAGAAAGTATTGCTCTTGTGCAATTCGGCGAAGTGCGACCATGATGGTGAGGCATGTGTCTGTCTGTTAGACAAAGATATGAACTATGGTCCTAAGCGGACACAGACGGCAGCTTTAAAACTGGCCAGGGTTTGCAAGGGTGCCCAAGAGATGGAAAATCACATGTGACTAGGGAGGACAAGCTTAAGTTAGTTTGGTATTTTGTTTGATACTTCAACCGCTACCGAAAGAAGTAGAAATGAAGTATCACTTTGGTTATAGTAACTCGCTTTTCATTGAGTGGGCAGCTAGGAAATCTATGGATGGAGGGGTCTCCACTGACTTCAGAGAGAGTAAGTAGAATATCTTGACAGAGAAAGTAGGGATGGACGTGGAGGGACTGAGTGAGCGCGAACACAACATGAAGTGGAACCGTAGCCAACCAAAGAAAAACTCTTGTAGGTTACACTACGCACTGCACCTGGTGGCTTTTGTCCTTGGCCGTTTCCCCGCAGAGGGCAAGAGACTCTACAACTTCTGAGTAAGGTCAAGAAGCAACCCTTCGAGTCCGTCAACGTAGACTCCCACTGGTCCGCGACCGCACTTCGGCGAAAACATCAGCAGGCGATTGAGCCCACATCCTCTGCGGTAATGAGGCCGAAAACTGCCTTGGCCAGAGTCGTAAATCACTTAAAGTCATTTTCGTGTCCTGGACCTATTATCCCCATGAGATGACAACAAACAAGAATCGCCTGACCGCGAACACGTTCAAGGCGGCGGATTCCGCAAAATATCTGCCACACTCCTTCCGAGAGGAGCTTACAGTCCAGACAATTCGATTCGCTGGATTTTGCTCTACAGTACATACAGCTTCGTAGTTCTCGCGGGGATGCGGGTTGCCCTGATGTTCGTTTAGGGAGGACTCGTAAATTACTGTTGTTGTATACCCATCCTCACAGTTTTGTTTTTCCCGCGTTTTATAAGTGACCGGGCATTGTGCTCTCAATGATGTGAATACGATCTTTCAATCTGTGAAGAATAATCAAGGATGCTTTTTAAATTATTCATTTCGAAAAAAAAAAAGTTTTTTTGACAGTCAAGATGTTAGTTGAAAAGACATAGAATGCAACATCTTTGTAAAAGTAAGAATTTAAAGGCGACATCTAGAGGAAATTTTGAGCTTGTTTTCCACCCGGCTAAATTTTTAGGAGGAATCATTAATCAAACCGTGTGTTCACGTGTCCCGTGAAAAAGAATACTGAATCAGTGTGACCTGACCACTGCTTTATTCTGAAAACTCGCCAAAATCCACAGGCAATAATTACTCCTTCAGCCTATTGAGACCTACAACTTTTTCTAACAATGACATCATTATTTGGCAATTTGTCGCGGGGCAAAGTTCGTGGTAATGTTTGTTGTAGCTGGAGTCACCGGGGAGTTCGGCTGGAACTAGGATAATGGATCAACTATAGTTGGTCCCCAGGAAGTAAAAACCAACATTTATTAACTAGCAAAGGCGGAGATTAATTATTTGGAGTGACAGGAAGGTGTTCCTTTGTTTAAGTCTTTTGTTACGTTGCCATTGAAACCAGGTGTTGCTTTGAGCTTGCTTTCCAAAGCTACCCTAAAAATATCCCAAAAATATATCTCAAAACGTGTCATACCTGGCAGCAATGTTAATTTTTCATAGTGACAAAACAAAATATTTTTTTAAAAAAAGCT
>Ga0058701_10002393_pt1 | contig 14173 bp, 9 predicted proteins | sample AgamicOrMae_FD_97039 | JGI IMG/M metagenome (GOLD analysis project Ga0058701, IMG submission 97039) | Agave microbial communities from Guanajuato, Mexico - Or.Ma.e | ecosystem: Host-associated > Plants > Phyllosphere > Phylloplane/Leaf | place: Guanajuato, Mexico | collected 2012-06-04 | reverse complement strand
TATTTTAAACGTAGAGGAAATTCCTCTGGAATCTAGAATATTCCTATTGGTGTCGTATTCTAAACGCAAATCCTCTAAATTCTAGAGGCTCCCTCTTAAAACAAGAATATTTTGTTTTGGGTGGTTGAATAAAGCTCACCGAAAAGCCTAGACAGAGGAAGATATTTTTGGAAAAAAAAGCTGAATTTTAAAATGTTTATCAGTCCTAGTGAATCTGATAATGAAAAATATCGAAAGGTTAGAATAGCCCATTTCCCCCGCAAAGTAATTTTTGATATGAAATATATCCCCATGAAAAAGGGTGTTACTATTGACCCGACATGCGTTAATATAGGGAGACCTGAACGCACGTTACCAACCTATGCCTTTAAAATGGGAGCAGGTGACTTGAACTCGCGGAACCCATTTTAAATGGAGCAGTCGGGTCAATAGACACTCCCATAAAAATATATATAAAAATCAATAGATGAACGAGGTAGTTTCCAGGTATGATGAGGTTTGGTTACTCCTTAGAAAAAATAGATAAAACCAACTTACACCACATACCAAGGTTGTTAGAGTGCCCCAGCGAGAGATGAGCAAGCGAGAAACTTACCTCTGATAAGGTACAAAGGTTGGAGGCTGCGTGCTTTCCTGAGCTACGGACGCGCGCCGAGCGGAGCTGTAGAGAAAAACCAAGCCATACTCAAATCGAAGCCGAAACAGATATTCAAACATGCAACCAGCCATATTGACGACTACTACCCAGCAGTCGCCGATAGCAGCGCCAAAATTGCTGGCGTTGCGCCGCCATTCGCTGAGATCGAAAAAATGTTGCCAACATGAGAATGAAAACAGCTGACGGAATGGCAACAAACGTGTGCCTTCCGAGGTTTTACGTTTACAACACTGTTTCTGAATTTCGTCGCGCCGCAAGGGTTAGCAACTAAAAAAATACTAACAAGCTACTGTATTTTTCATTTCATTAAGAGCATTAGTGACTACGTTTAAAGTCAAGGTAGAAATACTCAACACGAGTAAATATTTGATTAGGACCTCGCTAAATTGTCTTGGTTAAACTTTTATTGGGCTGTAACAGTTCCCGAATCTAATTCATTTATCTAGGTTTTACATGTTTAGCATACGTAAGCTTGAAATAAGACAACAGTTAGTTGTTGACCAAACCTCGAAACTGTAAAAAAATGGATTTTGCTTAAATAACAAAGAGTTTGAGTTTGGTTCGAAAAGAAAATGTAGGGTCACTTTTTATTTAATTATAGAAAGATATTTAAGTAAATATAATTTTAAGGATTCGTGCTTACGAAGTTAATAACTATTTATCGTTGGATTTACGAGCATCTTTTACGAGGGGCTTGTTTAAACAAACTTAGCGATTTAATAAAACTTACGACGCACTTAGAATTTTTCGATTATAAAAGACTCTAAGCGGCTTCTCAGCCTTTCATCCGAAAGTTTAACAGAAGTATGAGCCTCCTAGAGAAGCTCGAGTCCTTTTACGCACAATTACGCATTTAGTTACTTTTCTTACAAAGAAGATAGTAATTTTGCAATTGTTATATGAGCAATATTTCTTTTCATTATTGGTTGAATAGAAAAGCAAAATATGGAATATTTTTATAGGAAAGTTTAGTTGAGTAGTCCCTGTAGCCATACCCTCGAGAATATCGGAGTCATTAAAATAGCGATTTGCCCACGAGAAATTAGGTGGAGTTATATCGATTGTTATCGAAACATTTTTAGTCGATCTCGTAGCTTGGCAGCGCCTAGAACATTAAAGCGGCTTCCGGTGCAGGTTACTTGATATTAAAACATTGTCGTTTGCCATTTTTGTGTATCGAATCCAACCTAATATAACCTCAGCAAACCTAACCATACCTAAAGTAACGTTAGCCGTAACTTGGTTTTTAGCTAACATGACCTTACCAAGCCTAACAGAAAATTAGCTAATATCATAACCTAACCTTAACTAACATGAATTAAGTCATCATTAACCTTAAACTAAGTTTACGGTGCCTAACGTTAAACCAGACTTAACCCTTTTCAGGTAGCTGCGGAAAATGGTCGAAAACTGATCGTTTTCCAAAGATGAAGGAGAAAAAGAAAAGGGTGCTTATTTTTTCTCCTTTTTCTTTTGCTTTAGAACTTTGAAATTTCACAATAAGTACGATTGGGTTTAAGTAAACGCGAGAAATATGTAATGGCTAAACATGCGATATTCGCCCTCACTAGAAGCCGCTTTCTTGTTCCTCTTAAAGGCCAATTGCCAACCACAATAACGACAAACTCAAAAAAAAGTTGCAAATAAAAGAAAAACAAAACAAAACGCAAATATCAACACATCAAAGCATCTGAAAACAAATTTTTGCACTACTCAAATCAGTCGAAAACAGTACAGAAGCTGGAGCCTTCAAATGTACACAAATCACATAAGACCCAAAGAATAATACGCTGGCTTAATCTTAACGGTTTGAGTGGAAGCACTGACCAGGTAGACTATTTTTGGGTGTTGAGGTTTACCTCTAAAATGAAACAATCTGGAGTAATTAGATTCCTCCAACGTGGGGTAGGAAAGATATTGGAATACCGCTCAAGGTACAGTGAGCCACAAAAGTCATGACCCCTGCCTCCATGTAGTTAGGGGTCATAACTTTCGTGGCCCACTCTACAAAGATTGTACGGCATTTTCAAAAATTCTAAGGACGCACAAAAAAAAATTAAATTGAAGAGTCAACACAATTTAAAACAAGATTGTTTATCATAGGCCCATTCATATTCCAGTCTGTATGAAAAATATTGATATCTTACGAGGAGCCATGTTTCCAGGAAAAGATGGAATGGAAGTAGGAGCCGTCGTGGCCCGCAAAGCTATGGCGCGACATGAGCGCCGCCAAGTGGCTGGTCCACGAACTGGCGGCGGACGACGCATAGCCGTTGTTGATGTCGGCGGCGTTGAGTCCGGCCTCAGAGTTGCCGGCCGCGTCCGGGGCGCCAGGGGCGTCATCGGCGCTGTCTCCTCCCCACGCCAACCCATTATTTGCGCCACTGATGAACACCATGGCTATCTTCGTTCATCACCAACTCACGGACTCACTGCCGTCAAACCGTAACTATTTCACTCAAGTACTGATAAAATGTGCTAAAAATTGAATTTTATGAAAATTTTGAACCGCTTTTTTTTTTGGTAATGTAGGCTCACGTGCATAAACTGTGACATTCGGCTTGCGAAATCCTGCGACAAAGGATGTCGTTTTCTAATTTACTCAAAGAGTGTTCTTTTTTTTTTTTGAAAGAGGAATTTTCAAGGAGTCGAGGTAATTTTTTCCGGTAACGAAGGGAACGAAAAGAACAAAAAAAGAGGGTATTTGATTTTTTTCGGACATTGCGATAACTTAACCAAAGTAAACGTCATTTCACCGTGAGTTGAGGTACTACCGCTTAGCGATGCCGTTCGGAAACGAAAAATAAAATAAAAATTAAGAGGATCTTGTCAGTGCAGTATTGACACAATTAAAAAAATATCGCTCCCCTGAAAACCTGAAATTTAATTATTTAGGTATGTTCCAAAGCTTAAAATTGTGTATTTCAATGGGAAAAATTCTGTTCAATTTTTCTTAAGCTAAATTTAATTCTAAATACGTTGGGCTGTTATGGGTTAAGAACAGTTTACGGAAACTGCCTGGCTTATCGTTCAAAATCGATTCCGGTTTCTTTGAGAAAAAAGCAGAAAGACACATGATCGCGCATGTAGTAGCTGACATAAAAATGATTGTGAATATCTACAGCGTAACGTTTTGCGTTATTACCGGTATACTGAAGATGTGATCTTCTTGGTCTCCTCAAAAGGTAGCGATACTAATAAGCACAAGCGAAATTTACATAACAAGAGCGGCTTCAACGAAGTGCATTATTGTCTTTTGTCGGAGAGGGGAGCAGCGAGGGGGGGGGGGCTGAAACACGCGATGTGCGGGTTGCCTAACTCACTTCCGAAATTGACGGCATACCATTATGGCACCCATGAACTGCTGTTCCGTAGTTTATAATCTAGTAAAACAGGAGGGAGCAAGAGTAAAATAATTTAGTTAGCAAGTTTTGCTTTGTGATTAAGGGGAAAAAAGTAATTTGTATTCAAAATTCGGCGTGTCGACAGCAAACAATGCACGTAGTATCTTGGAGGATTATACTGTGTTTCTCCACAAGCTCAGAGTGTTAACCAACGACATAAAACATCGTGGGATACATTAGGTGCCCTATGTCTCTATCCGCAAAAGCTCCGTACGTCATTGCGAAGGCGAAGCAAGGTAAAATGCAAGAGATGGGAAATACAACCCTCTAAATTCATAGACCGCAATCTTTAAAAGTAGTGAGAACCACTGTACACTGAATCAAGGTTGCCACCCTTCAACACTTGTTCCCAGGGCGAAAAAAAAATGAAAAAAAAATGAACAGCTAAAATATGGGCGAAACTTTGGAGCTCAGGTGTCGGCAATCATAAATCGCAAACGTCCAGCGGGTGTTTATCACCTCTGCAACGAGACACCAATCTATCAAAAAAGCCCCTTCTTCCCCGCGAAAAAAAAAACTTTACCGAAACAAGGCTTTTCCATTAAAGGAGAGGGAAAACGGTGGAAACTACCAAAAGAGTATTTTTCCGATAAGAAGCTTGAATCGAAATGAAATGGTATACTGTTGACATCAACAGGCGAATCGCAGAACGTTGAGTCAATATTCACAGATCCTCACAGCTAAAAGGCAATAGAAGCCGTTTCTGGGAAAGACGTAGTAGAACTTGATTTCTGTTTGATGCATGGTAAATTTTAGGGATTGGACTTCCCCCAATACCCACCTGGTACCCTTATTCCCATCGGGCCGGCCTGGAACCTACCGGTCAATACCTGAAGGGCTGGTCTGGAACTCGTCTACACGTCGCGCCTAATAATGTAGCCCCTCAAACACCCAATCACGTAAGATTAGGGAAGGTAAAGGGGGGGGGGCTTAACCACGGGTAGTTTTTGTATTTTTTTTTAAGATTCATTTTGTAAAAATCAGAGGAAGTAAAGTCACTGTTTTTTGATTTTCCACATCCGATTCGGGTGGATCTGATATCTTTGACGGAGAGACGGGTTTCTGCCCAAATCAGCAGGTATATTGACCGGTCCGGCGGGTATGAGGGTAACCGGTGAATCATACGATACCCGGCGGATATTCGGAAACCCGGTTATAAAAACTAAAATTGATTCAAAACTGACAATGAGCAAAATAACGTGTTTACCAAACATGCGAGGTTAAAACATTCTGCTTTTACATCCGGAAGTGAAAAATGACTTGTTCCTAAAAAAGACACACGAAAAAAAGCACTCCGTATCATTTTGAACTCGCATGAGGCGGACGGGGAAGAAAGCAATGTCGCCAAGAGATGCGACAGCAAATAACAGCTGATAAAGCCCTACCAACAACTCCTTGCCGGTTAACAAAGACACGACTTAACAGTGTCGCCAGAGTGTAAAAAGAAGAGAGTGCCATCTTCCCAACTCTTAACGAAAAGATAGACTTGCAAATGAGCCCGCCATATACACAGTTTTTACGACTGACTTACGTAAAAAGTTATGATTACAAAAATAATAACCCACATTTAAAAAAAAAGGTTCGGTGTATCGGAGTACTTCCCTAATCGTACGGTGGTTGTTCACGCCCTGCCAATCATTTTATTTTCACATATACCCATATGCAGCTCAAACTAATGTCGCTGTGAATTTTAATAGCAAACGCTTCAATCGTTTTCCCGCAATAATCAAGATTTGTATACGCCGCTATTTCTGAGGAAAAAGGAGGCCAATGCCTGCAACAATAGAGGCAACTGAGTCGAGATCAATCCGCTAGATGGCGCTTGTCCACCACGCCTGTCAGCCACGCAAAGCTTCGCGGCTCAATTGGCACGTATCCCATGACCATGTAAGCTGAAAGGCTAATTTTAGACGATACAAAAACGCTTCTTCCCTTTGTATACCCTCTAAGTGTTACTTGACAAAGAATTCTACGGGCAAAGAGTAGCGTTGCGCGGAGTATCGACACGCGCAAAACTCCCGTCAATACTCTTGGCCACGCGCCTGCAAAAGTCGTTGTACTCTGTAAACATTTAACGTAGATTTGTTGGTGCGGATCTTTTATCTCTTGCATCCAAGCGCTAGCCTCGCCCGTTATCACTTTTTATTTGAATTTATTGCTGGTTTAAATAAAAAGTTTAAAAAATACAGCAACGAAGAATGGCTAGGCAGACAGTGAGATCCGTAAGCTTGCGTCAAGTGTATTTATGCCCAAGGATAAATAATCTCGGTTACCATTGCTTCCACCACTTTTGCTTCAGAAATTATCCGCGGCGAGATTAAGATCTTTTAGTTTGAAATTTTGTGATATGTTTTGAAACTAAATCTTCATTTTAAGCAGAGTTAAAGTCGTCTTTCCCTGAAATCATACAAATTAGAGGAAAAAATCGTTGTTGAAGAATAATTTGAAGAGGAATATGAAGAACATATAACTCTGGGCTGAAATGGGTAAAAATGAGAGCAGAAAAATTACACAACACAACGCAACACTTTTAGCGTATGATACGCCTCTAGGTTTCACTGACAATGAGCTAACAGGAATAAACGCGATTATACTTGAATTAAGACTAGTTGCACTATCATTTCTACAATGAACATGATACAAGCTTGTAGCTTTCTCGATGTTAAGTTTTTTAAGGCGTTTTAAAATTTTCTTTCTCGACGATGTGGTGAGGAAACGGAGGGGCTTGTTTGGTTTGGATGGATAATTGGTGCCACAAATATACCTGCTAAAAACGGAAGTGTTTGTAGTGTTACCGCACGTAAATCAGATTTATCCATGTAATCAAGTTTTCCCTTCTCATCGGCACTTCCAAACTGCCACATCAGAGACATCTTTCCGCGTATGGCGTGAAAGTAATGATGTCATAATGTATTAAATCTGCTTCTTTGAATACTTTCTACATTTGCAAACTTTACGGGTTCTTGATCAGTCACAATAAAAACGAATTACTTTGCTTAGGGAGTTCTTACCTGTTTTGGGTGTGAAAATAAAACGGGTAGAACGTAATTTGGTGATTTTTCAAGATAGACCTACGTTCAGCCACATCAATTGAAAGCTCTCGCCGAGATCTTTCGGATTTTGAGGCTGAACATGAGTCTATCTTGAAAAATAATCAAAATACGTACTACCCCCATTTTCCCAGCCCAAAAAGACAAGAATGCTCTGAAACAGGTGTTTCGTTTTAACTGTGTACGGTCCCTACCGGAGGCGAACAGCTGTTGAAACCGAAGTACACCGAAAAATATATTACATATCTTCGCTTGGTACGTAACAAGATGACGGTCGACGGCCGCATGTTTTGGGACAGGAAATCACCACCTATTGTCACAGTTTATACATAAACGCCCGGAGCGACTCAAAATTACTGCTCGTAACTCGAATGTTGAAGGGTCGTTCATTTTTTTACGTTAAGAGGGAAACGCTCCAATTTTTTTCCCGCGACCAGCCTTGAAAATAATACCAAATTCCACATTTAATAAATGTTACGTTTTTCGGATTTTTTTTTAAAAAAATGCGATCTTCTTTGCTGGGTTCAGAGCAAGTCTTGACAAAATTTTACTTAGCATAAGCGCTGAAAGATTCTGTTTCGAAAGAGTTTTAGGTAACACATGAAATTAAAAAGCTGGCTTCAAGTAAATCTACACTTGGTTTGGATGAAAATATTTGATAATCATAGTCGCCTGTTTATGTTACAATTGACACAACAACGCGAAGTTGTTGCCGTGTGCTGACAACTCTCAGATACGGTATCTTGAAACAGACGTAAGCAAAAGACGTACACCGGTATTTAAGTTTTAATACCCAAAACGAGTACACAACTTCAATAACAGACTGAGAGATCTGAAATAATTGCAGAAATAACTTAAGTTTTTTACGATGTCATGCTTTTAAACCTATAGAACACAGCATCTGAATAGGTGACACTGAACTAACTTTATGCCGAACCAAAACTGCTCTCGGAGCGGAATTCAATTAGAGACGCAAAAATGGGAAAAACTTTGCTCAACTTACCCCGACGAAAATTATAGGCCTAAACACATGCACGCAAAACAACGCACTGCCCTTGCGTAGCAATAGGTTGTTTTTAACACCCGAGGAGTCACGCACAGTTTCGGAAAAAAAACAACTTGACAGAGCGGTAGTTAGATCCACTATATCACTTGGGACGCTAGCTGGTAGACGCTTGGCCTCGAAGTGTTGGAAAGTGCCGGGCTAGAGATTCGCTAAGCCCACGTGGTTTCACTGCCAGATAGCTGTTCTGTCTGCCACCTCACAGCCCTTCCCCCCCTCCCCCTTCCCTCACCTTTGTCGCCTCGCCTCGCTGCGGCAGCCGGTGTTGGCCGGTGTCGGTATTGTACCGACCGTGCCGTGGCGAGCCGCGTAGAATGGGTGCATCTTCCCTTACGCCGCCGCCGCAAACGCAACGTTGCGGTGCCGAAACTTCTCTCTCGAAATTCTGACTTTGCTCACCGCGTAAACTTTGACACAGTACACGCTCAGAAAAGGACTTAATTTATTTTCATGTGCCAAGCAATGAAAAAGTTTTCAATACTCTAGAGTGCGGGTTAAACCACTGACGCCCAGCAATGCCGTTCGGAAAAAATAAAAAAATAGAGGATCTTTAAAGTTCAGTATTGTCACAATTAAGAAAATATAACCCTTCTAGAAACCTGAAATTTAATTATTTAGGCATTTTCCAAAGCTTAAAATTGCGTATTTCAATGGAAAAATCCTTTCAATTTCACCTAAGCTAAATTTCACTCCAAATACTTTGGGCTGTAATGGGTTAAATTTGTACATTTGAAAGGAGTCATTACTACCTAAATTGATTGTTGTGAAAGGAGAGGCTAGATTTTGTGACTAGAGTTTGTAAATAGGCAATTTCAGCATACCTACATTTTCCTCTGAGAAATTTTTATGCATAAAAATAACGTGTCACCATTTCTTCTGAGCCGCTCATCGCGGGGAAGTATCTAAACTGCTAGGAGTTGAGATATTTACACACGCTCACATATGTGATATCATGAGACTTGACAATTGTTGCTGTGGTGATGTTCCACTACGATTAATCATTTCGTAAAAAGTTGGGGGGGGGGAACAAACATTCTGTGGAAAAAAAACGGGACTCACCGAGTGCAATATCCTGATAATAAATTTGGCCGTCGATCCACAAGTTCCCCCTCCTTCCCCGCTTCCTACTTCCTGCTATAAAACAAACAAGCGAGCTCCATTGGCCCCTGCCATTTCGTACGTAGGCAACTGGCCACGCAGTGGTGCCGAGCCGGTTGCCTATATAGACTTCGCAGAATGCCGTTTCCAGCTGAACCGGAATTTCTTTGGGCCACTTCACTATCGATCAGGTCGCACAATGAACAGAACCAATAATTTTAAGAACAAGAATTCACTCATCCGAACATTGGACAACGCGGCTTTCCGTAGGGAGAGAGACAAGAAGCTGAAGTGGGCGGAGTTTGATGGTTATCTTTGTTTTCCTTCTTTCGATTCAATTCGATAATTCTATTATTTCCATTTCTAATTATAATAACAGTACTCTTCCAACAAAGTAAATGATTGACAAACATAAAAAGTGGCCTTTTATCGACATTGCTGCCAATTTTCCGACTAGAACATAGAAACGATTCGATAATCCAGACGAATCCACTAATGCCGTCAAGCGTTCTTTCTCTTCCTGTTGGATTAGCCGGTGGTAATTGCATTATGCTCAAAACGGTTCTCAAGGTTTTTCACGCCCCGCAGAAACTCGAAAAAATTAGCCCTTCGAAAACTCAAACTCAAGCGATATCGTCGAAAAGTATTAATTCATACGATTAGTATCTCATCTATGATCATTTTGGCATTTTTAAAGACGTATTCAAACGCCAAGGGTGAAAAAGACATTAACGTAAATACAGATACGAAATCGGACCAAAGAGTAAAATGCGGTAATCAATGTGATACAGGCTTGACATCCATATCACGAGTGACAGCGCGCAAAATAACAAGCAGTATATGCGTGGTGCTTTTGCTGAGAAATATGTGTCTCTTGAAATGACCCCGCAGGATATGAAAACTCTCACATTTCCACTCTAGGATAGCACGAGCACCGAGTGTCATTTTTTATGGAGGGTTATATAAACGTACTGTACGTCGCAGGGCGAACCAGACTCATAAACATCGAAAATCTACCAATCTCAGATTCTTTGATAAGCTTTTCAGCGACGGTAAAAGATACAGTAGAAGTATCTTGGATATCCCGGCTTCGTAAGCTAGATGATGACGAAAATTAATTAAGAAAAATTGTATTCACCAAGGTTAGGTACATGAAAAAATGGTTTAAGATCAAAAAACACTTTTCTTGAAAGACCAGTTATTACTTTTTTCTTATTAAAAAACACTAACCCGAATTCAAGAATCATCATATTATTTGTCTAAAAAAATAGAAGACCTTAGGTTAGGATACTATTGAGTGCACTTTACACCGAAGAACTTCATACCAAAACTAGCTTTGAGTATTGCAAAATTCTGATGTATATTGAACTACTAAAGTTTTGGGTTACATCACGAGCCCGTCCAATTCAGTATCTAAATCTTTATGCTAAAGGAAAATCATTCTTTCCAATCAGAATGGTTCACATAAAAAGAAAAAGAGGGTTCGAAAATAAAAAGTTTTTGTTTAAAGCCAAGAGCCCTTGTCGACCGCAGAGGGTGGGGGAAGGGGAAGTATATTCCTCTTCTTCCGTTTCCGGCCCCTCACCGAGATTCCGAGTGCCACTCCGACCTTGTTAATTTATTGGTAATCATAAACCCATTCTGACCCTGCAAATAATTAATTATGGTTTGGTTTGTAAGCACGCCGCAGGGCCCAATGTCGGCCCGATATCCGTTCCGAATCTCTCCGGGATCCGCTCTTCATATATTCAGATGCTCTGCACAGAAAGGTCTGACAAGTGATTTTACTTTTATCGAATTTGTGTTGGTACTTCTGATTTCGGTAGGTAGGGGTTCCCGCGTTTCAGTCGATTTTAGCTGTGTTGCCAACCTTAATTCTAAAAAAAAATCATTCGCCAGAATTCACGAATCGAAGCCGACGACAGACGCGCTTTAATGTATACCCTGGAATATTTTCTACATCAAATTTATAAATTTGAGAAATTTTACACCTCTTGGGTTTTACTTTTGGTCGCCAAGCTGAGCAGACTTACGGTTCAAAACCTAACTGGAGTTAACCTTACAAAAAGTGGCCGCAAGCCACCACCCATTGTTACTGAAGATTGGTTGCATTCTTTATAGAACTTCCACATTGGGAACTTCCTCCCAATCTAAAAAAAAAGAAACCCTGTAAGTTGCGGTTTGTTTCAACGCCGCATGCGGAGACTCAACGCACGTAGCGCCAACTTTGTCAACGGTGCCTATTTGCATACCTGCTTATGAGGCGAATTTTATGTCACAGCACGTTGTTCGCCAATTCGCGAATCCTTAAACTTGTTTGTGAGCTCATCGAATGCAATTTCTACAATTGCGCTTTCAAAAAGGCATAGAAACGGCTCAGTAGTACAGAACGTGCGGAACGCCAAAATGGCGGGAAACAAGCGCCGATGCCTTGTAGTAGTTTTGTGCACGACAAACAGGCCAGCTGGTTTAGGCAATCATGTTTTAACTGACGTTCAAGCAAAAAGTTACCCTATATTTAATGATAGAATGTCTGTTTTATTATGTCGACAACCGAAAATGGAATAAAAAGTGGCTTCACGTCAAACATAACTATGCATGATATTAGCAAAACGTACGAGCTTAGACAAAATCAGGCCAAAAAACTGAGGCAAAAAAAAACAACAATAACAACATAGCGAGGCTCGTTCCTTCCCAAAAAATATCAACTAAAAAAAATAATAATAAAAAAATAGAAAGTTTTTTCTTAAGAAACCATTCCGTTTAAGATTTAAGAATGGTCAACAAAAGATAATTCACATTATAGTCTAAAGAAAATGCGAAGTTGAATTACACACAATACAAACGAATCATATGTTTTAGGGGATTCTTCCCAGTCTTATGTACGAATATAAAACAGAAGTATTTTGGTAATTTTTCAAAATAGACCCATGTTAGCCATAAAATTAAAAAGGCCTCGGCGATAGCTCTCCATTGACGTGACTGAACATATAAGTCGATACCTTGAAAATCACCAAAAAAAATGTATTACACCCGTTTTATTTTCAATCAAAACAGGTATACGAACTCGTATCATATGTGTTTCGTATTTACTGCGGAAGACCTAATTCCAATCTGTGGGAAACTATCAGGTTAGTTGAGTTACATTTTTGATATAACAGGTGCGAAAGATGGAACACGAGATGGACCAACCGGCTTCACCGATTTAGTAGCGCATATCTTTTCGAGAAAGTTGTGAGCCTTTCCGTTTCATTTGATCCAAGGACACAGACCCTCTATAAGATAGACCTACTTTTTCAGAGGTCAGAGACCTCTGCCGGGGGAGGAAGGAAATGTCCAAGGAAAATTCCCAGAAAGGATTAGCGGGAGGAGCCCGGCTGCTACTACGTTCCATTCTTCACGTAGGCCTACATAAACATAACAGATTTTTCCATACTCCATATGGCGTAAAAATAATTCCGCCTGAGAGGACAGGAGAGCAGATTGTTCACGAGCTGGCCATGTGGAAGACTGCTGCGCAGCGACCAAATAACGCCCTCCTCAGTGGAAAAATAAATTTAGGAATGTGAACAGATTTTTCTGATCGAAGGTTTATTTGACGGCTTAATAGGAAAATTTGCTTCTAAAGCAAAAATATTTCCTACAAAAATACACACGACTTTTGAATTTAAAAAATAAATGAGAAAACGAGTAAGCTTTGTGGAAAAAAATTGGATTCTGTTGCGTTGAATTAAAAAGGTGCAGTGCACCAATTTTGGATATGATCAGTACTTATTTATTCAGTGGCGGTGCAAGCCTTATAACTTAACGCATATTTAATAAGGCGTGTTTTGATTGAGAAAAAACATCAAAGTGAACGAACAGGAAAACTGACCCTGAATAATTAGAACGCAAAAAGAGTTGCTTGATTGAATTTTTCTTGACGTTAAGAAAAGCAAAGTACCTATTAAAAATATGAGCGATTTTGAGAGTGCGAATAGTAGAACAGGCCTTATTCACACGTATGGGACAAGCTTTTGTAAACCGAAACGCGAAGTGGTGAGAAGAAAATAGATACCAAAAAGCGTTATTTGATTGTTCTCGGAGAGCAGACAGCCAGCGAAAAGTTATCAAACGCCCTTGAATACGGAGATAAACCACATCCGATGCCGCTCCTGTTGGGAGTACAGTAAATGTTTCTTTTGCCAACACAAACGGTCGCAGATGTGAGCGAATGCCGATGGACGATTTAAGCAAGCCTGAGGCGAATATGGCGGCTAAAACACCACACTCTTCCTTACAGCTAATCCAAGGCGAAAATTTAGCGATGCCTCGAGATATACGTTTCGCACTCTCATTACACTACAGCCTTATCGTTTTATAGTCTATTCTAATGATTCAAGGGCAATCATGTTTGAAGTACTCACGACTTATTCACTATTTAGTTTTATTTTAATAGTTAGAGGCCCAGTAAGAGATCCAAAGTCATGTCTCATCCAGATACAGGGCCTTTTTGTTTCGAGAAGTATATGTTGGCAATACGATTGAGCGGAGCCGAGAGCGAGGTCCTGCGCATTTAAATGACCAGTATTACCAACACAAATTTCAAAAAAATAAAAGTCGCTAGAAACGAATGATCTCAACTAAGCTCTTAGTTTTGATGGTAACATTTAATTCATCGCGTGTTCTAACCTAATGATCCAGCTGTTACTATCATTATCAGTGTTGTCAGATTCCGCGACTCCGTCAAATTTAAACGCGTCTAAAGTTTTGACCGTTAAAGATAACACGATGTTGAATCCTATTTTTGGAATGCCCAGCTCGCGAGCGATCCGAAACATACCCGATATGCTAGGTTATCTTTAATGGTTAAAAAGTTAGACACGATTAAAATTTACGAAATTGCGGAATCTGGCAACAC
>Ga0058701_10002392_pt1 | contig 14177 bp, 6 predicted proteins | sample AgamicOrMae_FD_97039 | JGI IMG/M metagenome (GOLD analysis project Ga0058701, IMG submission 97039) | Agave microbial communities from Guanajuato, Mexico - Or.Ma.e | ecosystem: Host-associated > Plants > Phyllosphere > Phylloplane/Leaf | place: Guanajuato, Mexico | collected 2012-06-04 | reverse complement strand
ACTCGTGATGCGAATAGTATTTACTTGAATCAGAGTGATTTTGTCGACGACATACTTCAGACTTACGGTTTTTCTAACGCGAAGGGTATTAAAACTCCGATGGAACACAATTTGTATCTCTTCAAGGCCGAGGGGACATGTGATGCAGATGATGTGAACGGTACCTTCCAAGCAGTTATAGGGTCGCTGATGTACTTAGCCACTCATACGCGGCCAGATATTGCGCATGTGGTGAGTTACTTAAGTCAATTTAACAATGCTCACAATTCTGAGCATTGGAACCAAGTCAAGCGAGTTCTTCGATATCTAGTTTCTACTATAACTTTGAGTCTGAGGTATTCCAAGACTGGAAACCAAAATTTCGAAGCATTTTGTGATTCCTCCTGGGGAAATGATGTAGAAACAGGTAGATCTTTTGCCGGTCATGTTTTCAAACCGGCAGGCGGGCCAGTAGTTTGGGAGAGCCGAAAACAAAAATCAGTTACTAGATCATCGTGTGAGGCCGAATATGTGGCAGCTTCTGATGCTAGTGCGGAATCTAAGTATTTAGGACGTTTTTTGGCAGAGTTGTTGAGGCGTCCTAAGGCTATCGTTACTATCTATACTGACAGCCAAAGTGCCATGAAAATGGCAGAGAATTGTCGTTTCCGTCATCGCTCTAAGCACATCAGTATTAAGTACCATTTTAGAGAAAGAATTTCCAAAGGGAAGCTAAGACTGGAGTATGTGCCAACAGCGGAAATGACCGCGGATATATTGACCAAAGGCTTACCAGGGGTTAAGCACGAGAAATGCGTGAAGGGTCTGAATATGGTAATTCGTTAATTATGCAATTTTTTTGTTTGTTCGTTTGATTCTATCTTGATTCTTGATTTGCATTCATTCTCTTTTTTTTTATTCTAAATGTGTCGTTGTTTGCTAGTCTCATTTATGTTTAAGGGGGAGTGTTATAAATTCTCTTTTTTTAAATATAGGCGGTAAACAATATGATCCAAGCCTGCCTTCCAGAAGGCTGTGCGTGTGCGGAACTCAGTTCCTTATGTTCTTCTTCTTGTGTGATTTTTACTAACCAAACATGTAGCGAAATAATAATTCGTATTAATAATAATCCTAATTAATCCTGAGGATTTGATTATTCATTCAGAAACTGTCCCACAAATCATAATATTCCTCTAAAATATTTTCTTTTTTTTCTGTTTCCGAACGGCGTCGCGGGGCGGTGTGGGTTAAGACAGCCATTCATACCTATCCAAAAAGCACCTCCATCGTAGGACTCACCAAATCTTAGACATAAATTCAATTTTTTACAAACCTGACTTTTTTCAACTAATTCAGTTTTAAATTCCTCTCAAAAACCGTTCGTATCACTGCGTGATTTGTTTCAATTTTATGCATGAAGCTAATTTTAAAATCGCTCAGATGCTAATTGAATCTGGTTTCTATGGAATCGTTGTTAATTTCATTTAGGTGGAGGTTTATGGTCGTTGATGTCCGATGATGTGACGGAAACGACCGAACATAGTAACCCGATCTTCTGCAATGTCATATGCTGCCTTTGAGGTTAATTTTGATAAACTTAATTACTATTTCGCTACATTGAACTCGATAACATTTTTATGCACTGCACGCGGAGATCTGAGGAGAAGCTGATACTTAATTATCATTAGGATTCAAGCAACGATTTTCGGAATTCGGCGTAATTTTGGCGACACGGTTGGCAAACATGACTGGCAGATTTAGTGGGAAAGTCGCCGCACTGTTGCCAATCTGACCACGATTAATCGAATTTTAATTATTGCGACTCGGTCGGGTCGATCCTATTACCATAGGATCGAAGGACTCAAGTCTGTCAGTCCCTAAACTTCGCCGAGGTAGCTTAGACCAATTGCGTTTTCGAGGAAAGTTGGAAAATGTCAAGCTAATTCTCAATTCACCACAGAGACAACTTTTACACTGAATCACTTCAGGCCTCACATCTATTTTATTCGGCGTGCAATTTATTTTGCCACCCAAATCGTCTCAAATCTAGCAGGAATAATTGGCATCAGATGAGAACTTTGAATCGAAAATTGCGCTCAACACAAAATTACCCGTTTAAGAAGCAAACATTAAAGCCTAAGCGAAATAATATTGATTACCTTTTTTTATCTTGAATTAAGGTTAGAAGATTTTCCGCGTCACCACTTTAAAACTGTCCCGAATACCGCCTAAGGATATTTTGATTGCAAGGAAGTCGACTAGCAGCCCGTATTACCACATAATATATATAGCTAACCCTTTTAAGGAAAGGATTATCCCAAGGCTACGGGGCAACCGGCCGCCTTTACAACATTTCCCGCCAAAGATGACCTAAAAGAACATTATCATACAAGCCCGCTGGCTAAATTTCTCATACCAACAATCGTCATTGTTTTCTTAATATTTAATACCTGTTTTGCAAGTGCCACAACAACTCGTCATACTGTATTTTAATTGTGTTTTTGAGGTTTGTCCATTTTTTTAAATCTATTTTTATATGTATCTTGTCAATTATGCCAAAACGGTCATATCATACAAATTGAAAAAAAAGGAAGTAACTTGGCAAAAAAATATGTTGATGAGATTTGTTTCAGCATAAGCGTGTTACGCGAGTCTCTCTACGAACTTCGATAACTGTTCTTTCGTAGCGGTTCGGTCAAAGTGCGTTTTTGTCTTCGCCGTATTAACAAGGGAGCTAGTAGTCCTTAGAAGAAGGATTCGCTGCAGCAGCAAGATAGTCCGAAGATTAAAGAGGTAACAAAGAAAAATCCTTAGCGCTTGTCTCTCTCAATCTCTCCACTTGTATGTCGCTCTCGAGGCGACACCTTTAAGCAGGCTTTTACCTCTAAAAGCCTGCAGGGTGGAATTTCCCACTTCTAGGTTCCACCTTTCGTCACAAATCGGCGAGCACATCGTCAGCAAATCAGAGCAGAAGACACCTAGCCTGAGTTTAACTTAACCAATGTTAAACCAAGATTACGTTTGTTAGGTCGACCCACTTTAGGCTAAAATCACTGGAACCAGGGTGTAACGCGTTGGTAGAAATCGGAGGTAGGAATGGCGACCTTTCAAATTTACAGTGCAGTTGCCGACCTCACCGCCCCGCCCTCTACCCGTGGCAGCAGCTCCCACTGATCTCTTCCGAGTGTGCTGTCAGCTGTTTCCATTCTTCTTTCTCGAGATTCGGCCTCTAACTCACTCTGTATTGCCCCGCCCCGTAAATACTGCCCTTCAGCTGAAGTAAACCGCATTCCCTCATGACGCAGCCATCTCCACGGTAAATAAGCCAGACGCTAAACGGATGCGTCATAACGTGTTCTCATTGCCACAATCCCACCCCCATCCAGCTCTCATTTTGGGAAGATTTTTGGTCAACGCAAAAGATTTCAAAATGTCTACGTACTAATTTCACTTTTTTTAATTATTATTTTTTCACCCTTTAACCATTTCATTCTCAAGAAACTCTCAAATAAAGTTTGTAAAAAGATTAGATGTCTAGAAAAGACCACAAAACAGCCATTAAAAAAAGTGACTCGTTTTTCATGGCAGAAAGCATGCTTTTTCTTTTTCAATAGTTTTCTATAATGGAAAGTTCTCCTCGAACCCTTCCTATGTAGTTGTTGGATCTATCTTGATTCCATTGCAAATAAGTTTTTTTTACCTTGATATCCAGAATAATTGGTAAGTTAGGATTATATCGGATTCTGATATATTTTGCATCAGATTATTGTCGATTGTTGGTTCTGTGTTAAAAATTTGCCAAAATACCCTTTAAAACAGTTTTGGGTTTATTCCTAAAAAAGAGGAATTGGTACTTTTTTTATTTTATTAGGAGATAGCAATGTAACAGCGATGTCACAGCTGTAAGATATAGAACAATAGTTTTTTTCTGTATGAAAGAATATATCGCTGAGTCGGGGGATGATATCAAATTTTCACTTGAGTTAATTTTAATGGAAGGTTTTCTCAAAACGCTCTCCGACGAATCAACCTGCCGTAGTCTCTAACTTTAACCTTAATAATAATAAAAAAAGGGAAAAAAATCTTCATCATAATGGTTATGTTTATGGCTATCATGAAAACTTGAGAACAAAAGGCCTACTCTTATTCAACCACCATGTAGTCAAAAATGGGTATCGAAGGAGGCCTACTTCAAACAAATATTAATTTAGCAGTGATCCGCCAAGATCTTCCACCTCTCATTTCAATTTTAAAAATTATATCGTTATTTAGTGTCAGGAAGAACCAAAATGTTGACTTGTTTCACCTTCCACCACAAACATAGGGCCACTGAGAAACCCAAACCAGTAAATATATTTTTCTTATTTATACACTCGTATTACGCCAACCTCCCTCACGTGGATGAGCCCTCTGGCCCCATATCTTGGTTTAAATAGCTTATTAAGCTCCCAGCGTTGTTGTAGATTGCTCAGCGCACCTCCCCAGCTTTCCAGGCACATTTGGCCAGCCACAGCAGGTATAGCCTTCTTTTTTCATCTTTATACGAGGGCCGCAATGATGTCGGCTGGTCGCTGTCTGCAGCTTAGACACCTCGCCGTTCGTCTCAAACAAAATTCGAGAGAGGCATTCTGGTCTGCAGATCGATGCAGGCCGGCCGGCGACCTCGAGGTGGTCCTAACTCTGCCATGACACCCGCCAACACTCCGTTCCGATTAATTTAAACTTGCCACAGAATATAGTTTCGAATTCATACTTTTCTCGCTAAAGTTATGTCTTAGATTGTTCACAGTAAAAATGGAACACTTGTTTTAGGGAGTTCTTAGTTTGTTTGTGGTAATTAAGCATGGGTACACAGGAAAAACACCCCCCCCCCCGTTTTGGAGAATGCTATACCTGTTTTAGTTATGAAACTAGTTATGAAACTAAAACGCGCTAGAGCATATTTTGGTAAATTTTCAACATAGACCTATGTTGAGCCACAACAGTGGAAAGCTCTCGCCGAGATCTTTTGAATGATATGGCTGAACATAGGCCTATTTGAAGAAAAAAAAATACGTTCAACCCCCCTTTTTGGTTTCACACCCAAAACAGGTAAAGCTTTCCCCAAACCGGTTTTTTGTTTGTGTAGTAGATATTCGTAAAGATAGACCTTTGTTTAGCCATTTAATTCAAATGGTATCGGTGAGAGCACTCCATTGAAGTGAACAGGTCAGTCTTAAAAAAATTACTAAATTACGTACTAGACTACCTCGTTTTAACTTCACACCCAAAAAAAAATGAGAACTCCCCGAAAAATATATTTCACGTTTACTATGGATAACCCCTAGTCTTAAACCGATCTGTTTCGAGTATGAAGTTGAAGAAGGTATGGAAAATACAATTGCTATGGTCTAACACATGAAACAGACTTACTTGCGATTAGCTATTAGCGTGTTATACGGCTGTTGTTTAGCCTGCCTTTACCACCCTAAACATTGACAGTTTTATGGTTTGTACTTAAAACTAGGTGTAGGACTCATTAGGAATAAATTCATCAATGCGATACGACCTCAGAAGTACGATTCTAGGAAATCTTTTGCCGATTATTCATTCTAAGTCAATGAACAGCGGTAGAAGCTTAATAGGGAAATATCAACTCGTTTTACCCGAAATAGAAAAGAAAGAAAGAGTAAATACAGTGCGAGTAAAGCGTGAAGCACCCAAACGAAACTACACTAAGGATCCAACCTCGCCGAAGAGATTTGAACAGCTCAGATCGAACATAGTCTCGATGTCCTCATAAGATTGTCAGATCCTAGCTTAGATTTTAGTTCTCTCGTTTTATTTGAACTTTTGTGCGTAGTTTACCCAACAATATTGATTGTTGTATGTACGGTACTGTCGATGTGTACACAACACAGCGATTTGTTTTATCAGGTCACCATAAATTCCTACAAGGCAATCAATTGCCATTAACGATTTTTCAAGTGCAACAATGCGATGGGAACTCCCACACGTTTCCCAATCTGTGAATTTACATCGGATTTCATTGTTGGTTGGGATACATCATTGTTGTCGTAAGCAGATCATTGTTGCGGGATTCGTTTGTTTCCGTCACAGGCGGTCTGCCTACTTATCTTCTGTCATTACTAGCACTCTGAAAATCAAAACCACTAGCAGCTTTAATGTATGGAATAGGCCTACTGCTCGGAAATTTCCGAAAATGTGACTTTTATTTTTGCCTTTGGGTGCTCCCCCCTCCCCTTAAAAAAAATCTGCTTGGCACTTTTAAATTTTTGAAAAATAATATTTTTGGACCGTTTACAATTTTACCTTAAGAGGATTTTTGGACCTTTTTTTTCGGAAACAGAAAGTTTACATAGATTTGTGTCATTATAAAATTGATATCATTAAGCTACGTGTCTTGTGCCTCACTCCATTTTTAATCAGCTCAACTTCGCGTTGACGGATAGAACTGTGAAGAAGAAAGTGCAGCGTTTGAACTTTACAGTAAGTTCTCAGGTTTTAAGGAAAATATTCTGAGCCAAACATAGACTAACCCAGAATAGAATACTATTTGCAAGTTTTTTTAGAATGTGCTGTGTACTCGGTAGTCACTGTCGAGCGTAATTATCATGCAGGGTACGTTTTGCGTAAGTGGACTCTTTGTACGTGTGTTTGCGAACTGTTTTGTTTGGCTTAGTTTCACGTTACCACTTACACTGCTTCCGTATCGCAGTCCAACTAACCCCTCGCGTTGAAATGCCCACTTTTGAGCTTATTTGTAAGCGCAAAAAAGTTTTCAGTCTGAAAAAAATCAGCTATCTTGAAACGCAGAATGCGGAAAAAGCACGGTATAAAAGGTTTTGTTATACCAACAAAATCATTTGTTAAAATAGGGATAACAAAAATATTTTGTTACAACAACAAAATGTTTAGTTCTATCGACAAAAAGTTTGGTTGCAGCAACAAATTTTGTTGTCCCTTATTTTGTTGCCGTAACAAAACCATTTTTTTCCGTGAGGGCTTTCATCTACTAATGAATATTTTTTTAAATCAGGACGATGTGAAAGTACAAACAAGAGAGATAACCAAGGTTAGATGAGAACGAACAAGGTTAGAATGATCTTTCTGGCATTATTCACGGCAAAGCGGCATATTTTGATGTTACAGCGGGCTATTGTATAAGCCGTAAAAATACAATGATGACGTTTGACTTTTCTGTTTTCAGAACTGTGCGACGCCGCTACTAAAATCCAGGCTTCTTTCCGAGGACACATGTCGAGGAAAACGGGAACTGGAAAGGACAAGGATGGAGAGACGAATGCAGGAGAAGAGCTTAGCCAAGACATGCAGAAACTCAGCGCAAAGGTAAGTACTACACGTCGCCTATCAAAGTTCACCAATTATTTGCCCGCCGAACTTTAACGGAACGCTTACCAAAATGGCTTTCTGTTGTAACAAAACTACTTTTCTACCAAACTTTCTACCAAAAAGTTTCCTGTTGAAATCTGAGCGATTTCAACAGGAAACTTTCTTAATCTTCGATTGAATTGCTTCAATAGTCGATCTCACCATTGACCATGACCATCAAACCAAATCACTTTATTATGGGTGGCCCGGAATTATTGGCTGTGAAGTGAATCCGCTGTAAACAATCTGATTGGTGGATATTGTAACCCATAACAGCCCAAAGTATTTGGAGTGAAGCTTAAGAGATATTGGAAGGATTTTTTCCACTAAAATACGCAATTTTAAGCTTGGGAAAATGCCTGTAAATTTATTAAATTTCAGGTTTCTAGAGGGGCGATATTTTTTAAATAGAAATAATACTGAACTGGAAAGATCCTCTAAAATATTTTTTGCTGTTTTCGAACGGCATCACTGGGCGGTAGTGGGTTAACACAGATACCATTCACGGTAAGATTTAAGAATCGAGATTTAAGAATAGCTCTTGTTCACGGAGAAAATAACTTTGTTGCCTCAATGAAGCGTTTTGTTACCACAGCCCCAGCAAAAAGCAAAATTGCTGTGGTGATAAATTCAATTGTTATAACAACTGCAGGAATTGTTACAACTGTAATTTCAGTTGTCGCCGCAGCAATAAATGAAATCGTCATCACAACAATTCTGGTTTGCTGGGGCCATATTAAAGAAACACTTTGTTGAGGCAACAAATTCATTTTCTCCGTGTTCGTAAGCTTGTTAGACTAAAGTCTAGTTTTTATTCCTCTCGATGGAATCTAAACTTACATACAGGTAGGATCTGCATTTGGTTTGGTATTATGTCTTTTGGCTCAGAATTTCAAGAGAGCTTAGAGACTCTCTATCGATTTTGCATCTCGTCTTCGAGTTATCGCAAGACTGTCTCTCTTAAGAGCCATTTCCTCTGAAACGCTTTCCTGAATAACGACCTTCATAAACAGAGTCATCTTACCCGTTTCCCCAGACGTTCTTTTAGCAGTTTGAGCACAAATGTTCACAAAAAAAAAGGATAGAAACCGGAAGTAAGATGGCACCGGATGTTCCGGTCCACATGACTAGGTGGCGAAAATGGCGGAGAAACTTACGGCTCACCAGACGAATAGGGGCGAAAAGAACGCACGGAAAGGTTTTCTTCCAGTTCGGACGGCGAATGGGTGCACAAACGTGCCCTTTTTCGACCCAGTGACCCGTGATTTTTCATGATACTCAACACAAGAATCAACATTTAAAGTTTGTATTTGTTATTGCACATATTCCAGGCACTCGCATGGTTGGCTCTCCACGGGCATTGTTCGTAGAAAAGTGAATTCTATTCGATGTCGGAGGCAGGAATCGAATCGAGAGCATTCCACATAAAGCATTTCGCGGGGTTCTGGATCTTGATTGGCTAACGCACCGCGTTTGACTCTCAAACGCAGAGCAGGAAATGCACCTAAAAGGAAGCATTGACGTACAGTACATTGTGCATTCACGCGCAAATCTGACTTGGTAATAGTAACTGCGTTTAGACCATTGTCTCCGAAGGCTTCGATATTCATGAAATCATTTTAAAGAGAGGGGCAGGACCAGTATACCAACACTCAATACAAGCCATTTTCGCAGAACTGTGTGGGATTTGTTTCTGTAAACTTCGTTCAGCAAAGTCCTAATGGAAGCACTCGATACTCACATGAGTCAACTGATCAGTTTTTCAACGATGGTAATTTGAAACTTTATCGTGTCAGGGATTCTTGGAATCGAATGCTGGATGTCATCATAGGTACTTAGTTCGTGGTATTCTCATAGAGAAAGGGAGAAACAGTTTGGTAAGGGCGATCTAGTTCACAGCCAAAAATGTTTGGTTGCTGTTACGTATTTTGTTGCTCTAGCCAAACATTATGCACAGTAAAAACCATTCCTGTTTCGCGTAGTCCTATACCTGTTTTGGGTATGGGGGGAAAACGAAACAAGAGCGTATTTAGGTTCTTTTTAAAGATAAACATAAAAAAACCATATCAATGAAAAGGTCTAATCGAGAGCTCTCAATCAATACGGCCATTGATAAATCTTTGAAAATAACCAAAGTACGCTCTTTATGTTTTAGATTTATACCCAAAACCGGTGTGGGACTACCTAAATCAGGAACTTTCTTTAACCGTGTGTTGTTTCAACGAAAATAAAAGTAAATAAGAAAAAAATTACGACCGAAATATTTCGCTGCGCCAAACAAAATACTGCATTTGTGCTAGATGTTTGAAACAGTAAAACAGTTTTTGGCAGGGTCAAGTTTTGTTGTCCTGACCAAACCATTTTTATTGGGTGTGGTACCACAAAGTTACTCTGATTCCGAATAGTGCGGCATGCCGTCAAAGGGGCCGGGTGACGTGAGAAGGGGGCAAAGATTCAAGTCTCAACTGTTAACATGACCAAACTCTAGTTTTGTGGGCTTTGGGATGAAGTCGGCGGTGGAATAAGCTATCGATCAGTTTGCGAGGGCAAAGCGTTTCATGGCTGTGGTTCAACTCCGAAATTCAGAGTTAGTTGAACTTTTTGCTTCCGTTTCGGGATAAATAGAATTAAACTTCAGTTCCCTTTCCAACTGTAAGACAAATCCGAAAATGCGTCACCTCTGATTTCATTGAAGTGGACCGATAAATTGGCAAGTTTTTAATCAAAGAAATAAGTTCAGGAGAAAAGATTTAAGTTTAGCTCGCAAAAATAGTTTTGCGGGAACTTTGAATAATTTTATAGGAACGTCCTAGGCGAGGTTTTACGGTAAAAAATTGACCTAAATTGGGAGAAAGCTGATTTATTGATTTTTTAAAGAGAAATACATCAGGAAGAGAGTGGAGCTATTGTAGAAAGCTTGATGACGCATGGATATCCATCATAGAAATGCTTTTTTTTTTCGTCAATAACGAACTTTGGACAGAATCCGTACAGAGGTTGAAAAAGTCTGCTCGAATGAATAATGGTTTCCGGACCATTTTTACTCGCTCTTTACCTCTCCCTACCTACCTTCCATTTCAGAGGTAGAAAGAACGAGTATAGCACTCAACGCGGATGACGTCCGTAAGCCAACAGGTACCACAGCCAAAACCATAGGATATACAGGGAAAAGTCCAAGACAAGAAGTGTAGCTTCTTATGCGGAGGTCTTAATAGGAGAATCACGTTAAAACATAAACACGCCGTACAGCACTTAGGGCCGTGAACATTTTAACGTACGAACAGAAGTACTGGTATTGGTCTTGGTATAGGGTTAGAACACATAAATTCCTTTGTAGGCTTATGAGAGATACTGATGTGTGCCACATTTCATTGAAATTTTAAGATAAAAAAAGCATTTTTCAAAACTTGAAAATTGGCGCATGAATAATGCGTGCAGCGGAACAAGGGCCAAAGCAAGAATCAATAAAAGCTTGAAATATCCATCAAAACATCAGGTTCGACAAAGAAACTTCTAAAACAAAGCTCCCGACCTGTGCGCCCTCTTTAAAACTAACATCAAATGAAATAAAATTATTTTCCTGGGTTCATCAAGCTGGTACATCAACGATTTGCGGTGCTCCATCAATCCTCTAAAAACATCACGTCAGCAAGCTAAAATAAAAGAAAAATGAAAAGGTCTTTGGCTGCATTATCTATTTATCATGCCTTTAAAATAGATGAATACTCGCAATGGTGCCAATAGTTGCAGTGTTGTCAGCACTTGACTAATTTCGATTCAGATGTGTTCTTTTGTCGAGACTTAGCGCAGAACAGCATAACTGGGACAGAGGCCTCTTGATTCTGACAAATCGCTGAAAAAGAGCACAAAAGAGAGAGGGGAGAAAACCGTTGGAATTTTGCCCGTTTGAACCTTTCATCTCAGTGGATTTTATTCCCGCTAAGAACAAGGCGTAATTACTCCGTTGACGTTGTATTATCCAACAGCGATTAAAGACCGCATGAAAAATTTAAATGATCTCTGAATTTCTTTATCTTATACTCGCTAATTATAAAAGATACTTGATTAGATAAACCCATAAGTGTGAGACGATTTTTTTTTTAGAAATATGTACTATTGGTGGATAGCTTTTGGCAAGCCCTTTCATCTGAGATATATTTTGATAGATCGACCTTGAAAAATTAAGTCGATACATTTAGCTCCACACCCAAAACGGTTGTACTTTCTAAAGCTAAAAAATCACCTTTGCGTTTTACGAGTTAAGACCAAAGATATTTTTTTTTTAAGTGCTGCACCGTGAACTCATATGACCTACAAAGACTTTTTTGTTATACTATTTTTTATTCCAGTAAACCGTGCATTCTTTATTTTTTCTCTTCTGGTACTCAAGTTTTTTCAGGTGATTCTAAATTTACTCTTGCAAATAAAAATTGACGAGTTTGTTTAAGACACAGCTTTAAAATATTCAAAATAAAATCAGAAAAACTTGATATCCAAACCAATTGCTGTTTACCTGAACCTGAGTCACAATTTGTGCGTGACACTTGGGATTTCAACGATCGCAAACGTGTTTATCTTCAATTACAACACAGTTTTGCCATTTTTTTCGAGGCTGACAACGAGTAACTTTTTAATTGAATCTTCAGCTTCCGCACCACTGTGCCAAACTAAAAGCGGACAGTTTTATAACGACAAATATTTTGGGTTCTAAGGCCAACGTTTTTGATCCAGTTAAAAATACTCAAGTTAATATAAACTCAGCGAGTTTCGTAACGAGACGATAATAATTATTTCCACCAGAATCCACTTACCCCTAAAAAGACAAAAAAGCAATGTCGGATGTTGCATTCAAGAAAAAAGGTCATTTCTCAACCCTGGTTGAGTGTACTGCTAATGTACCCTTAACAGCCCCTTTCCCCGTATATACTATGCCCTTTGTGTACCACAATAGCATTTTTGTTTCTTCCTTTTTCTGCTCAATGACTTTTACGGCCATAATGTTCGCAGCCAGAACCAACTTTCCCGTTATAACCCTTTGCTTTTAAGAATTTCTTCCACTTTCCTTGTATTTTCTGCCTCTTTAATTCAGGAAGATAACTGCACTCGAATGAAAAGCCTTTGAGATCACAAGTTATGTTCCCCACAAGAATGTTCATTATTGTGGATGTAAATTTGTTTGCGTTTTATGTGTATGCCAATCGCCGCTGTACAGCCTAGACGATATTATCTTAAAATCGCCAGGTTAAATTATTGTGTTAGGATCTTTGTTGTCATTCCACTCTGCTCGAAGATATACGATATGGATTATAAGATATGGAAACCCCCAAATTTGAAATTTACAGTGTAATAGGCGCTTCCAACATTTGGGTTATCCTAGTTAATCAATCCGGCGAAGCCTTTTTCTCCCTCTCGCTCACATCGTCTAGCTTTCTTTCTTTCACACGTTGCGTTTGTTCGAGCGGCCAAAGTTTCCCCAAAGAGCAAATACGTTTGGCTACAAACTCAGATTGCGGTTTGCTTTCTCTAAATGCTACCAAGTAAGACGTAACAAAGTACGTTCCGCGAAACTTCTCGAGGACTTGTGACGCTTAAGAAGCCGCGAAATGTTTTTTTATAGATTTGCTGAATATGTATTAGGTGAATCATCCTTTCCGTCTGTCCACAACGCCTCTTCTGTAACATTTTCTTAAGGATCGCAGTCCGCTTCCTTAAACAAAAACTATCACGAATGTTTCGAAAGAAAATAATTCAGACGATGAGCGCCCATCGACAACTTTCTTTTTAAATGTTAAAGCGATTTTTTTTTAATTTTTTGGTTCTGAATGATTCAAAACTTGGTTTGAATTTTCTTGAATGTTAGGTTTTGCCGACTAAAAGGTTGCATCTTCAATATGAATCGGTAGAATATGTAGGTCGAATATAAATATAATTAGGTAGAATATTTTCACAGTAAGAGGTGAAAGTTAGGTATTCGTGAGGGTTTTATTAGGAAGTCAAGTAGCTGACTTTTGAATTCATATAACAATTGCATTTCAAAACAGTCAATTTCTTTTAAGTCTTTGTTTCAATTAATTAATACATCTGTTTCAGAAACAAATATCGGCCTGTTTTCTCAAAAGTTACGACTTAACTTACTCAATGAACTTGATCCTGCTCTTTCGACTTTGTTTACCAACAGATATCATAATGGGCTTGTTCGTAACGGACTTGCTAGTTTTCAACTGCGTGCTTGAATAGAGCGCCAAATACATGAAAGAGCGCGCGCATCAAACTTTTCCTCTGTTCGTTTGAATTCACAAAAGTCCAATGGAGAAGACTTCCACACTTTGCCTCGAAAACTATCTTTTCACAGGCTTGTCTTTTGTTTTTGCCGCAATTTTTCCAGATCATTTGCAAGCTGGTTCACTGTTGTTAGCCGTGTTGGTTCAGGTATTCAAGTGATCGAATTGTCTCTGAGGTGTGTTTTTGAGATGATACAATCCGCTCGACACGAGGGCAGTACGTGTTGCTTAATACTAGCCGAAAACTTGTTATTCGTCCCATATTAGACAACACGCATTGCACTTGCGTCGAGCGGGCAGCATCATCGCTTATGAGAGGGGCGGCTAACTCGCTCGGTACTCTGTAAATTAGTATAAAAATTTTCGGGTGGCATTCGATAGCGCCAAAAACCATAAGCGCCAACGCGGCAAGCGCCAGTCCGTAACCGCCAAACGAGAAAAGTCGCAAACGCCAAAGTTCGTATAGGTTAGGTTAGGTCAAGTTAGGTTAGGTAAGGTTAGTATTGCGGTAAAGACCTTTGGCGT
>Ga0058701_10002391_pt1 | contig 14177 bp, 5 predicted proteins | sample AgamicOrMae_FD_97039 | JGI IMG/M metagenome (GOLD analysis project Ga0058701, IMG submission 97039) | Agave microbial communities from Guanajuato, Mexico - Or.Ma.e | ecosystem: Host-associated > Plants > Phyllosphere > Phylloplane/Leaf | place: Guanajuato, Mexico | collected 2012-06-04 | reverse complement strand
TTACTGTGCATTTTCCTCTAAGATCTTATCCCAAAATCCCACACTGAGTTTTCCATTTATTATGAATATTTTATGCTGAAAACATTTTGCAAAGAACGTCTAAGACCTTAAGAACGTCGAGCCAAAGGTTACAAATCTGGTTGACTCTCTAGTATAGTTCTTGGGACTCACTCGATCGAAGTCGAGAAGGCGCTGTAGACCTGCTGTAGACAACAACAACAACAACATGCGATCTATGGATCGCATTGATCGCCAACTTTGAAAGTCGTATTTGATATTATTTCTTTAGTTTGTGGTGTTTTAACGTTCTTTAAACGCTTCGTGTAATTTTTAAGTTATTATAGCGTTCCCAGATCTTATGGCACATACCGGACGAATAGTCTGACAAGACCAATGCACCTCTGGTTACGGCATAACCTCAAAGCATTATCTTCGTAAGCTTAAGGGAGCATATAATTCACAACTTTAAAAAATGTTGGTGACAATGCAATCTGTGAAGAGCCAAATAAAACTTCTTCTTTCGGCGCCATTACGTAAGTATTGTTTTCTGTTTGGTCGCATGTTCGTTGTAGGTTATGTTTAAAGTCGGATTTGAACGCTCATATCACCGCTCCAAACCTTCACTCCTGTCTTACAAGTCCCCAAAAATATTACACCTTTCCTAGTGTTGCATTTCCATGCTCTTCATAAGGGTATGCATCTACTCCCCCACCCATTAATATGCCTTCAGATGTCCCACGTAACTCAGCTACAATGACCATGTTTTGCATCTACAGATTTCTCATGTACATTGTTTTTCCTCTTTCATATAGTAGGAGAACTTAACATTGTGCTCACTGTCATCAATTATGGATTTTTTAAGGGAGGTTCATTACTTTTGTTGTTTACAGGTGAAATGTTTGTGGTGCCTTCAGTGAATAATAGCAAATGGAGGGTTTTAGATTATCCGTTACCTCCAGACCATTCACGTAAGAGCAGACTTGAAATAAATAAGTTTATTGCCTAAACTGGTAGCACTAATTTATGTGAGTCTATATAAAATAATTTTGCAGGTTTGGAGATCCCTGAGCGCCAAAGACTACCAATTGTGAAAAAGGTTCCAATACTTGCTCCTGGTCAGAGGGTCCTCAAAGCAAAAAGAAATGTTGCTCTTCAACGAGGACCAGAAATGGTCAATAATACGTTCCTACACAAGCAGTTTGGCATTGTTGTAAGTAGCTCTTAATTTTCGCTATTCCCATTCAAGATCATCGTTATTAATGTTGTGACTGAAATATATGAATCTTGTTGCCCACTACTTCAAAGTAAAATCTGAATTGAATTTTCAATGCTAATTCCAACACTGATGGTTGAGTGGTCAGAGTGACTTGTGGTGTAATACAAGCAATTTTAAATTTATATCTTGTTACCTCAAAATATCCAGTTGGCTACAAACTGACGTGGTATTTATAGGACTGTTGAACAGCAGTAATAATTCAACTTTCAGCCGCTTGTATGTGGCAGAAGCTACCAAAAGTCTCCAGTCCACAATGTCCTTCATAAAAAATCTTTAAGGAGTCATAATCAATTTGAGGAACATTGCTCTTTTTGAAATGTAAAATATCTCTCAAAGAAAAAAAGGGGGAGAGTGAGAACATTTATAAAAGAAGCCGGTGAACTTTTATGAAGGGATTATTAATACTGGAGATGTTTTGTTGATTTGTTTGTTTATGTTTCCAGGCATTGGAAGGTGGCCGCATGAAATATGAGCATTTTGAGATGGCTCGGATGGTCATTCTTCGGCGAATGACCAACGACATGTTCGCGATGTGGAGAGTGGATGATCCCTGGCAACCAATCAGTAAAAAGGTTCGTATAATTATTCCATTATCGGCGTTATTTTTTTCCCGTTATCGAATTTCGACGAATCAAAACCAGCTCCTTTTCCTCCCGCCTCTCTGGTTGCAAGCCTCTTTTTGTTTCTCTCAGTCAAATCCTATCGTCAAAGTAGAGATCCCATAAAAAAATCCAGACCCAAATTATTGAAAAAAAAACAAAAAAAAAACTAGGGGTACACCTTGCTTTTTTTTCCCTTTCAAATTTTTAGTCCATTTTTTTGTTTGTTAACGTTTTATATTTGGAATTTTTTGAGGGGAACTAATAATTGTTTTCACCATCGGCGGTCGCCCACTCATTTCATATATCACTCCTAAATTGGAATTTGAAATCCGCATTCTAGAATCGGCAGGGCGCATGATTGAGCTTAGTTCACAGTCTCAATATTTTTCTTAGGGATTTTTATATCGCTGGTATAATTTTTCCAAGCGATGTATACTTCAGTGTGAATTTAGCTCTAATAACCAATTGGAAAAAATACTTTCACAATTTCTTTCTTTCCGCGATTTCCCTGCTGTTAGGACCCAGAAAAGCCAGCCAACCATTTGCCGTCGTTGAAACAAAATTTTAGTAGTTTTTTTTTTTTTATTTATTTTTTTTAAGAGACGACTGTTCTTGCTCAACTATTTGCTTTGTTTTAAAGACCTGATTTGCTTTCACTTTTCCTATGAAACCCGATAAAAAATATTTAGTCGCTGTGTAGCAGCCGCTCAATGGGGACGTGGTGGTTAACCCTCCACCGTTCAGCGATGCCTTTCGGAAACATAAAAAAATATTTCAGAGGATCTTTTCAGTTCAGCATTGTCACAATCTAAAAAATATCACCCTCCTGGAAACCTGAAATTTAATTATTTAATCATTTTCCAAAGCTCAAAATTGCGTATTTTTATGGAAAAACTCCTCTCGATTCCTCTTAAGCTAAATTTCACTCCAAACACTTTGGGCTGTTATGGGTTAAATTAAATCTCTGTCTTTGTTTTACTGAACCGACTTGGTTTCCTTTTTGAGACGGAACGTTTACTGAATGTACCGTATCCTTTCTTGAATGTACTTTAATATTCGGACTTTTGATGTTTGTTTTGCTCGGCAGTCCCAAGGAAAACCCATGGGAGGAGGCAAAGGCCCCGTGGACCACTACGCGACGCCCGTGCGCGCAGGCAGAGTCATCCTGGAAATGGGAGGCCGCTGCCACTGGGATGAGGTAACAACCCCTCAACTTCCTCTCTTTGTTATTTGTATTTGAGGTCTACGTGAGTTGATCTACTCACACGTAACCAAGCCAACGTGTTGAAGTAATGCCCCAAAACGTTGTTGGGCCAAGGCTCCCCTCTCCTCATGGACTTCGCACTTATTTTGAAACCGAGTTTGAAAGTTTTTTACAGTGTTTGTCGATTTTGATGCAGAGCTTCTCTAAAGATTTAGAAAAGAAAATAAAACACTCATTCGCTTGAAAAGATAATTCTCTAAGAAACAGTCGTTTTAAAAATCAGTGCCATTTTCAAAATCGATTTCGATCAACTCAAAATATTTTTTGCCAATTTAGAAATAACCAAGAGTCAAACCAGAAAAGGTACTAAGAGCCCCGAAAGGTTTATTCTAAAAACTTTATGGGTTGGAGAGGCTCCCTTTTTAGTGTGATCCATGGATATATTGAAGATGAAAACAAGGACCAACCCATAATAAAACCCATTCCGGCTCTGCTCCAAGATGCACGAGCATCTTCGGCTAAATGAATAATTTTTGTATTTAACGTTATTTTTATTTTGAACTTTTGACAATTAGAATTAAGAGAAACTAAAAATGGTCGGGACCGTTGACGGTGTTGCTCATTTGGTTGATTTATCGCGTTTTAGAGTGGAATGTCGAATCACTCTATCAGAATTGTCACATTTTTGAGCTATTAAAAATTTCATGATACATTTTTTTTTAAGCAGGAGTCCTCAGATCGCTGATATTTTTTTTGAGTAAACTGAAACATATCTGGACATGGTCGACCCATTTTTTTTAGTTATTTTTTTGTCGCGTATTTTGGAAGTTTAGGTATTGTAATGAATCGCAATTTGTTGACGTCTATTTCGTCTTTGAGAAGTCTTAACCCATAACAGCCCAAAGACTTTGGAGTGAAATTTGGCTTAAGAGATATTGGAAGGATTTTTTCCATAGAAATACGCAATTTTAAGCTTTGGAGAATGCCTACATTATTAAATTTCAGGTTTCCAGAGGGGTAATATTTTTTAAATTGTGACAGTACTGAACTGAAAAGATCCTCTAAAATATGTTTTTCTGTTTCCGAACGGCATCGCTGGGCGGTAGTGGGTTAATGGACCCTTCCACTTCGCAGGGTAGTTATTTGTGTGTATGTTTCAGGTGAAATATATGTTGAAGTTCGTCGCCTCAAGATTACCTTTCGCGTCAGAGGCGTACACCTACAGAGACCTTCTAGCGGAAAGAAAACTGGAGGAACTGGAAGAGGCAGAAAATCAGAATTACTTTACTTTCAAGTATTGTGTACAAAACAAAATGGCTGGTTGTCATAACTGGTACAGGCCCATGGACAGATTCTTCTTTGGTAAATACTATTCACCCTATTAAGTGGATGTCTGTATCGCATTTCGGTTTGTAGAAAAGCTTTGTTTCAATAAATTGTTTCTCTTTGTTGTATGAAATTCCCTTTCTCTTTCTTGATAATTCTGAAATGACTTCCAGAGGAGATGTATCATTGATCCTGCGATAACATTGATGAGCATTAATCGGTTGTCGATTCCGGCAGATATCTAAACCTATCAGTATCTGTGTGACTTCGTGCAATCTTTGTAATGCGTTCCTCAACCGTCAACATAAAACCACTTGCTCTGTTAACCCATAACAGCCCAAAGTATTTGGAGTGAAATGTAGCTTAAGAGAAATTGGAAGGATTATTTCTGTTGAAATACGTGATTTTAGGTTTTTTAAAAAGTCTAAATAATTGAATTTCAGGTTTCCAGAGGAGTGGTATTTTTTACATTTTGACAATACTGAACTGGAAAGATCCTTTAAAATATTTTTTTTCTGTTTCCGAGCGGCATCGCTGGGCAGAAATGGATTAACGTAGGTGCACCTCTTGAAGCAGCAGAGCGATTCTTGATTTATTTTCTATTCTCATAAAAACAGGATAGTCTCTTTCACCGCTTAAGAGAAGCTGAGCAACTTATTTACGATGAAAAAAGGAGAAATGACAAACTGGTAGGAATAGTCCTCGAGGCATTTGAAGAGGGTTCCTGCGAGCGTGGAAGACGATCATGAGAGATGTGTCTGCAGTAACAGTTTGATATTAGATAATAAGCAGGCAGTATTCAAAGGAAGTTTTTGTATTTTCCCTTTCATTATCTAGACTAATAAATAGTCAAATATCCGTGATTGTGAATATATGTTCCCTCTTCTGTCAAACTAATTTTTCGTTTCTTTATGCAGCGCAACGCGAAAAAAGAAAAAGATTTTTTTTTCGTATTTTGCCGCTGTACCGATTGTTATACGTAAAGAAACAACATTGCTCTGACGGTCGCCTGTGTCACAAGGTTGCCTGGGTTGTTCAAAATTTCCCTCCTCTTGGCTCTTGGTTGCCAAATCTTTTCATTCGTTCTTGGCACTTGGATGCATAAACTTAACGTGCCTCAAGTACGTTACGTTGAGAAGTGAATTTGAGAAGATCAAATTATGCCTGTTGATTTGAGTATTCTACTAATTTTTAAATTTTCATGAGAAAGCGGTTCCGTTCATTCCGACGATAAATAAACGTAAATTTTCGGATCATTCAAAAAACATAGATTTTTCAAGGTTGGTCCTTCTGGAAACAATCGGCACGAAGTATGTTATATGTGCTGCCAGCTGTTGGTGAAAATCTGAACAACTATAGCCAGGCAACCAACCCTGTGTGATTTTTGTTGCTTGCCAATCACTGATTTGACACAAATCGAGAAAAATCTAAGTTTATTGGAAGAACGAAAACATTTAACAGTTTTACTAGGCCTGCTTCTGTGCTTCTAGATGCACCAAGTAATAGTTTTTTATCCACCCAAGCACCCTCGATTGCTCAAGTGGGTGTCTTGCGGTTGGCAGCATTGCGGAGAAGATCAATTGAAAATCTCGTCTGCTGGTTTGTCAAAAGTGGATCGGTGGTGTTGGAGTGAAGAAGATCCGTGAATGCGGCAAGTGTGTGTTTTCTTACAGTATTTCGGCCCCCGCATTAATTCGATTATTCGCGGGTACAACTTCTAATGGGGGACTTTAAATTTAGTGTTAATTGTAGCGTTGGTTCTGTTTCGTCCGTTGAACATAGCCCGATTTCGTCCAACAATACTCCGTTGTACTTCTCCGCTCCCACGTCTGTGCCGGATACAATTTCGTCACATCAACACACAGCAATGCAAGATGAACTTTTGATCGAGAAACCGTCAGTGAAATCGCAGCATATGCTTTCGAGCAACGGAGATCTGAGCAGAGATCCTGTGAAAGGAAAAGAGGAAGAGAACCCGGGGGTGAGCGTCGGCAATGGAATTCAAGGGGACAACAAACTAAGTGATTCCATGCATATGGGACCTGTGGCAACAGCGACCGCCCCTTTGCAGCTGGGCACAGGATTTAATGCCTCAGAGCCCAACATCAATGTGATCAACTCAAGCCATACCTCAACGGCTAGCCTGTGGTCTACTGGCCCCATGGATGAAGGCCTGATGCATAGTATTAACATGCCTGCTGTCAATGGAGCTCTGCCTTTTCAGAATTTTCCTCCATCTAACCCAATTTTCAATGCGAGCTTAGGAATGGCCCAGTCGCAGCCACCTCAACGACGAGCAATCACAGCATCCCATAATTTTCCCCATAATTCTCACTTGTCTCGACACATGCCTCAGCAAAATCATGCACAGAGTGTGTATATGACTGGCAAAGCTTATACATCGTGGCAATCCCCACAGCAAAACTCGTGGTCAGCTGCTCCGCACACAGCCCACGCTGGTCACCCCCAGAATCAGGCCAACATTGCTGGCTTGTCACCATGGAATCGTGGCCGGTCAGTGCCCAACCTCAATCCCATGCCGGCCATGGGAAACATGAGTAACCGAAAACCGAGCCCTACTTTCAACCATCAGCACTCTGGAATGGTTATTTCTCCTAAGTTTCGTCGCAGCACCTCTTATCCAGGAAAAGGCTTGTTCCCTCAGCCACCGACTTTTGAGATTACCAACACAGATGAAAACAGGGAGCTACTGCTGCCGTATCAGGTAAGACATCTCAAGTTTACTTCTATGATGTTTATGTAATATATGTAGGTTTTTCAAATTAGAGGCTAAAGTGCAGGTGTAGTTAAGCACAGAATTGGCTTTATATTTTCATTTTATGTTTTTAGTGTATTTCTTTATCACATTCCCTATTTGAGTATCATGAGATCAGGGCTTAGTCCAATAACAGTATTAAGCCCTTAAGCCCTAGTCTCATGCCAGTATTTCATGGTTTACCAAACCTGTTCATTAACTAGTCCATTAATCTCACCACTTCCCTCCATTATCATATTGAAAACCATCACTTGTTTTTGATTTCATCTCATATTTCAGTCAAGTGACCAAGCTTCATTCAGTTTTTATGGGTGGATTATAATCACTGGCACAAATTTGTTGCCTGTATATTATTTTAATTCTGGGTACCGCAAATATCATTCTATGTTAAAGATCAACATGTTCAATCTCATGCTTTTTTCTAATCATTTTTATCCCTTCCAATTCATCATTTGTTCTTAGCCAAATTAATTTTTTTTTTTGGAATGAGCTTATAATCTTTTAATGGTAATTAGTATGTTATTTTTTTTAAAAATATATATTAGTATTTTTAATTAATTTTTCATTGCTCAATTTGATAAGCATGTTGATCCAGTTGACACCCTGCTTGTGTGGTATCTGTATGTGTTTGTGATAGCTTGGTTGATTCTGCCATTGATTGTGTATTGTATGCTACGGTGTGTTTTGTTTTTGTTTTGCTTTTCTTTTTCTCTGCACGGTGAACTTCCCGAGATGCTCATGCAGTGCTGCAAGCAGCCCATAGGACCAAAATGCAGGGGCCAAACCAGCCTAGTTAGCAGCCAGCTTTCAGTCATCGATTTTTAGAGCTTGTATATACAGGTATTTGTAAGTACCCAAGTTAGCTATCTTGATCTCCAACTGCCATTGTCAGCTGTCTCATATCTACTCAGTTGCAAGTCATTCCTTTTATATGGTTTAATTACATGGTTCACACCTGTCATATTTGACAGCTATTCTAACTTGAGTTTAAAATATTGACCAAAGAGTCTTATAACTCAATGTTGTGACATAAGTCACAATTGTTCTTCACATGTGACACTTAACTGTTAGATTTACTGTAAAATGAGCTTGTAAGAAGAATATTAGTCTATAATTCCTCATATGTGACAGTTAACTAGAGCTGTGATTCAACTTCATTAAAAAAAAATGTCACTTTAAATTATAGTTTTGATCATGTCACTCAATCCTTTTTGTTAAAAATTATGATTTTTTTTTCAAGCTGAACTTTGAACAACCCCCTTAATTAAGAGATGTTTTCCAAACAGAAATAAATAAATATTGGATGTGTGGAGGTCTCTATGCTATTGTAGAATTATCGACAAGAAACTCGCAATAGCAGTATTCTGGAGGAATTAAATTTAGCCTGCTTTTCACTGCAACATGCAACAATGCTGATGTATTTGTTTATGCGGCAAATATAGATATTAGAAGCCATGCATGTTTTGTGTGCTTAATTATTTTACTCTAAATGTACCATATCCCTGCTTGCATGCCCTGGCTTTTACCGTTCTTGGTATAGGATTCAGCCAATAAGCTGCACCGAAGATGAAATAGGGTAAGTCAACGACTGCTTTTTGGCGAAAAGGATCACTTTCGTCTGGATAAATATCGAAATGGAAGTGTGATTCGCACAGCTTTTGAGCCACCCAACCATCCTGTAAAATCATTTGGGCCGGAGAGTCGTTGGCTATTCTTACTGCAGCAGCTGTGATGTTAGGATCAGAGCATCGATAATCTAACTTTCAGTAAATCACACATTTCCTCTGTTGCCGGTTAACATGCTACACTTTCACTCTCCCTTCTGAGGGAAACTTAAGCCTGTACGTGCGTTGCCTACCCAACACTCCCCAGGGGCTTTTTGTCAAGTGACGAAAACACTACTTAAGTCATTAGGAAGCAGTGCAGCTTGGTGATATCTAAAAAAAAGGCAATTTTTAGTCGAAGACTATTAAAGCTAACACCCGCTTTATTTGAAATCCGTTTCGCTGGAACATGCACCATGAGTGTATTCCAGAAAGGACAGAGTAGGCAACCTGCGTGACATTCGTGCAATGCGTTTTGCCTAACCATTTGCAGAGTGATTTTCCTCCAGCTAATCTGTTCGCAGCTTTATGGATTTTATAAACAAGTGAAATGACAGCCATTCGTGTGTGGTTTGTGCTATTGGTCAACGGATGTTTGAATTATCGGACGCACGAACGGGAAAATTTATTACGATTGATGGAAGGTTTAATCGAGGTTAAATTTCTCTCTGTAAAGATCCGTTTATCTTTGCGCGTTGCCCTGTTACTCCGATGATCGCCGAACTGACCTCAAAAACCTCATAAATACAGATAAATAATCATTTCTCAAACGTAATCTTAAAATTTCTTCGGAAAGAAAGGGTTAAATATTTTTCAGGGAAAAGGACATGTAATCACTTCATCTTCAGGACGTGTAAAGTTAATTTCTCGGAACACAAAAATAAATAAGAGGTATCACAAAACTTTGTACATATCATATTTCTGCTTACTCTTTAAGATATTATATTATTAAGGCGGATTTTCACCAGGCTTTATGATTTTGTGTCGAATTGAATGTTCCACTCGAATACTCAACAGTGAAGGACTTAACTTGAAATCAGCAATGTTTTAAACTCTGTTTTGTGTGTGCGGTGTTTCATTTCATTATTGGAAGAGCTTGAGTTTCATTTGGGGCACTTGTCTGCTGACTAAGCAAAATATCTAACCTCAAAGTTGTCGTTACGTATGTATATTTTTTTTCCGTTTGCGTGGCTATTTTCGTGGGAATAGACATGAAAGGGTACCAAAGCATTTCGCCCTTTCCCTGCACCAAGTGACCCTTCAGCTTCGGGAGCACTTACGACTAGAGGAGGAGTGTTTATTTGTTCTTATCTCAACCGAGGGACGAAACTTGTTGGATGGTATGATTCTTTAGGTCACGCTAAGGCTGTCATCATTCGGAAATCAATGCCGGACATTATAGTGAAAAAGTTGTGTCTTAAGTTTACATGATGTGAATAATTATTTTGCTGTCTGCTATGACGGCTACCGCTTTAATCTTTTCGCATAAATCAAACGCAATTGCAAGAAAAAGCATTAAATCATGCGAGCGCCGATTCGGTTACAGTTAGATTCATTCGTTAAGATTTTGTTTTTGCGCGGACCGATGACCCAAAAATATGATCGCTAATTCGCGGCCTGCCCTCGCGCAGAAGAGCATTGTAAGTTACGCCCTCCCCTCCAAACTCCCGGCCGTGAACTGCCGCCTCTCCCGGTCCGTTAAAAATCAGACACATTGAGCAACAGACATCGGTTCTTCGCGTTTTTAGTTTCTCTAAATTAGATCCAATCGTCAAAATATAAAGATCCGACAAAAAGTTTCGGGCCAAAATTTTTAAAAAATCGTAGGGGCACCCCTTGCTTTTTTTTTTGAAAATGAATCTGTTTGTGCAGAATAATTAATAAATATTTTTTTTAATACACACATACTTGTACTTTTAAAGGTCACTTGGGCCACGATTCGAAAATTTGTTGTCACTTATCTTGTTAAAATGTCACTTAAGTCTCCCTTTTTTTTTGGGTGATTGCACTTGATTGACAGCCCAAAGCAAGCATGGACCCAAACGTCGTCAGCAAAATAAAAACTCGGTATCAATCCTTCAAAAAGCTTGTTACCCTTTTAGGTAGATGAATTATTTCGTCTATAAATCTATATTTTATTGGCCGCTCCTCTGGGTGTGTTGATGAAGATTAAGTCAATCACTTTGGAAGGAAGCCAGAGCGGGTCCTCAAAAAATCGCGGGCTTATCTTTGTTGTTGTGCGTGGAGGATGCAAGCGGGTGTTCCTCAGGGACACGTTCGATATCGGCACCCGAGGATGCTCCATCTCTATCTTACACATGGAGCTTCCGTAAGAGAGGAAGACAGGATACCCTTCGGGTGATGTTTCCGAACGCAGCCGAGTTTGTAGGTCATAGCGCAGAGCGCGGCCTGCGCGGATTCAAACCTCTTAATTGGCTTTATCCGGGCCGGGCAACCGGGGGGAGTCCCACTCATGCTTATTCGATGGTGTCGCTTAACCTCAACTTCCCCATGGTGAATTTTTAGGTAGCAGGTCCTACCTCCGGTAACCTAACTTTCATGGCCAAACGAAGCTACCTGACTTATCGTCTCCTAGGCTGAAGCTGCCTTGAGGCCAGAGGCGTCAGGTTTATCGACTGCACCTGTAACTTAGGTCAACCTAAGTTAGGTTAACAGCCCATAGTATTTGGAGTGAAATTTGGCTTAATAGAAATTCGAAGGATTTCCCCCATTAAATTACGCAATTTTAAGCTCTGCGGAAAATGCCTAAATTATTAAATTTCAGGTTTTCAGAGGGGTGATATTTTTTAAATTGAGACAATAATGAACCGAAAAGATCCTCTATTTCTGTTTCCGAACGGCATCGCTGGGCGGTTGGGGGTTACCCTAGGTTAGGTTAATTTAACTGGAAAAAACGAGGCTACCAAGTGCCCATGCAATATCCATGCTGAGTTATCCATTTTATTATAAATAAATGGATATCCCCGTGTTTATACAGTACTTTATCCTTACCATGGATGTCCATTCGAGTATTTTTAAGTGGAGGTATTTCCGGCCTGGACATTATTGCATGAATACTTCAACCCGGGTAACCTAGGTTAAGTTAACCTAATTGAAAACAGGCCAGGCCTTAACCTAAGCTACTCCAACTTAGGCTATCCTATGTCGAAGGTGACGAATGTTAAGCAGTACATTGGGCATTAAAAGTCATGACTCTTCTGTGAGAATACATGGATGGTCATGACTTTTGTGGTGTACTGTACATGGGCGTCTTCAGTGTTTCTGATGGAGGTTTGAATGGCTTTGGTAGACCAGAGGTAAAAATGCAACCTTAAAGTCTGCGAGTGCAGGACTCTCGCGATGCTTGACCATCACATTACAACCGGCACGCCAGTAAAAGAAGATAATTTTAGCGCAGCCAAGCGCAGCTGTGCGGTGTGTCGCGGGCGTTTATGAAACGCTGGCGCAAGCGGGCGGCGCAAGCGGGCCCAAGCGGGCGCAAGCGGTCCCAAGCGGTTCCAAGCGGTCCCAAGCGGGCGCAAGCGGCCAAAGAACACCCGTAGCGTCGCGGGCTGTCAGCTCAACCGCGCCGCGCCGCGCAGTCACCTGCCTTTACCATCCCATTTCGCCGCGCTCCGCCCCCTCCTCCCCTACTTTCCCCTCCATCTCGTTTATTTTTAGTGGCGCCCTTCCCCCTCACCCTGCACCCACCCGCCGCCACCCGCCTCCCCGCTGACCAAATAAAACGAGCATTGCCTGCCAATCTGGATTGTCTAGGGTGCGTTCGAAAACACCACCCGAAGGGTATTCCGTCTTTGTCTCTTACGAGAGCTCCAAGAGTAAGACAGCGACAGAACATCCTCGGGTGCTGTTTTCGAACGCGGCCGTGACGGTTGGATTCCCATTTCTCCTGATGTGCCATCTTCGCGAAATCAACTTTTTCTGTTTTGATGCCCTTCTGATCGCCCTCCAACCCGGTAAAAAAACTGAACACCTGCTTTAAGGAGTTCTATCCTGTTTTGGGTTTGATTTTCATCCCAAAACAGGTGGGGCGAACAGGACGGATCATACCCTTCCCCTCGTCGTGCGTATAGGGGAGGGTTGGCACTGCAGTTCTTAGGTCTCCCTCAATTCTGTGACAGTTCACAATTAACTCTCTACCGGCCTGCAATTCGGAAACAGAAAAGTTTATTTCAGAGGATCTTTTTCGTTCAGTATTTTCACTATTAAAAAAATATCACCCCTCTGGAAACCTGAAATTTAATAATTCAGGTATTCTCCAAAGCTCAAAATTGCGTATTTTAGCGGGAAAAATTCTTCCAATTTCTCTTAAGTTAGATTTCACTGCAATACTTTGGGCTGTTATGGGTTAATTAAAGTAACCGTAATAATGAAACCAACTATCTGATAAAAAAAACAGCCACTTTAACGTCAATTACAGTAAAGGGCGATCAGCTGGTTGGAAAGCGATCGGGCGATTACAAGCCCTGTAGATAGGGTTAAATCGAATTCAATTTCATACTGATTGGATGTTCTGATCATGTCATCACTCGCCGATTTTGTGCTACGATCGTCCGAAACCAACCCGATCGGCTTTAACCCTTTCTTTGGCGCAGCCAAGTCGCGATCGTAAATCAAAGAGACCGAGGGAAAAATCGCATCATTCAGAATCATGCACGATCTGGAATCCTTTGCGCTGTATTTTAAGGGACTTCATACCGGAGAAAGAATATCGTTCCTTCAAGTTTGACGTCTTACTCTCGAAATTTGTGTTACGGAAACTCGCACTCTAAATTTGAATCAGTAAAAGCCTCTGAGATACAGTGAAAATTCACTGAATTTCAGAATCACTGAATTGTTACGGTGGTGCTATATCGTCTGAAATTCAGTGAATTTTCACTAAATCTCAGAGACTTTCACAGATTCAAATCGAGAAAATTCAGTGGTGCTATATTGAGTGATATTCAGTGAATTTTTACTGAATCTCAGAGGCTCTGATTCAAATTTAGAGTGGGGTGTAAAGCTTGAGTTTTAGTCAGTTATCAACGTTAGGAGCGGATATGCTTCCAACCAAACTAAATAAATCTCTCCTAACCGAAAACATCGGATTTTTTTAGGCGAAAAGGGCATAACGTCCTTTTTAATGATGAATCGAGGTAACCGAATGACATCGACGCTGCGACGGTCGGGAAATAACCTTGACGTCGTAAAACCGATTTCGTTGAGGCGAGTGCATCCGAATGCGGGGGTCGAGGTATGCTGCGCCCGCTGCACTGTAATTTTTTAAGGTAGCATTTTCAACCTTTTGGTTTAAATTTGGTGCTACCCTCCGTCGTCAAGCCGAGCGGAGAGATAGCGGAACGAGGCAAAAGGCATCCAACCTAGCCCA
>Ga0058701_10002390_pt1 | contig 14178 bp, 5 predicted proteins | sample AgamicOrMae_FD_97039 | JGI IMG/M metagenome (GOLD analysis project Ga0058701, IMG submission 97039) | Agave microbial communities from Guanajuato, Mexico - Or.Ma.e | ecosystem: Host-associated > Plants > Phyllosphere > Phylloplane/Leaf | place: Guanajuato, Mexico | collected 2012-06-04 | reverse complement strand
CCCATCTGCGCGACAACCCATTTGCGCGACTTTTTTTCCTCATGTTTAGGCCCCCTTTTAGTTAGTTTGGGTTAAGCTAGGTCAGCCTGTGTTAGGTGAGGTTAAACTAGGTAAAGCACAGATTAAGTTAGATTAGGTCTGGTAGGGTTAAATTAGATTGAACCCCTTAATTTAGGCCCCCAAAATATTGAAAAAATAATGCTCCGTAAAAAATGTTAACATTTTCATCAAGTTTAGACCCCGTTTTACTTAGTTTGGTTTAAGTCAGGTCAAATAACGCTACGCTAGGCTAAACCACTTAAAGCATAGGTTAGGTTAGGTTTGGTCAGGTTAGGTAAACTAGTTCATCTAGACTTTCAAAAAGTGAAGAAAAAAGTCGCGCAAATGGGTTGTCGCGCAGATGGGATGTCGCGCAATTGAAAAGTCGCGCAAATGGGATGTCGCGCAGTTGAAAAGTTGCGCAACTGGGAAGTCGCGCAGATGGGATGTCGCGCAGATGGGATATCGCGCAATTGAAATGTCCCGCATCTGAAAAGTCGCGCAAATGGGATGTCGCGCAATTGAAATGTCGCGCAGATGGGATATCGCGCAAAAAAATGTCGCGCAAATGATGTGAACCCAACTGTCGGTATCTTAACTGATGGAAAATCAACATGACAGTTGATGTATGCTACTATGTCTATGTTCTGTAGTACACAACCCAGAATTGGAGGCAACCTGCTAATTTCCGATGCAAAGTTAGGAAGTTTAGTTGAATTTAGTTAATATGCTGGAGAAGTTTAAGCGAGGTTTAAGTCGTTAATGTTAACCTACTATCGCCCAGCAATGCCGTTCGGAAACGGGAAAATTTATTTCAGAGGTTCTTTTCAGTTCATTATTGTCATATTTCAAAGAATATCATCCCTCTGAAAACATAAAATTTAGTAATTTAGGCATTTTCCAAAGCTTAAAATTGCGTATTTTAGTGGAAAAAATCCCTCCAACTTCTCTTAAGCTAAATTTCATTCCAAATACTTTGGGCTCCAAAATCATCTCAATCTCCATCTCTCCAAAAGTTTCATCTCCAAAAGATGATTCTAATGACCCCATAGCCATACAAAAGCGACAATAAATTTTGTAATTGTGGAGAGGGGGCTGTTCACGGCCGGGAGGTTGGCGAGGAAGGTGCAACCATGAGACTCTCATGGTGCAACAAGGCTCCTCAACGTGCGAGGGCAGACCATAAATAGGAAAATTCCAACATATACATCCCAAAGCATCCAAGGCAATGCCGCAGGAGGCACATTACATATACGTATAGTTAAGTTTTGAATATCTTTTCAAACCCTAATAAGCAGTTCAAAAAAAACCTCTATATGTTCTTTCCTGGGGCCCTTGGAAAATGTGTCGCTATTCCTGATTTGTTTAAAGTTTCAAAGCTTTCACAGCGCGGAGCTTTCGAAGAGAAACTCTCGTGCTATCAACAGGTGTAGTTTGCCAGAACAGCCATTGAACCGATTAAGGCTCTAATCGCCACATGTCACCTCGCTTGTCTTCAGGATCGCGAGATCGTGCCGAAATGGGCTTGTTCTATCTCTTGGCGAAGGCCTCGGAGAACGCTCATTTCGGTTACTCGCCTGGAAACCACTTTGCTATGCTTAAGTTCTGTCTGCGAGCCCTTGTATCAGGGTCTTAATACCAAAGAAAACATAGTTTCCATATAAACTGTGCGGCATGGTAATATCAGGTTCACGCCTATGGCTGTCAGTAAAGCATATTGCTAGCATTTTTGTTAGGTAATCGACCCACTCGTAAACCGTATAAATATATGAGAATATTGTTTTGGAGGCCTTAGAAAATGGGATTAAAGATTGGTGTAAAAACATATTTGTGGCGTTGATAAACGTTAACATTTTGTTTGTAGAGATTAGTAGTTTTTTTTTTTTTAATGCGGTGTTAACTATAGTTTTATATACCTTGAGGAAAGATCTTGCAGAAGTCGGAGATGAACGTCTGATACAGTTGTTTTTTTTTTCGTCTATAATGTCTTTTTATGAATTCCGTAAGTGGCATTGGGCATTATTTGATCGATTAAAATGCTTTTACTTTCTTCTGAAAAAAAATAATAGGTCAACCATAAAATTGTGTAAAACTTTCGTTTTTAATAACGACCTAAAACGCGTCCGCTTTAAGAAAGTAAAACCTTTAAGTGCCGTTTGCTAACTTCATCATAGAAGTCCGCCCCGCCGCTGTAAATTCCTTTTATTAAAAAGCCATGTCGATTATAGCTGTTTTCCGTGACATAAAAACCTTTGGAAGCCGTTTTAGCATGCATGGTCTTACGAAACAAATGAATGCTAATCTGCAAACACGAAAAGCCATGTTGGCGATCGTATGATAAGACTTAAATAATACCGATTACAAATTCAACATCACGTTTGTTCCAAAAACTCGGGTTACATGATACTGGCACGTTGCTGCGGTACCGTCGGGTACCGATACCGGAATCTGCAGTATGAGTTTTGGCACCCAAGTGCGGTCCGGGAGGCTGTTATTTCTCAAGCCATAAACATCGACAGGGTATCTCGGTCTGTCTTTTACTTATTGCACCTCCCTTTCTCTGTCTCACTCTCACTAGTCATACCTGAATACGCTTTATGTGTTCCGTACATACATCTGACAGGGAGATCTGGTTCGAGTTATGTTACAGTCAAGAGCTCGTTTGTATACAGGCGAAGTCTGGCACCGTTCAAGTTATGTACTATTGATGAGTCGAAACACGACGAAATGTACATACGAGGAGATTCGCATTATGTAGGATATGTTGCAGGATATGTTAGGGCTAATGGTAACGCACTGTAAGAAAAACTAAAACCAGTAAACCACTTTTCATCAGTCTACGTGTAAAAAAAAGAGAGAGAGAAGAGAAATTTATTTGGTCAGGTATGGATTTGCTAAGGATTGCTTTCTTTCTCTTCTTTGAAATACAAGTTTAAAGTGATCTTTGGAAACTCTAGTTTGGAGCAGTGCGAAAGTAGGGTCACGTGTGTATGTCCCACCTTTGTGATAAGGCTTTTGGGAATTACTGCTTCACAAAAACATCCTTTTAGCGCAGGAAATACAAGCTTTATGATAAAACCATCGGAGCAATACTCCCATGACGCCCACGCCCACCGACAAAGAAAATAAAGGCTAGAGTTGTCGGCTATAAAAGGAATTAGGTCCTGGAATAAGCTAGTCACTCTATGATAAGAAATATCAACGTTCTACGATCGATTCAACAGTAAATGGCGGCAACTGCTATGAGAAGTTACTGACCTGAAAACTGCTTACAGTTGAAGCTAGCATTACCAGCATTAGTACTTAGTGTGTACCTAGGTTATGTTCCGAAACTTCTTTTTTTTTAAAAAAAAAAGAAATGCATTGTTAGTGAAAGTTATGTTTTGGAGTGCATAGACTTAAAACGCTTATTCTCTATTCTTGTCTACCAGAAGGTATTTTACAAGGATGATCTTTGAACTCGCTGCATGTTGATGGTATACTTTTGACCACAGCATTAATATGGACTTCGTAGAACTAGACGCACCAAAAACAAGTTGGCTTCTAATTTTTCTGTGTAGGTATTCAAATTCGACCGTTGCAAGTTAAATCTGGATTGAAATCGTAAAATTACTAAGTAACACAAATTAATAGCTCTGCCTAACAAGCTTGCATGATTATTGGCTATATGATAGGTCTAGCTGTTCATGAAATGGCTCAACACGGAGGTCACAATACATTATCGACAGAAACTGCACCTACACATTTACTTTCAGCGAGCACGCACGAACACTTATTGTTAAAAAAACATTCGAGAAGGTGCATAATTGTCTGTTATAGATTTTGTCTTTGATTAGAAGTTTTCTTTTCAATCATTTAATCTGTGCTCATGAGGTAAAATCCCATGATCTGAGTAAAATTATTATTATAATAATTGAAAGCACTTGCTATGTAGAGTGCAACAAGTGCTAATTCTTATGAAATGTTCTAAATGCCAATAGCAACTGTAATTAATGTCGATGTTAATATGTTCCAGACTACTGTAATTGTTGGCGAATATTTTGTAAAATAATCGAAGTAAAATCAGATGGACGAACATTTTTGTTCACAAAAAAGAAAGTTCCAGTTTCTTAACGGTGACGGGTCATATTGTATCAAAAACTTATCAAATTGCGTTGCATGTATTGATGGTAAGCTTAGGACCTCACGATCCACTTTCGTAATGCATTTGTGCATGCAGGTCGTAAATTACTTTGGGTGAAAAATGACGCATATATTCTTCTTAGTTGCTTCTGTAAAAGTTCAGCTTGTTCACAGTACAAACATAAACAGTCCACAAGGTGGTCATCAGGTTACAAATGCGGTCACATTTACAAAGGACTTAGTTTAAATTGTTGGTGTATTGTTTTCGTCGTTAACGCTAGGATCCTTTTCGAAGCCTGTAAGCGGAGTCTGAGAAACATGATCAAGCTAAAAATAGTAGAGTTTTGTCTAACAAGACCCAATATCGTTTGTTTAAATTACCAGATTTAATTAAATGCACTAACAATTATTAAATCAATTTAGAAAACCTAAAACTGATACGAGATATCCTTATGACCCTGGTATCTTCAAGAAATCTTCAATCAGATAGCAAGGAGTTGTCTGTCGTAAGGTATCTATAGATGTCGTAAAATGTGAGAAATTTAGCCGTCTAATTAACATTGTCAAGATGTACATGTATACATTCATTCGCGATGTGTCTTTTAAGTCTTTTTGTCCGTAGACATTTGGCAAACGGCATGTCTACCAGCGTAGATATTTAATAGATATCTCTCTATGTCTTTCAAACATCTGTTTGCTACCTGGGGACATCCAAGAACCCTTCTGAGATAGTGGAAGACGTCGTCTGCTGAATCACCTTCCTCGGGCAGAAAAAGTTGACTGGAAAACTCACCGCAGTTCCCTTTGCTATTAAGATTCAAAGGCTGTATACCATGCACTCTGAGGACGCGAGGAAATGAATAGATATAGCTTGGACCAGAGCGGAGCTTAAATAGTGTAAAAGAATCAAGTATGAATGCTTTCTCCGTCGCCCCATGTGGTGCAAGATTTCGCCGGGGAGACAGGGTTGGCGTATGTGGATGATCCTCCTGTAGCAGACGAAACCTCTTTGAAACTTAATATTACTTTTTTATTGTACAGTAATGTGTGAATATTTCAAGGGGGATTGTTGGGGAAATTTTCAACATACGTAAAAAGGAGCTTTTTTAGCATCATAGAAGTTCAAACCCTGTTTGTAGTCTCAGTGGTGAAATGAATCACTATATTCTCCCCATCGTCCATCTCCCGCACAGACAAACACGGAAATGAAAGTTCTTGTCTTCGTTGTCAGACAAGGTTCAAACTTTCAAAATATCTACTCTTTCATCTTAATTTTTACCTCTCCTCTCTATCCTTGCTTCTTCAAGGCACAGTAGATATTTAAAGGGAGAGCACCCATTGCCTACCCCTCTGGGAGGATGTTTGATTCGGCCAAGCCCTCATATAGTAAACGCACGGGGAAAACTACCTGGTTATGCATCTCTCGCTTGTACATGTCCCGGCAATCGGGGCAATTTGTCCTTGCCTTTTATAAAGGCATCTTTGCTCATCAACTTCACTCGGTGCAAGATGAGGTTTTCGGTTTTCTCCAAAGTGTCGCATGGAGTCATGATGGCTGTGTGGACGGTATTGAAGATCGATATTCAATTTCGGGTACCTCTGGAAACTGCATCGCGATGAGGGAGTGAGCGGACGGATACCGTGAATACGAAGAAAGAGAAAGATGAGAAATTGCGAGGGGAGAGATCTGCTGCCCGCCTTCTACACGGTACACAATGTCCCACTCCCCGATGCCATGCCGCCCGCGCGGCGCCACCAAGAGCGGTAAGGCAGGCGGCCAACGTGTGTCCATAAAAGATGATGATGTGGCCTCATCTTCGGAGCTGCGGCGTCGGAGAGGCTGAAGGGAGCATCCTCAAGGGGGCAGATGTACCCCTGCGGATATAGGCTGCACGCCGCCCAAGTTATGACCACCTATGTGGAGATCGATCCTTCCTTGGAAGAGATTATGCTACTTTGTATTTATGATGTCGTCTTTGTTGAGTGAACGTTTGAAGGTAAACTGTTTACAATGGCCATCATCCTTGTTTACAACAACCTCCCATGTTAAGGGCATCTATAACTATGCAGAAAGAAAACACTTTTAGCGGGCACATTTTTGTTATGAACGACATCGACGATCTGCTTTTCTGAAAACAAACTCCTGAACGGCTCTCGGGTATCTCCGATTAGAGAAAATGAATAAGGGAAGGATTGTGAATATTGGGAAACTCTGCGTCTTCCAGTGTTTCTTTATTTTACATTCTGAGTTCTTCGAAAGATCTTTATTCGACGAGCAAAGAAGCAACAGTGCTATAGCCAATCAAAAGTTCGGCTATTTCCGGAACTCATCCGTGTCACTGATTGTTTCCAACTGACCCTAAACTCGGTGCCGTGTCAAAAAATAGCCGAGACCTTTGGATGGACGGTCTATTCAAAGAAAATACAGAGCCACTCTTAAAAGCCAAAGCAGAATGAGGACTGTTTTGGGTGGATGCTTGCGATCGTGTATACGCGCGGTGTCAATGATTTTTTTTAATGATTCAGCGTTGTGTTGATCGGATCTTGTTACTATAATTACTTCAGCGTTTTTCTTTCTGTCGGGGTGACTAGGGTGGCACATGGGGCGGGGAGTTGGTAATGATCCAGAGTAATGATGAATGACTTCTGGCAAGTTTCTGATTTGTTTTCGTTTCTTTGGGTGTGTTGTGCTTTTATTCGGCTTAATATGCCTTTACAAAAAATAGAGGAATTTCTTCCTCCCTGTGTTGGTTTCCACTATCACTGGCCGACGAAGTCCTGAAATAACAATTTCCATTGACTATCAAACAGAAAATCTGCTTGCATTTTTCCATTGATATATACATAAGGTATTCATTGTTAAACGAACATTTTCATGAAAAAAATGCATCTGAAACTAATTTCTTTTCTCTCTTTCTTCCTCCGTAGCAACTCACGGGCTGACGTAAACCAAATCTATAGAGAAACGAGTCGGTCCTTTTTTTCTGCTAAAACCTTTTGCTTTTTGTCCGACGGGTGGCTTCTTCACTTTGTTCGTAAGATGGTCTCCTGCTGGATCCAAGCAGCATAGCACTCATCGTCGGCGACAGGTGTCTTAAACGCACCTGGCTCACAGCTGCAACTTGTAAACGTTTTGCACGGAGCGCACGACTGCTCAGTATTTAAGACCTTCACGAGTATACAAATTAAAACTGGAAGAGGAGGACACAAGACTTCTAAGTAGAGTTTGCAGATACGTGGCGTTGATATGAGAGACCCCACAGAGATGTTCGCTCATCTCCCCCTTTTCGCAAGTTCAAAGAGATTATTATCAATTACCTAGAAAAAAAGAGAACATTTCCAACTTCTGTCGGCGGCTTGGAAAAGATGCCTTATCGGCAAGGAGGAAAAAATTCTTTGTGTTTCTCAAACGACGGGATCATTTCGGGGAAACTATTCAATAATTTCAACGTAATCGTCGGGGACTTCCGACTAGCTCCGAGGGTCAATCAAAGCACGTCATTTTTTTTTCGACTGTATCTTCCGAATTTTCATAAATGTTTAGTCGTTGTAAATTGACAATTAACTTATTTTGACTCAAAATTATATGCTTATCTTAAGGGACAAAATTTGAAACTCTTGTATTATGATGGAGTGCAACCTTGAGTCACTTGCGCATACTAACAACCTGAAACCGATTTGTCGTTGGGTGCCCTATACGTCTCCGCTCTACTTTGTGACTACCGCTTACAAGGTGAAATATGCAAGTAGAACATAGTATGAGCAACCTCGTTTCTCACAGAAATCGCTCGCAAAATCAACAGTGAAACACGTAGTTGGTCATCGTTTTGGTCTCCTTTGCGGGCCATTATTTGGAGTCGGTGACGGGGTCCCCCAGCATGACGTCGCAGGGCACGGCAGAGCGACCGCTAACATTATCGCACCGAGCGTTTGTTTCATCAGATAGACGCCCTTTACCTCCACACTTGGTTCCATCGTAAGGTCACCGTTTATCGGTTATTTCCTCTTTCTTGGCGGACATCGACTTGACGTTTCTCCCCATAAAGCGATTTGACGAGTTTTGGCGTACGCCCACAATGCCTTCCGGATAATACCCATTTATTCCACTTAATTCCGTGCATCCGCTTTCCGGGCACCTTAAATAATCATTTATGCCAATTGTTCGTTAAGGAAGTTGGGCGGGTCAATCAAGCAACCTGTCACTTCAAGCCTGTTTTCGCGGTCTCAAAGGTCCTGGTCCCTTGCCATGTTTTCACCCTGTATCCTATAGTCGCCGTATCTTCCGGTTTCAATCGATTTCGTTGCGGACGAAGAACCCCGGCGATTGCAGACCTTAGATCTTGCCTACTCAGTGATGCATTCTAATACAGTATAATCTCAGTTATACGTCTGTCAGTTGTGAGGCCCTCTCGTTTGTACGTCCAATTGGTATAGTCTCGTCCAGAAAGTTAACATGGTGTTATACAGAAAATTATTTTTACTTGTACGTCCCTCTCAGTTCTGCGTCCAAATTTTTGAGTCTCGGCTTGGACGTATAACCGAGATTCCACTGTATACGTTATAGTATTCTTCGCCTTAAAATGGCAGTTTTCTGTCATGTAAGGAACGCCGAAGGTGAAGTCTCCTTGATGTCTACCATATAAGTTACATATTCCAGATGTTGTACAGCGTTAATACACATCTTTCAAAAAGTTTATCGTAACATCGGAAATCGAACAGGCCTCTAAAGTATTCCTTCCGGTCTCACCAAACGACAGTTCCGCAAAATACTCCATACAAAGGCTAAGGCCAATAAATAAAACACAGCCATGAACGTGTGGTATAAAAAAGTATTGTGTTGAGGCTGTAAAACCCGTAATAGGCGTCAAATTTTACTCCTTCTGCCCCTGTACGTTCTGCAGACCTTCCGCTAAGGCTTTTTACTGCAGTCCAAATTGAAAAGTTTCGGCCTGGTCAATACGGGTCAAGACAGCGGATTCGGAAGGTTCCTTCTCTTCACACCATTGGTCCAAAAGGAATTATTTCTTGGGAGATCCAACTCATTCCCCTGCTCAGGCAAGTAATCTTTAAACCATTTAAAGTTGATGCAATGTTTCTTTAAAAAGATAAGAATTTTCGCCTTGAAATATCATAGCGGTTTTCAATAGATTTCCAATGTGTAAAAGTTCTGATAATTTTTACTTTTTTTTCAGAATAATAGAAATTTTGGGACGTTTTTCGGTGCAGCGATTTTCTACTTCGACCGTAGAAACTCTTGAAAACCGATTTGGTGTTTGTAGACTTCTTGAATAATCCGTTTCATGGGTTCACACTGATAATGTGACGGTAATTCGAGTCCCACGAACTTCTCTGAATTGTAATCAGATAGTGTCATAGGACTATCATCCTGACCGATTAGTTTCAACTCTAGTTGTGCTTATCACCTTATAAAGAAGGTAAACATAGCTTTCGTATCTCTCCCTCAAAGGTATCGGCTGAAATGAAAAGATACTCCTACGAAATCATTTGACGGTCGTGCAAATAAAAAGGAAAGCTTCTTCCTCGTGCGGCATGTCCGGTGGCTCTTTTTACGCTAATAAATAACGGTATAAGTATTCTCTGAAGCTAGTTACTGTCACTTTTATGTTAAGGGGGAGCATACGGGATATCCTTAAATAAAATTATACGCCTTGCGTGTCATATGCAAGTCGGAAAGTTTCGTTTTTTGTTGAGTGGTGTCGTGCGTGCTTTTTCGACACACTTGTCACTGTTTCAATCTTTCTCAATTTTAAATTAGAGCGAGGTTTATGGTACGGAGGGTCATGTGAAGATCGCTAAAACATAGAACTGAGTCTTTTCTTGAGGAATAATGTTTTACTTTATTTCCTCCAGATTTCGACGATTGGCATTACTTAACTGCTAATTATCCTTTGATCTGTCTCTTGTTCAAGAAAACTTCAATACCAACATCCTCAGAATTACGCTATGCATGTCAATGTTACCAAACAAAGATTATCAAATCAATGATCAAATATCAAATGAAAATTATCAGAAGAACACCTTGCTGATCTTGATATTATTTACGGAATGTTTGCCTTTTACAAGCACTCTGAAGTTTACCAGCAGAACTCTGGACGAGACACAAACGCTGTCTGTTTACTCTGACAATGACCTGCGTGTTTTGCCTAAAGTATTTTGGTCCCGGCAACCCCTTTCGGAAAACAATCCAATATAGACAGAAACATAAATGCGGATACTAAAGGGAACGACTGTGTTCTTCATAAAAAGTTTTCTAACGATTCCTCGAAAAATCCAGGATGTTTTACTCTCGCAATTTACCCGCACTCCGAAGGCCCATGCCTTTCGAGATGTTCATTCAACCATGTATGAAAAGTGGAAAGTGATGTCGCCATTGGTTCTCAGATCATGCCATGAAAAGGTCACTGGTTAACAAAAAAGATAGCAGTCTAACTCTGTCTCTTCAATTAACTAGAAGCAATGTATGGAGAAAGCTCTGGGCACGAATGCAAATGGGACAAAAACGTGAATCCGATGAACTCATCAACAACTCCGGATACGTTCACATGATCATAAAACAGTGTAAGAGTATAATTGGTAACCTCTGGCGGGCTTTGTCTATCAGACTCGATAATAACCACAACGTGCTCTGCTTTCCCGTTTTTCTTTTTTTCTGTACGAGCAACCGACGTAATTCAATTTGGCGGCTGCGGTGGGTGCGCTGCGTTACGGATTTTCTCGTATCCCTCCCTGGATCCCAACAACCCCTGTATTTTTCCCGAACAGCTCTAAACAGGGGCTTAAGCCAATGTTTGTCACCGTTGCCACCCTCCTCGCCTCCTCCCAGAGGTGTGCCTCGTTGCCTGTTGCCCTTACGACAAAACTTCGACTACACTCTCCGAAATGTTGTTCACATATGTTCCGCTGTATTCACATGTGTTTGATATACCGCTGTACTCATCTACAAGAATGACAATTGTAAACTTGTTTACATTGTTCCTGGGATCGTAACTAGTTGGTATGTTCCTGCATGGATGTCGGAAATGGTTTGGTACAGCATCGCGAGGCAATGTTCTGATGTGAGAACATACCGCTAAACCGACGATGAATTCGCAGAGAAACTAGGCGAATAGAAAGTACCGCATAGCTTCCTCTCCCAGAATCTCCATGCTCCGAGTGAAGGGGAGTGGTTTGTTGCAGTCTCGGCCGAACGCACCATCAGCTGAACACAAAATCTTTTCGTGTTCATTGACACTTAAAACCAGGTCATACTTTAACAACCAATGAGCTGTTTTCTTTTCGGTGCGATAATGCGAATCAGATTCTGAGTGTCTCTTCGTGCGGATGCAATAATGTACAAAAATGTCGCAATTTCTCTCAGGCATATCGAAGGACTAACAACCTTGTCCGCCTGGGGAGCAATAAAGTCTCAAATTAATTTTCGCAGTGTTGGCATCATCAATTGAAACACGCCAAATAAGGATCAGTGCCTATATCTCAGCAGTGCCACTTTGCACGCATAATTACTCGCATCTTCGCAGTCGTAAATCGGGCGGCGCGAAGATAGCCGACAAAAAATGGCGGCTGCCGAAGTCAGACCGGTCGGTCGCACACATCTACAAATGTTCCTGTTATGTTCATCGGACAAAAAATCTTCTTTTATACATTGCGCCTACAAATGCAGTTAGCGCTCTGGATACGCACCTGCATTACCTTTTACTCCAAGGTTTTTGTCACAATGCTGAGAGTTTGCGACAGTCTCTTTACTGCGTGAGAATTCAACGAATGGCCCTAACCCCATCATATTTAACTACCAATGACCAATACATCCTTCTCCGTCCAACCTAACCTTGCCTCACTTAACCATTCCGAACCTAGTTACGCCTGCCCTGACTACACAGACTCACTTTAACCAACGCAACTATGCCTTTCCCAGCTTCTTTTACAGTATTACATTTACACGTATAAAATCAGCAACCTCGTCAAGATATTTAATGTTCTAGAAGCGCTAATTCTGAATTCATCGGAGCGCCACAGAAAAAAAATCCTAGTTTAGATATTTGTGCAGTCCATCTCGAACGGAGGCGCACATTATTGTATGTTTGCCCGCCAATCCTCCAAAGTTTGCAACCTTTTGACCTAGCTTTCATTCAGAAACCCATATTTTGTGACTCTTTATACACTTTGAGAGCCAATCAAAATCGCCTCCGATTTGGTCGAACATGGGGAAAGTGCGGATAAATTATTCACTCTTTTCTTTGTCTCGAAAAAAACTTTTGTTCAGTTGCTGTCACTGCTTTCAGCGCCTGAATCGGTAAAAAGAAAGAACTCACTGGTCATACTTTGGGCTTCCAGATTTCATCACGACCCGCGAACTTTGCAGGGAAAGGCTTTTGTTCAAAATGAGGGCAAAGAAGCTTTTCAGTGTGAAAAACTATTATAATTATTTATCGGTACCTCGGTGGAATGTTAAGTAGGTCAGTTCTGATTTTAGTACAGGGTTATTTATGACCCGGCTACCGGTGGCCCATAATTAGGAGATAAATATCGATTGCTTGTGACTGCGCTGGGAGTTGATTTTCCAGTAAAGCGCTGTTCGTTCCTTCAATTGCATTTCGCGGAATTGTAATTTTCGTTGGATTTCTGTATAGTAACTTTACTAATTAACAGTCTGCGACGAACAAACTTGTTGAGGCTTCCTATCCGGACACTTTTGTTGAAAACGGAGTACTCTAGACTCGGTGCTATTTTTCATGGTACTTAAAATAGGATTAATCGAAATGTTTTTAAACGTTTCTTCGAACTCATATAAAGAGGAAATTCTGAAAAATATTTATGCTGGAGCAGTCTCAACTGTTTTATTTCTATTTTATAGTAGATAACTTAATTCCCTACCGCCCAGCGATGCCGTCCGGAAACGGAAAAAAATATTTTAGAGGATGTTTTTAGCTCAGTTCGGTCAAAATTAAAAAAAAATCACCTGGTGGCAACGTGAAATTTAATAATTTAGGTGTTTCCCAAAGCTAAAACTTGCGTAATTCAATTGGAAAAATCCTTTGAATTTCTCTTAAGCTAGTTTTCACTCCAAATACTTTGGGCTGTTACGGGTTTAATTAAGAAAGAAATTAAATCATCCCATGTTTAGAGTACATAGATATGTTTGAGACATTACCAACTGTCACCGTAACAGGAATAAAATTAAATCAACTCTCAGCTCATTCCCAAATAAATAAATGTTTTTGGGCGTCCCCGAAGAAGGCATCTCTTGTTTTCTTTTTAGCTCCGAACAAAGTGCTTGTAGAAAGACAACTGTCGGCGTTAATAGTGTTTGGGACACAGATCTGGCAAACAGTGTGTGAAAGGGGGTTGGTTTAAGGGGATAGAGGGGGATGAAGCATTGTGGTGTTGAGAGAATTAAGGAGCAAAGCTTGCTTTTCAGGCCGAAGGGGGGGATCAGGCATTTAACGTAACAGGGATTAATATGGAGGCAATCGGTGGCCCTTTTCCTGCCAGAGAACTAAATCCAATTTCTCGCGTCCTCTTCTCCAATCACAGTGAGCTGATTCGATTAGTATTGTTTAAAAAACGCGGCGGGCCGAAATAAAGCCGGGGTGACGTGTCAATACTTGTTTTAACAAACACATTCAGATTTTATTAGCTGAAACAAAAAAAAAACTTATGACTGGTGATCGTTTTTCAAATCGTGTGTTTGACCTACTTTTGCCGAAGAGGCCCTTGTTTCAATAACTGGTTCAAAAATTAAACGCTAAAATTGCAAACTCTATGCGGTCAGTCGATTGGAAAGTGTTTTTTTTTCGATTCTATTTTTATTTATACTTATTTTATATTAATATTTTAAATTTATATGTACTTTTATCATTATTGGAATATACCTGAGTTTTCGATGTGACTTTTTTTAGAACGCTGAAAAAGGTAAAGAAGGGCATACATTTGTAAATGAAGCAAAACAGTGAGACCCATTTATCCATATTTTTCATATCTTACACATATATCTATCTG
>Ga0058701_10002389_pt1 | contig 14182 bp, 6 predicted proteins | sample AgamicOrMae_FD_97039 | JGI IMG/M metagenome (GOLD analysis project Ga0058701, IMG submission 97039) | Agave microbial communities from Guanajuato, Mexico - Or.Ma.e | ecosystem: Host-associated > Plants > Phyllosphere > Phylloplane/Leaf | place: Guanajuato, Mexico | collected 2012-06-04 | reverse complement strand
TCGATTTCCTCTCCCTGCTCCAAGAGTGCTATCCACAATAACCCTAACTGCCGACTGCTTCCACAAAATAATCTTATTAAGAACCAACATTCGCCAACCTCCATACAACGGCTTTGAAAAATGTTTCGCAATTCTATTTAAGGATCTATTCATATGTTCATTTATTGTTTATAGGTTTAAACAAAATACATATTAGCGCGTTTAGTTCCTCATATATTTTCTTATAAACCCGGTCAGCCTGCCCCTGACAAACAGCGGAAGTCATTCTGTACCATCTAAAGATAAAATACAATAATGTAGTGTTGCTTTGAGGTTAGTTTTCGTGATACATTATTAGCCTTACACGGTAAATTTGAAAAGTTGAATCTTCCCTCAAACTCCACCTGTTGTTGCCAAGCGCAGTGACATTGGAGCTAGGCACAAGGCACGTAGTCCTATATCCTAACCTAGCATGCGTTAGCCTAACGATCCCTGCATCTGAGTCGATGCTGCTTCTCGGCAGCAGTTACTGCCGCCGAAAAGTGAGCACAAACATTCTCATGGCGACACCTGACCGCAGCAAAGGCGAAGCAAGAGACACAAGGCACTTAAAGTAATATACGTTAAGCAATCCTACGCGTTTCTGAAACATTAATCTTAATAGTGCAAAGAATGGTTCTTGAACCTGAATGGATCACAGAGGTAGAATGTCCAACCTTTGGAACTGAAATCGTAGCTAGAAGTTTGCTTTTCGTTCGGGAAACCTAACAATAGCCATCGTAAACAAACGTGTTTGCCGTTAGCTTTCCAAACAAGTGGTTGTTGGTAGGTCTATGCTCCAAATCTAGCAGAAAATCAACCCAGACACGTTTGAGTTTCATGCGCCAAACGTACGGTAAAGTAGCTCTTTTCCACTACCCAAAAAGAGGGCACCGAAGAAAAACTTTGATGAATGCAATACAAATATTTTCGAAAAAGTGATACGCCTATAAAAATATAAGCCCTCGTAAATGGTTTAACTTTAAATTTATAGAAACAACGATTTCTGAGCACAAATGCGTTAAAAAGACGAGGAAGTCGCCGATAACCTCAGCCATGCATCCGGCACGTTATGGGGCAATCCTTCCTTCTCCTGTTGGATCACGGTCCCTCTAAGTAGTCGATTCCATCTTACAACAAAACGATCAAAACAAAGGCTCTGAAATAAAGATGTCGCGCCCGGAAGAAGCAACTAACTCGCAGGGGGTCGGAGCAAGACGTGTCGATTTCTGGAGGAAAAGTATTTGAAGGTAGTGCAGGATGTCGGCTTTTACAGTTGAGCCTCAAAACAGTTGTGTAGAAGACAGACGGTCTTTTTAATTTCAGTACCTCACTTTACGAGTGCCGCTCTTTCAGAAACTTGTCGGACCTAAAAGTTTTGCCCAGCAAATAGTTTATGTACCCTTGTTTGTTAGCTGACCTAATTATACTCCATGTGGCTTACCTTCCTAACCCAACCCTCGCCGACCTATCTTAACTTAACCCAACGCAAAGCCACCTATCTTTTCCCAACTAATCTAATCTAACTTTGGTATAGTCTAGCGTAACCTTACCTAAGCTGGCTTTGTTAGTCTATCCTACCCTAACCTAACTTAATTTCACGTTAGGCAACGTAACTTGATCTAACTTAAAATCTTCTCTAGCCTACGGAACTGTGGTACGCACGGTTTACGTGATGTAAACACTATCGGAAGTGGACAGGTAAATCACGCAAAAAGCATCTCTTAAAGCTTGTAAAATTATTTCTTACTTGCCGCTCAGTAGTCAATGAAGTTGCCTCTTATTATAAACTGTTGTGTTTTTGAATCCAACTGCTTATCTTTTTCTTGATCAGGTTGCTCATCCCTCCTACTCTCACATTGAGCTGGAACTGCTGCAGCAGTTTCAAGTAAACCTTTCGAATCACCCTGTATATAAATATTTTCGATTTTAAAGTAAAATGATACAACACAATATTTACAAAGGGAAAGACCTGTTCTTGATCAGAATATTTATAGTGTGAGTAGTCCAACTTCTTATATTTTCGCTTTCGAACATTGTGTTGACAGTGAATATCTCAGGGAATGAGCGTTATTCATGCTTAGTTAACTAGCTGATCCGCATGCTATATCAACGATGTAGGTCTATTTTTGAGTGCTTTCTTATTGCACCTACTTTTAAATGTGAACTCTTAAAGCCCCTAACAGGAGGTTCAGGAAGAGTTTGACCCAATCACTGAATGGGTGGCTTCAGTACCGAAATATCGCACCCAGCAGAAAGGTTCGATAATCATGCTGTTAGTCCTACTTCAAGACATTTTTCCTCGATAGTTTTTTTTTTCGGCTTTGTCAGTAGAACGAAAAGAATCACATCCTCCGAGTTAAAATTTAGATCTTCCAACCTTTTCGTCGACGGCAGTTCAACCTTTCATAAAACCATGTGCGTCAACGACATAACCTCATAAGTTACATTAGACCGGTTGCCTTGTGCTTCTTCGCTCCCATCGACTTGGCGACGATGAATGGGGGTGATGGAAAATTGGACCTTTTAAATCAACAGTTTACTTGATAAAATGCGTTACAAAATGGTCAGTGGTATCTGGATGTGGAAACTCACTGATGTTTCCTCTGATATTGCGTCGCAGGAAAAACAATTTTCGTGGGTTGACAAGTTGCTGCTGTTTTGAGGACGTGTGAAAATTCTCATCAGATCCATCAGAGCACGTCGCTGCTCAGAAGATAAACGTTTGCAAGTCTGAAAAGCTGCCGACAGCGTCTTTCAGGCGTCATCACAACGTCAAGCGATTTGGTAATCATTGCTGGCGAAGGAGGCGAAATTATGTGCGACGTTACAAGAAAATGAATCTTCAACAAGACCTTTACGTGACCACGCTTTCATTCGGTTTTTAGTTTTGGACATTTGCACAACAAGACTCTACCTCACCATTTATGATTCACGTGACGTTAGTGCGTACCGTAATGTCGTAGAAAGTTTAACATTAACAAGATAGGCGTAAAAAAATGTAAAATGCGCAATTCAATCGCCACCATTTGAATAAACAGGAACGAACATCTTCGCATGTACCTACACACTGTTGTGGACATCATAGGTCGTGTCGCATTCAAATCTAGAGACTTTTAGTCTCTAGAACTTTGCGTTCGCAATGCTACTGAAAGCAGATTGAGCTCGAAATCATCCGTATTTAAATGCATTAGTATTACCAACTCCAAAAATGAAAGTCATTAGATTCGAATGCGGCACGGCAAACGATCTCAACTATTCTACGTACCTATACATTCCGCGAATCATAAACTGGGCATTAGTTGAGAATAAAATGTTGCTTCTAAATTTGAAAGATTATAATTATTTTTCAAAGTTCTAATTCACCTCAAAGGCCGTATACTAATACAACCCTTTTGTTCTGCTCTTTGTCGTTGATAAGAGTGGCACCGAAGCCAAATACAGGGCACGTAACACAGATTGAATCAACTTAAGATATCCGAACCAAAAAGTCACCAAAGCTTGATGGCGTTTGCTTCTCGGTGGCACTTAATGCCACTGAGAAGTAAGCGGCATCAGGTTTGAGGACCAGGTTAGGTTATAAGGGCCGTGTTCATCTCTTCACTCGGCTCGGAGACGGACAGTACTATAGAGGCGGTATAGAGCGTAGGACACTTGGAGAAAGAACTGAAAGAAGAACTGGAATCGTGGTGATAACAAACCATGCCGTTGCGAGCAGCACGTAAAAAATGCAATTCAAGGCTGTATTTGTTCTAAAAATTCATTTGATAAAAGAATGAAAACATTCAGTTAACATTGCGAATTTCTGAACAAATCAGGAATGATGTCACAAGTTTAAAGTGCTGCCCGCAACGACATGGTTTGTTGTCACCATGATTCAAGAGATTGTTTTCCTCTTCCCAAAGATTTCTCGCTCAGTAAAATGAGACCTGCCAAATTTACAGTGCTGTGGAAGTAAGAAGGAATGGGTGAAGAGTTTTTTGGGGGTTTAGGGGTGATAATGACACATCCGGGAATTTGCGAGGAGTCTCGAAACGTCGATGTGACAGGTTCGACAAAGCGGGCCGCCGAGTCGATTTCCTCCGATGGCGACGTCGAGGCGCCGATGTCGTGGCGACGATCGCCTGATTGCCTGCTTTCTCCCGGAACCGGAAAAAAAGAGTCCATGCTTGAGCCGTCTTTGACGAACTTCCACATACGTGAGCACAATAAGCGTCTGAAGAGGTTGAGCTGTCACGGTCCCGATTGCGGGCGCCACGCCCGCCCTGCCACCGGCCCATTTCTCCTCGCGAACTGCAAAAACCCTGGAATCGTATCCGATCAAGGAGACGGGCGGGATATCACCAGGGATATGGGAAAAAGTTGATTGTTACCTCATGCTATGGTGATTGTCAGCTCTGAACAACGACTTCAGCTGGAGGTGACTGCTGCATCTTCGTCTCACATCATCACATTATTGCTCTTTTCTCCACGCAGGTGATTTACCTTAAAGCTGATATTGGCTGTGATGTAATAAGGTGTTGATGAACCGTTTAGTCTTTATCCTCGAGAGTTCCATGTTTCGTTTAGCCGAGCAGAGCGATTGCAGAGGGAGGCGCAAGGCACTTTACAGCAAAGTTAATCCAACTAATGTTGCCGCTTACTGCTCGGTTTAAGTACAAGCCATTCCGTCAAAAAGTAAGCGGCATCAGGCTTGGTGACAGCCGAGCGAAGCTGTAGTGAAGCGAGGCGCAAGGCACTTGCCGGTCTGGGGAAATCCAACGCACTTAATCTTACCTACGCGGTTGTAGGTCACCAATTCACTTAACGTAATGAAAGTTTGCTGTGGAACTTTGCAGCAGAGTGGATCACATGAAGGAGGTAAAAATCCGACTCACAAACAGGTTTAACTTACTTTTTTGCTCTTCTTTTTTGAAAGAGCTAAACTTTAGAACTTTTGAGGATTTGTTTTAAATACCATTTATAAACTGCTCAACTGGAAAGCGATCTAGAAAGTACAAAACATGCCAGGCTATCTCTGATAGTTCTCGAGTTGTTCGTGGTTGAAATTTACTCAAAATTTACTAATCAAAACTGAAAGCGCAAAAGTCAGCATCGTGTTGTTTTGGGTAATCAGACATGGAAACGGTCCTCTCGGGATCTCGGCCAATGTTTCTATTTGATTAATAAAACTTTAAGTTACAACATCGTGTCAGATATATTTTTTATCTTAAGGATGAGCTTAACATGTTTCCACAGTGTTGTTTGGATCACTATCATGTTTGGAAAAGATCAGATAAACTCACTTGGTTGCTTGGAAGTCATTGAAATGCTTTTCCACTCTTACCCGCGGTCTCTGCGTAGTTTTACTGTCCTCTAGAGACATGAGAATTTGTTGATGGTGTTAGGACCATCCTGGTTCATTTGGAGATACCCCGATCTCTCCATTAACATACTTCTAGCTCAAGATTACTAACGAAACATCGTTGGCACAAACACTGAATAATAAAATCTCTGGACACCATACAATCACTGATGAAGTGTTCGACATACAAGTGATATGGAAATCGGTTGAATCTCCTTAAATTGGTCTTCTGTCCACCTACTACCAGTATTTATGGGATTTATTTTATGCATTTCCCCTTCGGCCGGAAAGCAACCTTTAGTTTTGTTCTTTGAGTTTCCGACTAAAACAGGGAGGCGTGGTCCGATAAAAAATGGATTTTGAATGGCGTAAAAATTTTCCTTCTCTTTCCAGGAATGTGGTACCTCCTGAGGAAAGTTATTTTTCAGTTTCAGGTCCGTTACTCATTTTGTGAACACTACCTCGTTGCCACCCTGCTAGCGCCATTTCAGCACTTGTTCCCCTTCTATTCACTTGAAGACTTCTGTAAAGTTCCCTTGCAAACCGGCTTTGAGTTGCTATGAGAAGTTACCACCTGTTCTAGGGGAATCTTGTGATATATTGGGAGCCATTTGCGCGGTGTCTCTGTGGCTGACGCGACGTCGGGGAATTTCCATCATCGCAAAGATCTCGCGACGACTGCGGAAAAAAAAACCGCTCATTTTGCGATTAAAACTTCGTGGCTTGAGAGATGGTTTGAAAGCGTCATTTCTCGGGGTGGTCGCAATCACCAGCCCTCCGAGGACAATTTTTTAATAAAGTTTTCATTTTAACCACTGTTGCACAATACTTGCGAACGACCGTTCTTTTTTTTCCTCTTTTTTTAAATCTATTTTGCAAAAAGTTCATTTAACGAATAGAGATATTTGATACTTGCATTAGGTGCAAGCCACACCGTTGAATTAATTTATCCTGATGAAATCGATGGCGGGTAGAATAATGCAGTTGATCGCAAAATTCGCCCGATCTTTGCTGCAGTAATGCGTTATTTTGTAGAATGAAATGCAGTCTAATTTCCTCGAGCGTCGCACGTTACAACTCACCAACATAATAATATTCCGACAACGTCGAATCCCCATATACAGGTGTAAGTCGGTATCGAATTGATCTATAGTTTGGCCTTACATTTTTGCTTTGTTAAAATTCGGAACTTTCGTAGCTGCGATGATGTTGTTCGCGGTATTACGCTTGCACACCTATGCACTTTGTGCGATTAGAGCATTTGATGCTGACAAAGCGTTATTGAGGTCTTTGACCGATATTCGTTAAGTTTGGGGGGTCTCAAATAAGATCTCGGAACAGCTAGGTCCGTGCGTCTAAAATGGTGCGGGTAGTAGGTCTTTGCCAATGTGTACCACTTAATGTTGTTACTTTCACACACCCTGATACCCCCAAAACCGACAATGTCAATACCACTAACGTAAGTACCCCATAATCCGGTACCGCGGTCTATAGAATCAGTCTCCCTTACGGAAGACCAGCCCTGGAATGTTCCATGTCAAAGAATCATCAAAAACAAAAATAAATTGATACTTAGAATGTTTAAATAGATATATATATATATATATATATATATATATATATATATTTAATTTTGCAAAAGTTACCTAACGTAAACATTTTAAGTTTTAATACATCTTCTAACGCAAGAAGTTTTCTTTTTTAATAAAGTTGTGTTTATTTGGTAGAAAATATATTGTATTGGGATGAAATGGGTAATGTCTTTTGTATGGGTTTATTGTTCATTTTCACATTTCCTTTTAAAAAAAATCCTGGCTTATTTGACAACACTTCTTTTTTTTTGACGATTTATGAAATGCATGTTTTACAGCAAAGGAAACACGAAAAAAATGTTAACATTTGTGAACTTTGTGTTTTGATTATTTTTCAGCCCAAAATTTTCGCAAAGATAGTGATCCGATCCGCAGGCAAAAATCTCGGCGTCTGCGAAAATTGAGACCATTTTATCCTCATACGAATTTAATATGTTGCTTATAATCTTCAAAATTCGTTTTTATTCTTTTACTGCAAAGCCAACACACGTATTATTAAAATTAGAATCATGCCTCAATCTTAGCCTCCGCGTTAATTTATCTCCCCCAAGCGCCAGTATTCATCTCTTCTCATTAAATCACTGGTGATAATTAATGGTAGGCAAGCGCAATACTTCGTCTTCTGTCCATCTTTATCTTCGCTGTCTCTTTTGCCCCATCGTCAACTCTTCCCTTTTCAGCCTGAATTGTACTGCTTGCCTATTCGGAAATAACAGCTATAAACTTAAACATTTTTCAACCAGTAAGCTTCCTGTTATGACGCGCTTTTCGTCAAATTTTCAAAAAAGAGGTCCAAATTTTCCAAAGTACCTTCTACTATGAAATTTTTGTACTCCTTACAATGATTTTCACGGAATACGTGTTTTAAGCACATTTTAAATTATCAGATGCTGATACTGACACACAGGCGTTAAAATCGAATAAACTGAGAGAATAATTTACCAGAATCGAATTAAGTGAAAATATTATAATTGGACGCACTTTTGATCTGGTTCCCAAATTATTTATAGGAGAATTTATGCTTTGAGCCCCCCCCCCTCCTAAAAAAGGTAAATTGGACCTAGGAACTGGTTTGAGTATTGCAATGAAGGACATGGAAAAGGTGATATCTTTAAATGAATCTGATGCAGCTAAACTTACTTGCAGGATAAATTTTCTCATGTTGTAATCCCGTCTTTGTGCGGTCGTGACACATGAATATGAAAGATTTATTTTTTTGAAACGATCAAAATCAGAATGTTGTCCTTTATTTCTGAGCTATTTGGAGGGATGAACGAGCAGACTTTACTTTTGGTGTAAAGATTTCCTCAATTGCTCAGTAGAATGTAATGTGCCTCCATTTAATTCTGGTTTTGTTTTTCTTTCAGTGCCCTCCTTACCAAGGCCGATGGGAACTAAAAAACCATGCAACTTCCCAACTGAATTAACCACCAGGAACTGCAGCTCAAGGTAGGAAACAAAATGAATATCGAAGGAGATATATCTCCTCCCAGTGTATACACTGGAATGAAGGGGGCGCTTAACTTTGAAGTCCAGAGCACATTTTTTAATTTTTTTTTATCCCAGAAATTCTTTAAGATCGTAAAATTATTTTCTTCTTCTTAAAATATTTAAGAAATTTAAATCTATTTTTTTTTAATCTGAAAATTTTTAAAAAATTATAAAAAATCTTCGAAAAATACCGCTCATATATGTTAAATTTTGTGAAAATTAGTAGTTATACCTATCTTGTAAATCTAAATTTAAAGGTTAATTTTACATCTAAATTTAGTCAGTCTCCTCAGCTTCGTGAAAAGCCTAAAGAGGAATACGCAGAGGGAAAAATCCGAAAATTGTTTTAAAACAGAAAAAAGACGAAAAAATGGGTTGCAACCTTCAATCGAGATGGAAACAGGACGCTCGTAATCCTGCTTGAGACAGATATCGTAAATTTAAACGCAAACCTGCAATTTTTGGTACCCCATATAATTGCAATCCATGTGTCAGATGTGTCAAGGCTAATCGTATACTTATGTTTTGGGCGAATGCCTGCAGGGATTGCATAGCACATTCCAATCAGAAATATTCGTTGGCGACAATTTGGATTCCATTTGAGCCATTAAAGAATGAACCTCGCAGGGTGGCCAACATAATTCATGCGCGCAATTCTGCGGCCGGGGTGGGCGAGGGCGGTGGCTGCCGCTGTTGGGGTGGCAGCGCTGCGAAGGCAGCCCTGCTCCGCCACGCACAGGGGGAGGGTCAGCCTCACATAATCACCACTCACCCGGCCAACGTTGTGGTTACAGTCATTACAGCGCTACACAGCCATTCAGCGCGCACAGGTTTCGAGCACCTTCTCATGTCAGCTTTTTTTCCCCTCTCTCTAAGGCGGCCAATCGGAATGCTGCATCTTTGAACTTCGCCAATGAATTCTAGATATGTTTACCGGTTCTCGTCCGATCACCGAAGTCAAGCGGCGTTTGGCGCGGTTAGTACTTGGATGGGTGACCGCCTGAGAACACCGCGTGCCGCCTACCTGTCTTCGATATTGCCAGAGAATATTAAAGATGTACGGTAACAGTTCCACTATGACGAGTCAAATGATCAAAGCACGAAGACAGATTAAAAGTAATTTCGATAAAGATCGTTTAAAAGACGATTTTCAAATGATTTAAACAAATCTTGTTTTAGGGGAAGAAGAGCTTGATGTAGCATTATTCCAACCAACACAAAAATTAATTTGAAATGTATATTACGGTCTTATTTTTTTCCATTAAAGTTTAAAAAAACTTGTCCAGGAAATCGCAAGAGAAAAATTCAAAATATTATTCATTGTACAGTGTACTAGTTCTTGACCATAAACGCCTATCATTAAAAATGACAGTAACAACTTATATGAAAAGGTTATACTACACTACTTTAGCTGGAAAGTATCGGCCTGTGACAGTCTTAATTTTATCACGACTCGATTCCCTGCCTCTGTTTCCGCCATGGTACAACGCTTCATTATTTTATTTATTTATTTTTACAGAGAAATCGACTTTGTTGCTTCAACAAAATGTTTTTGTAATAAAGCCTCAGCAAACCGGAATGGTTGTTACAACAATGTGAATTGTTACCACAACAATCACAGTTGTCACCGTAACTAGTGAAATTATCATCACAACAGTTATGGTTTGCTGAGGCCATCTTAAAAAAAACCTTTGAGGCAGCAAAGTAATTTTCTCCGTCTTTGAAGAATAGACAATCGCGTAGGTTAGGTTAACCTTGGTTAGCTTTACATAGGTTAGCTTAACATAGTACGCATGTTTGACGAACCAAAGTGAGCCTTGTTTTCTGGCCTCGCCATCGCCGGCCTATTGATCGTCACCAAGCTACTCACGCTGTCTTCTCCGGTAGCATCAAGATCGGCAAACGTTGGGATAACATAGGTGAAGTGCCTTGTTCCACGCTCCGCTCTAGTTCACGACGTAAATGTAGAGCGTAAGAGGTGTAGAATTCCGCCTTTCGAGTGTACTGTGCGGTTGTCGTGTGCTAGGCGGGGACTCATCGGTCAGTGAGGTGGGTAGATTAACAAGGCCTGGCGGAGTGGCTAGAGCCCAGCCGGCAGACCGGCCGCCAGCTATTGAGGATTCGCTTTGGATTTATTCTTGCACAGACCTCTTGAAACCTCTAATGAGCCGTGTTGAGAGTGGCTTGCCGTACGGCGTTTGCGTTTTCGAGTGCAGCGCTCTTGATATCTCGCCTGTGAGCCTCATCTGCTAGCCAAACAAACCCGACGCGCCGCTGCATACCTCGAGAGGGTAGTAGCCCAATGGAGATTTTTTTTCCTTTTTTTTATGAAGTCATAATCTCAAAAATCTTGCCCAAACCATATTTTTAGACAAAAGGCTTTTGTTGAATTCGTAGAAGGTCCATTGATTCCACGTAGTTTTAAGCAGATTTTTGACTGTGAGGAATAAATATTTTGAATGAAACAGCCAAAGAACCTCTTCATACGAAACCTAATGTGTTTGAACCGAATCTGGGTATAACGACTGTAACATAGCGGAGACTCACCTAGACAAGCGTGACCTGAGTCTTATTGTGGCCAACCCCAAACTAACTATGCTTGAGCTTTGTCCAATCCTAGTCAAACAGCGTAGGAACCTGATTCAGCCTAACATGACCTTACCGAACCTAGCTAAACCTAACCTAAGACTGCTTTTAAGAATCAAGCCTAACCTTGACTCATTGGACCCAACCAACAGAGATCGAACCTTGCTCAAACATTGTTACCGAGGATAACCAAACAATGAAAGTAACGAAACCAAAAGGAAACATATCAAAGTTGAACCACGGAGTTGATTGAGCACAACCGACAGTTATCTATTAACCACATCTATAAAGTACGTACACCGGCTTCGCTTACCCTTACTCTCAACGATCAAGTCCCCGTTGGAGAACTTCAACGCAGCAGAACTTTCCATTTAGAAGAATTTCCATGCCGGAGAATTTCCATTTTTGAGGTCAGCCTCCAGCATTTTTATGATGGTACCGCTAAAGAAAAAAACTCTATTGCAGCCCAGCTCTTGCAGACTATCTTTTGAGCGAAACGTCTTAACGAGCTCTCCGGTTTTCGACACCGAAGTTATTTTCCTTATTGGTAATTTGAAAGCAAAGGTCGATTGGAATGAGACTTGGAAAAGTATGTTGAAAGGCCGTGAAAAATTAAGGTGTTTTTCGACTTCTTTTTTGTTTGTTGTTGCCGAGATTTCCTTGCGTTCGCTGACAAGGAGCCCCCGTGTACCTAGAGAGGCTTGTGTTCTGCTCAAAGTCAACATGGCCCTGATGGAAATTTAAAAATGTATGGTGTGTTGAGGCCAGGCGTGGCGAGAGGGATTGGAAGCGGGTGGGGGAACTGCTTAGCTGGCAGACCCGGACTAGCGACCAAATCATTAAAAACGAAATTCGCACAGCTATTAGCACTTCACTGCCAATTTCGAATGTTACATCTTCCAATTCAATGGTTTCGTCTATAATCGCCAAGCCCGGGCGGAGCAATAAATAGGGCGCTTAACCTAACCTAAACTAACCTTAGCGTCTTTAGACTTGATACTGCTTCTCGATGGCAGCAGGCTACTGCCAACGTCAAGTAACCGGCATTATATGCTATGCCGGCATTAAGAGCGGAGTGGTAGTGATGCGATACAAACGCTACAGACTTTCAAAATGAAACACATTCTGATTTGGAATAATCACCAGACTTACCCCAAACTAAAGGAATGAGTCACTCCTGTTGAGTGACCTTTGCGGGGGGTTTTGCCTGATTTTCACTTCGGATCCTTGGAGTATTGAATTCAACTGCTAGAGTTGATCGATTTTAAAGAAACGGAGCCAAAATCGCATACTTTTTCTCCATCATTTTTGAAGTTTAACAAACTGATCAGATCAGCCATGTTAAAAGGAAACTTTTTGACGAGGACTTTCCGAAAATCTGAGTCAATCCATGAAAATAGTCTCGCTAGCGCTTGTTTAGTCTTGAAACTGCCAAAAAGGGAGTTACTACCAAAAGGATTTTGCTGTAGAGTGATTTTGTTCCTCTAAAAAGCAATGAGTTTGATTCCTAAAAAGTTTCGAGGGCGCCCTACTCTCATGGTAATGCTTATCACTCATTCTTGGAGTCGTAATTCACTCAATAAAAGTTGCTTCCACTCCTTACCTTCTTTAGCGTCAGCTACATAGGTTAGCGTAGGTAAGGAGTTTTAGGGGGAGAACGTGATGTCGGGAAGCATATTTCGGAAAATAAGGTGGTATGTAATGGTTCACAACGTTCATTAATAAGTTTCGATCGAACTCATGAACCTAGTGGGTCTTTTTCATTTAAAGAAAGGTGTTATTTAAGAATAATAATCATTGCGGAAAAAAGACAGCAAGGATCTAGAGACGGGATAAATTTGAATTTCCGTTTCAGCTGATGAGCAATATTTCATATAAAATACACAATAAAATCCTAACAGGTTTGAAATCTATTCTAAAGTTCGAAAATGCTGAATTCTCAGCACAAATCTTCTGGTTATAGCATAATTGAGCACTTTGTCTACGCGAGGATGTGAACACTCGGAGGATGTGAACACTCGAAAACAGCCAATACAGCGAGCGCAACGTAGCGGCTCTGTTTGTACTATTTTTATTCATTATTTTTATTTATTATTTGTATTTAAAAAAAAGATTATTTATAAAATTTACAAATCGCATCATCAGAGCATGTAATAATGCATACCAAAATGACCTCACAAGTTGACTTGGCCTGTTTTCCCTCCTTGCTCTCGCGGAAAATGTGAAACTCATTCGAACTTGCTATTTAAAAATGCGGAAAATGACTTAAAAATGGAGAACACAGGGCCGCCATATGATCTTTGTCAGCTGCTCACACCTTGTTTTGGGAAACTGCTTAATTATGTTATTTCCAGAGGATTTGTGGGAAGAATTTAGCAGAATTTACAGAGGGAAATATTTAGTAGAATGAGCATATTGGGACACCAGAAACCTGTAAAATCAATTTCATACGGGTCATTTGGGTTTTTTAATGTTTATCATATGATCCCTTGCTCATCAGCTCAAACGGACATCCAAGTTTATCCCGCCTCTGGGTCGTCGCTGACTTTCCGTCTTTTGCAATTATTTCACCTTCTTAAATAACACATGGTTCATGAAACCATATATGACACTTATATTTATAGTAACACGCTATTGAATAAGAACTGAACGGGTTAAATTGACGCTTTTGCTAATACCTGGGCTTAGGTTGTGTTCAAACGAGCTGACAATTGTTTTGGAGATCGAAAATCATCTTGGATAATGACGCAAGTCCCGAGATAATTTTAGCCATCTCATCGCATGGCGCGGCGCGGGCACTGGGATTCAGTAGCTTAGCCACCGACTGGACCGCGTCGCAGCATCCCTTCGTTGTGATGACGTACGATGATACGTCGTTTTTCGAGCTGACACCCGACTTACGTCATCGGACCGTGTTCAAATGATACGAGTTATGAAAATACCAAAGGTGTATTTCTGGAATTATGCTAAATGCAAAAGTAAAGTTTGGAATTGCGCACGAAGAAAGATTTTCAGCAGTTCTAATGTTGCTCCTACGTGAAAAAGGAAAACGGTGAGACAGCAATGATGGAAAACCGTCACTTTGCTTGTTACGGTGAAAAAACAGCTTTTGATCATTTTTCGCAACAGTCTTAAGACTAGACATTTCAGG
>Ga0058701_10002388_pt1 | contig 14182 bp, 10 predicted proteins | sample AgamicOrMae_FD_97039 | JGI IMG/M metagenome (GOLD analysis project Ga0058701, IMG submission 97039) | Agave microbial communities from Guanajuato, Mexico - Or.Ma.e | ecosystem: Host-associated > Plants > Phyllosphere > Phylloplane/Leaf | place: Guanajuato, Mexico | collected 2012-06-04 | reverse complement strand
GAGTCGAAAGAAGGCGTCGCCTGGTGCACTTATTCAAGGATTCTCAACGCAAAGCTTCAAACTGCACTTATTTTCTTTTTTTGCCGAGGTATTGATTGTTTGATATAAAGATCGATCTGTCTTGCGGTCATAACAAATATTGGAATAAATTTACTCTTCATTGAATTATCGCGTGCCTATAGTAGAACCACTAAAGTATTCTTAAAATGATACCTATCTTGATGATCTGCAGCCCTTATGATCCCTATCTCAAAAATAAAATCCCCCAAAATATCAAAGGTTGTTGATAGAGCTCACTTCAATGCTCTCAAAATACTCACTTGGTTCTAAGGGGTAACACCTTGCTTGAAATCTGTAAACCGGATATTAGGGTATCAAGGATATCAGCCGGATATCAGAGGTATATAAAACGGATATCAAGAGAAATTGACCAAATTTCAATTAAATATTTAAGAAATTTCAGCGAATATCAAAATATATACCTGGATAACCAGATATCAGTAAACAGAAGGAAGAGAATTTAAAAAAATGAATAAAAAAATTCCGGTCACAGGAAGACCCTTCTTTGAAAGTATACTTTATGCCAAAAACATGAGTGTGGTTACCCTAAATAGGTTAGTTTTTGCGATAAACCTTTGAATAGCTGTGTGCAGATCAATGGACAGCTCTCTTTGCGGATCCTTTCGTTCAATATTAAACAAATATCATCTTTCTAGAGAGCTGATTAGTGCCTATATGATTTAAAATGTTCATTCTGGAAGATGGCAGGGTTTCGACCTGAAAGCATGCTCAGCTCATTCGGCGATCGCGTTTTTCATTTGCAATGTCGAGAAGTTCAATCAAATTATGAGGCATCCGGCAACGTTTTTATTCTTTTTTAATATCCCTTGATGGATTCCAATCGTAAAAACCAGAAAATTAAAAAAAAAGTTTTTGGCCAAAAATTGAAAAAAAGCTACCTTTTCTTTCGATTTTTAGCCAAAAAACTTTTGTTTGATTTTTTTAGTTTTTAGGATTTAAATTTATCGATAAATACTAAAAATAATAAAAAAAGTTGCCGGGTGCTTCATAATTTGATTGAACGCCCCGAAAATGCGTTTATAAAATGCGATTTTCGCCGAATGAGCTGAGCAAGCTTTCGTGTCGGAACTCTGCCACATGGGGCAACTCCTTGCTGGCATAACATATAAGGATTTAAAGGATATCAGACCGATATCAGAGATATATTAAATGGATATCAAGAGAAAATTGACGTAAATTCAATTAGATATCTTTCAGACTTCATCAAAAAATCAAAACATATCTGCTGGACATACCTGGGTATCAGCCAGATATCAATACCTTGCTCACTGGATATGAGTTGTCCCCTTTGATTGTTCCGTTCCAGTGGCTTACTCTAATTTGGGGCCGAAGTTTAGTTGTGGTCGACAAACATTTCTGCGTAGGGCGTCGACCATCTCTGCAGCTCGAAATGTGGAATGGCCTCGGAGAGACCTTCACGTTTTGCCTGCGGTCTGCAAGCGTCTTCTCTTATTACAGCATAGTTTAGACGAAAGTTAAGCGCTTTATTAGTTACTGTGTGCCAACAGAAAAAATACCAGATAACCTGGCTGAAATCCAAAATATTTGTCAATGCAAGGCGTTCATACGTTCTGCGACGTCTCTTGAACATATCGGCTAAGAGCGGCTTTCTCGGTATCTCCTAATTAAAGACATGTTCCATTTCTTCCGCTCGCGATAGTACACAAGTTGTGAGATTCAATCACTTATGACGTTTCCAGACGACAAAGTCGCTCTAACATATCGTAAGCGAGCGCTTCCATCAGAGTATTAACGACTTGAAAGCTTTTAGGATGATCACAAGAGGTGACTAGCTCGAAAAGCCAGTTTACAAAGTCACGACAACCCCTAAGTTGGTAACACTGGTTGACATTTCGTTCGCATGCTGGCACCACTGACTCGTCGCGGGCGGGGAGATGTCAACCGGCCCGCGCCCCCACCAGTCCGCCCCGCCGTTGGCCCCCAACAAATCAAGCGTGCTCACTCAAACTTCTCTTGTTTGTACAACTTAGGTCAGCTCAAGAGCTTGCTTATACGTTTCTGTGGGTAGCCTTTTCCACGCAGGCTTGTGTTAGTCCAGGTTTAGGTTAGGTAAGGTTAAGCTGTGTAAGAGTATGTTTGTTAGGTTTGGTTTTCTTACATTATTTTAAATTGGTTAGGTCTGACAAAAATGGTTACTTTTAGTCAGCTTGAATTGAAGTCTTCTAAGCTAGGGTAAAATTTTTAATGTCGATTCCTACAAGTGAATAATCTCTTGTATGCAAAATCTAACGCCGAAGTTTGCTAGTGAGCGCATGGGTTGGTGGCGGCGCCGGCTAGTTGGAGCACTATCCCTCTAAAACATCCCTGATACAAAACTGGTTCCGTAGAGGAGAAACTCTCTAAAAATTACCAAGACCTCATTTGCGTGCGATTTCACATCCCGCTGGCTCCGGATAATCAACTTGGTTAAGCCGCGTCCGATTTTAATCTGCGCCTCACTATTTCAACATGGGTCGTAGAAAATTTGGGAAAAACCCAATCAAAGACTTTCTTGTTGGTTGAACATATGGAAAGTGGTCCCTCCGTGAGTTATTAACTAGAGGCATGAGTAGCTCGAATAGAAGCTTGTTAATTCGCCGAGTTTCGCGCCCCGGCAAAAAGTTTGCGAGTTCGCGAGCCGCATTTTCAGAAACGAAACGACCTGGAAGTGTTTAGCATACGTTCACTTTGATACCTGCCCTGCGAGTCCTATCTCCCCTTAACCATGCAGAGCAAAATAAAATCTCTTTGAGGGAGTACCGCTTCCAGCAACTGGATGGCCATGAATGTCTATTTTTTTGCGTGATTAGCATTTTGTGGAGAACTCGCTCTTTATACAAATTATTTCTTTAAATGTATGTTAGAGCAATTCTGTATGGAGTTGGCACCAGGCTTCGGTGAATGCTGGTTTACTTATAAGAAAGGTTGGATGCCGTACACTAAATTTGAATCAGTGGAAGTCTTTCAGATTCGGTGAATTTTCACTGAATCTCTGAAGCACTGATTCAAATTCAGTGTATATTTTGCGTCGCTTGATTCAGTGGCGAAAAGCTGATCATAGGAGGATAAAAAATGTCTTCTTTCAAAGACAAAACGGACGTTTTATTCATAGCTGGGTTAGACTTAACCAACCAAATTTGCTGTGCCAGCAATATCGTAGTTCGCGGCTGATCTGTCTTGAATCGGGACGGATTTCCCGCCTGAACGAAAGTGGCCGCGAAAATCGAATTCGACCAATCAGGAAGCTTGATTAGGCCGAATCGGAAAGGAAAAATCGGCAAGGTTGATTGCGGCCACGTAACGATCGGGGACGCTGTTTCGGGTTAAATTTGAATCGCGCGGCTAACCTGTGCGTGGGAGAAAGATTGAATCTCGGGGTTTAGAAAGCCTTTGACTGTGCTTGAAATATGCTTCTTCTCTCATCTATTTACTCACTTCAAGGCCACCTCATTATTTTCCTTTTCCCGGGAAATCCCCGCGGGGAAAAGCCTTTCCCATTACGTTGAAAATAACTTAATCTTCCTTTCGGTGACGGTGACGAGCAGGAGTAAACGCAAACCGCAAGACACTTTTTTGTACTTACTGGCCAATTTGATTCGAAACTGGACAAAACTAATTTCTAAAGTACTATTCTTGGAAAAAGTAAGGTTGAGGAATTCCAAAGCCATCTGCCTGTTAGGACGATATTGCTGTATGTTATTAACTCTTAGCTTTGTTTTCGTGGAAAAAGAAGGGTTTGGTGATCGCACCTCTTCTTAAACCGCGGAGAGCAGAAATCAGTTTTTCTCTGCCATGATGGCAATTGTGTCGGCATGGCCGCTTTTTGAAGCGTCGCTTTGCGTTCGAGGAAAGTCAATTTCGCCTTAATTAGGTGCCCATGAAGACAGAACTCCTGCAGAAGACTCACTGTCAGAAGCATTCGGCTATCCTCGCTGTTCCCCATCGGCGATAAATAGTACATTTCAGAAGTTGCACTTTCTATGCAACGTCTTCTAAGCAAGTTTGCTTATTTTATTTGTGAGAGTTGAGTCTGTGGGAAAATTTGATCCTTAAAAAAAGTGAAGAAAAATAAAAATAAAAAAGGGGTAAACATTTTCATTAGGAGAAAGGCTTTGCCCCCCTCAACCTCGCTTGAAAGAATTCCCATCCACTTATTAGTCACGAGGAAATGATCCTAGGCTAGTGTCTTTGATTACGATAGGGCCTGAATAGAGTGCGTCCCTGATACTTATTGCAGACTCATTCGGAGTCGGCTCAAATTTGACGGAAGTGGGGATAAACCGCCCCTGAAAAGTGCACTCTCTGCCCGGCAAGAAACAAATGACTCGCGAAAAAAATCCACCGAGTGCACGATCCTATGCGGAGTCTTGACCAGAAATTATAATCCGTGATGAATCTCCCAGCCCCTCTGTCCTCCCTGGAATTTTCATCGAAGTATAAACATTTCGACCAGGGATCGTTACCTTGTTAGCTCACTGTTTTCGGCGATGTTAATGATGTAGTTACTTGCCGGCGTATCAGAAAACTGAGTCTGTTATCTGCTTCTAAATAAGGCTATTTTTCGTACCGAAGAATTTGTGTCTAATGAATCCGCTGTGATCCAGTTACGCTGCGATGGTTTGTGTATTATTAATAGCGTCGACAGAAGTTGATGTAATAGCTCGAGGACACATTAATTAGTGGGTGTTGTAATTCGAACTTGTGAAGTATCTAAACGTATCTCCGGTGCCTTAAGTTGTCTAGTGTGGCGAGAGGCGGGAATGTTTAACTCGCCCTATTTTCCAGGAACTCAGTCGTAAATCGCGCCTTCCTCGACTCCCTTTTGGTCCTCCGTCCTCCGTCCTCAGCCTCCCTTCCGTCCGGACCTTTCTCCACTTCATCTCAAAGTTTTGTGCCTAATCTCCTCTTTCACAATTTCCTCCTCGCGTTCTTCTCCTTCCTTCCTTCCTGCCTTATTCTGCACTCCTGCCTCATTTGAATACCGCGCCGCCGCCGCCGCCGTCCCGAAAAGAATGGACGTATGTAGTGAAGCGAAGCAAAGTGCTACTTTTCCAATGTGACAGTGATGGACGACCCTCGGACGGTAATTGCTGCCATAACCTATCACCTCGATCAAACAACGTTTTCTCCATACAAATGCGGCGAGCGCTTCCTCGTGACTCACGTGACTTCTGCCTTTCATGGAACACCCTCTGTCCAACGCAAAGAATCTGTACACGGGATATCAGCCGAATATCAGAGGTATATTAAACGGATATCAAGAGAAAACTGATTAAATTTTAATTAAATATCTCACAGACTTCGTCACTTAAATGCTCATCCGAGAAGATGGCAGGGTTCCGACCCAAAAACTTTGTTCAGCTCATTCGGCGAAATTCGCGCTTCACATTCGCATTTTCGGGGCGTTCGTCAAATTATGAAGCAACCGGCAACGTTTTTATTCTTTTTCAGTATCCCTCGATGAATTCCAATCATAAAAACCCGAAAATTCAAACAAAAATTTTTGGGCTAAAATTAAAAAAAATCCTAGGGGGAAACCCTTGCCTTTTTTTCAATTTTTTAACCAAAAAACTTTTGTTCGAATTTTCTGGTTTTTACGATTTAAATTTATCGATAAATACTAAAAACAATTAAAAAAGTAGCCAGTTGCTTCATAGTTTGATTGAACACCCCGAAAATGCGCTTGTAAAATGCGATTTTCTCCGAATGAGCTGAGCAAGCTCTCGGGTCGGAACCCTGCCACAATTGGTCCAACGTCCTCCTGAAATTTTAACTTCCTGTTCCGTGTCAGATGTCGAGGATGTTATCCCTTACGCGGCGATGCGCAGATTTCAACGAAATCTAGTTTCCAAAGAGGAGAGGCAATCTCTAAGGAGTGGCGGAAACTCGAACACTCCTCTCTTCCCTCCCCCATTCAAACATGTCTTTTACTCACATCATTCTCATGTTATGAAGTAATGTTCTGAAACCTTTAGAGCAAATTTTAAGCAGACTCTTCAAGTTCATATTCATAATCCGTCTTTAAAAATGCCCTCAAAGTAGGCTGTAGGAGGGGTTGCACCCCAGCAAATCCACTAATTGTTTCCAAGAACAAGGCTGACTATCATAGAGTTCAGATTGAGCTTTGATTGAGTTAATAACATTCGTCCTGTGTAGCTCCGAGGGGCTTTGACGGGTTGATCAGATAACAGAGCGGCTTGTGTGTGAGGTTCGCCCATCGGACTTGTCGACCGACCGCCGATGACGAGGGCCGCAGGCTGCTCGACAAAACAGCCCCATTCGACACGAGCCCCGAGGCCCGGAGGCCGGCCTGAGTCGAATGGCGCTTCGCCCCAATCCTCGTGTTGACATCGAACCGTTGTGTTGAATTTACATACGTGATAAGCGATTTAGGCGAGGATGGTTGTCAGAGGTAGGCGAGGACGGCGTTTGTGGGTCGGCGGTGCGGCGGCGGTGGCTGAGGCCCTGATACCTTGTCTGAGTCGCGCACAAGCCCACCCACTAATCAAGGCTATGTCGTGTTATGTTGTTTTGCCCGCCACATTGCAACCAATTGTTTGGTGTAAATGGGTGGCCGATCGTTGGCTGCGATGACAACGGCGCCGCTGCCGCTGACATTCACTCTTCGAGCGCCCACAACCGCTACCGCCGCATCGTTTTTACGACCCACCCCAACATTTGTCTTGAACCATCTTTTTGCGTGGCTGAGGTCAAGATTTAGTCAACCTTTTTGTCAGATTGAACATGTACCGAAAAGGTTGCTTTTTCTGACCCCTGTTTCCCACCTCCGCCAAACCTAGCGCGGATAGCGGAAGTGGAGGGTGGTTCTCAGTACCTTAACCTAGCCTAATATTGCCTAACCAAGCCTAGCCTAACGCGTTTTTTAACTTAGTTTTTGCCCGGAATAATTGAGTAAAATATCCTTTGGTTTATTCTTTACCCTCAATTTTTTTGATATTTGTTTATTGTAATTCTTAATAGAGCTTGAAATTTTGGCTCAAGTCAGTTTCTCTCAACGTTCTTTCATTCAGTGCCCTTGAATGTTGATATCTAGCCCAAGTCGTATCTCACTACACAATCATCGTAATTTAATTTTTAAAAATCTCGCGGGAGTCTTGTTAAGTAAGTCGGCCAGCGGTTGGCGCCAAAAGCATTATCATGAAACAATCGAGTGAATAATCGATCTTGGCGCGCGCACTCAAGTTGCCAACAATGCGCGCGCGAACATCCTCTAATAGCTTGCATCCGAAGGCAAGTTAGTAATGTCTTCCCCTTTTCAGCTTCCTACAATGTCGAAGGCATGTAAGTTAGCGTGGGGCAGGGTCTTTCGCCTCCCCCCCATCCCCCCTCTCTTCCTCAAAGACGTTCTCTAATCGTCGAAGCAATAGGAAACTTGTTAACGACGCCTGTATTATCATCCAAGGAGACAGTTTCGTCTTGGCGCATCGCGACCTGCCGTTTCGATTCATCCAAAGTCACAGATGACCTCACTGATAAGACTGCATTTTTCACCTTTTTAGTTCACCGTTTCACCAGTCTCGGCGAAGGCATCCAACATTCATCGCTCCTACGAGCCTCTCCGAGATATGACCCTGTCTTGCTCCTGCGATCAAAAAAATAAAAAAATGCGACTGTTAAACGCTCTTTGTAGTTAGCTCCTCCTAACGTGTACCTTTGTCGGCTTAAACTGCGGCTCACTTCACGATTCCGCGGTCTATCAAAAACGCATTTCAAACAGAGCCGCGTCATCGTGTCAATACAGAACGCGTGAATAAAGTGATTTCACGCAATGGGGCAAACCTTTTCACGCCAAACGACGAGCTTTGGACCAGCTAAATTTATAGCTTTGACCTAGTTGTATGGCTGCGGCTGCGAAGGAGATGGATGAACGCCCATCACTATTTTCATCTCCTTTGCTCTCCGCCTGCATTTCGCCGTTAACGGAATATTTTATTTAACGTCCCTTTTGGAACTAGTTGAAAATGGATACTTCAGACTAGAAACTGCATGCGTTCAGTTCTTATTAATCAAAATGACGAGATACTTATTTGCTGTTTTGTAAATACGATCTCAGAGGGAAAACACCTTCATCCGGTATTCGTCAGAAAATCTTTCCGAGACTGTTCTCAAGCTATATCAGGATCACATCTCTTTAAATTAAGACTTAATTTCCATATGCTTCCATGTGCGCCGTCCCATCTGACTGATCTATTGTCCAATGAGTTGGTAATTATGGGTGTTGAGCGAAACAAACATGCCGCGATGCATCCATTCCGCTTTGGTTCGCAACCTGAACGGGGATCCCAATTTTGTCGAAAATTAGTGAGAATGTCATCGAGGGGGCCGTGCGCGCCTCTTCCGATTCAATCACAGTAATCGCGGATCCGCTTGTGATCACGGTCAAGAGTACAAAGGGCAGTCCAGCCGGCCGTGCTCACCGGCCGTGCCCACCGACCGACCAATAAGTGAATCAAGCTAACTGGCTCGGCAGCGGGACAGGCAGCAGGCAGTGAGTGATCCAACTGGCCGGGACGAGACCAACTTATTAACATTCGCAACGCTGCACCCACAAACTTAATTTTCGTGTAAATAAACTCCTAATAGTAAGTAAAAACTTTACTACGAAACGGAATTCAAGCAGGTAATTTAGGGGGAAATCTCCTTTTTTTTCATGCGATCCATATTTGATGAATGAAAGGTTGCATTACAAATAAGTTAGGAACGTATGGCGCGTTTTGTTTAAGGTAAAGTTTGGATTAAAATAAATTTTATTTGATTTAAGATTTCAAAATATTGGCCTATTGAAAGTCTAATATCGGATATTGGTTAGATATTGCGTCAGGGTTAGGTTCGGTCTGTTTAGTTAAGGTCAGGTCGGGTCTTCGGTTATATCCTGTTCCTAGCTAGGTCTTTAGTTAGGTTATGTTTCCGATTAGGTTTATGGATTACGTTCGCTTGGAAGTTAGATTCTAGGAAAGGTATTCGTCTGTTTATCCTATGCGAAGTAATGTTAGGTTTCGGTTTGGAATCCACATGTGTGTTTTCGAATAAGAACGAAACACTTTTCGTATCTTCCAAGAGAATGAAGACATAGTCGCAATCATGCTCGGAATACACTTGTCTAGAAACCAGAGCATCGAAACGAAACCGTGGCGGGAATCAAGTTTTAATCAGCTTCTAAACTAACGAAAGTTAGTTTGATACGCACACACTCTCACACACAATGGTCTGTCTTAATAAAGAGTTTCGTTTGAGTTGAAACGAGAAAACAGTCGAGAGAAAGAGAGCCTGTTGCCACGCGTAACTCAACTTCACACAGCCTTTAAAACCTGCCTCACATCAACCGCAAAAATGCGTGACTCGAAGATTTAAATGGCACTAAAAGCCTCGTGTTCCTTACGGCTTTGTTTCCCATAGCCGACAAACCAAAGAGACGAATGTGTTTCATTATATTCGGCACCTAGGAAAGGGACTGCGGAACGCGACACGAGGCGCGTAAGCTCGATGGCGTGCTTGAAATAAGCGTCATCAAGCTTACTTGAGTTACCTTACGGTTTGCAGCGTTGTACCTCCGCTGGGCTTACAGAGTGTATTGGCGAGTGGCAAATACTCCGCGCAGCGGCGATGAAGGAAGCGTTGTTTACCAATCTGGGGCGGGACATGGGGCATACCAAGGCAACGCATTTTCTTTGTGGGCACTCTTTGTAGTGCGGATAGCGCGGAGTAATACCACCGCGAATTATGAATGAACGCGGAGCAATGTTTTCGAGGAGTGAAAAAGGTGAGGAGGAGCGACACCGATTCTTATCTTTTAATCGCAGGATCTTGTCTCCATTTTCGCGAATTCTTAAGTAAACTTTGCAGAGAAGTACTGTTAGAACGAGACCGGCTCTGCGGCAGTTTACACACCGAGAAAAGAAAGCGGGGGCTTGAGGCAAGCGCGCATTTTGGATTGAATAGCTCCTTAGAATTACAAGGGCTAGCGCAGCCGCACACCGCGCCCAGAGATTTGAGAGGCGGTAGGCGGGAATATATCGTTGACCATGTATTGAAGGTAAATGTTGATGGTATGGGGTCGGTTAAGTTGGAATGGCCGATTCGACCGCGAGCACCCCTCCTCCCCGCCTCGCCGCAGAGAACAAAAAGCGGTCGACTTTTTTCGTTGCTGCTCTGCGGGCGCCACCGCCGTCGAACGTTATAAACCACCGCCTTTTTGTAATTGACAAAATTTTTTGTTTTGCTTACAAGTGCCAAGGCCTCCTTGCGTGGCCTTGTACACTACTAATACAAACCATTAGCTTGGCCCGTTATCCAAATGTCACCTCGCGCTCGACTTTTTTCTTTCCAATTCGACTTTTTTTTCTCGCTTTTTTCCTCCTCCCATTCTCGTTGTTTTTGCCTTTAATATCTTCCCTTTTTACCCTCGATTTAAGATTTTCTTATTTATCTATTTAAGAAAAGGACATAAAGAAACGTCTGTACGGGATTGCATGACCATGTTACAAGTAATTTCATGAAGAAGATACGCAGGGGATTCAAGGATTACAAAATACAACGAATTACAAGAAAGGCAACTTCCTCGGTTGGAGTTTAATCTAAATTTATTAAGATTTACACATTTTCTGCATTAATGTGTAGTGAACTTTTACGCAGAATTTCTCGCGGGGTTACTCTTAAGTAAGTTACTAGAAAAACAGCTCGGATGCGACATAGTATAAGCGTAGGTAAGACTGGCATCCAATCAAATGAGACTCAACATTGTCCATCGACTTGAGGCGTTAATTAAAATTCCTTGGAAGGACAAGATCACTGGAGCACCCAGAATTATTCTTGTTTTGAGCACAAATCTGCGATGCGATGCAGTCTGGAGCCTCGGCGGAGCTCTCTAATTAAAGGTGCATAATGACCTGACCATTGACGTCTGCCGTCTGCCCTTTAACTCCCAGCCAGCACAAACTCACTTGACAAAGACGATTTAAACTAAGCGGAAATCTATCCGTAGAGTGCTATTAGTTTAGACTTCTTTAAATTTCTTGCAAATAAAATGTAATGATAGTAAATATCCCAGTTTTTTTCGCAATTGTTTCATATTCCGTCATCGAGCTGATCGGAGCGGAAGCACAGGGCATTTATTTAACTTCGCTAAGAATAAAAATAATCTTAGACGAAGAATAAAGGCTTTTGTTAAAAACTTAATTCGTTTCCCAGCTGAAAAACGCCCGATTACACGTTCCAAACTAGAGAGCTCTAAGTTTGATTTCGGTTGTCTGTTTACTACTTGTTAGGGCCAATTTCACCTCAAAGTCGCGTTTATCCTATATTAGTTAACAAGGGATTGGAGCCCTTAAAGGCAAACATAACGCCGCAACTCCGGGATTGGTGCACAAAATTTTGCTCTGACATGCTTGGAGGACATTCCACGCACGTGACGTAAAATCAACGTACTACCTTCATACGTAAAACGCGAAAATAAAAACGGGCTAGGATCGGCGCCATCTTAGCGTTGTTTCAGATAACCCTTTAATACTGGTTTACCTTAAGTAGCTACTTAAGTTAAAACGTTGATTATACTACTTCAAGTGCTGGGCGTTTGGGTACATTTTCGTGCAGGTTGAATTTTTCTCCCTATTTGAGTGCGAGGTTACCAATCATCTGGAAAATGACCAATCACATTGTGATTTGTTCCTCGCGATTCATTAGCTCTCGTTGACACCTTATGATGAAACATGACCTTGTCAAAAGGCGATAATATGGCGTTATTGTTTAAATTGGGCGAATTGCCAATTCAGAAGCTTTCTATAGGCTTTTTAGTCATTTTGTTTTCTTCTCTTCAATAATTGTTTTTAGTCCGTACTCATACTGTTGTCAGGAATTGCGTTGACATGAATACAATAGTTTACAGACAATTGCTGGAATTTTTGGGATATTTACATCTTTGGGGACTTGTTCGGGGACAGGGGACACCCGTAAAGATATCCGAACCAGGAGATAAAAAATGTACCTCATCAATGGGAGACAAAAATTGCATCTTTTTTTTAAAAAAAAAACGTCGTTGATTACGATTAATCCAAGATTAAAATGCGAAAGTGAAACGATATTTTATTACTCTTCAAATATTTAAAGCAGAATTCTTAATAACGTGTGTACACAAGCATCAAAGTTCTCTTATTATGTACGCCAAGCAATCAAAAGTAAATGAAAGCTGAGGCCCACGAAAGAAAGTGATATTTACTTTCAGTTTGAACGTTTCGCGTCTTTTGTGTTTTTCCGTGAGGTTCGGTTGGGGGAAAGCGAACAGCTCAGGTCATTTCTTATTTGCCTCACTTTGGGAATTGCTAACAATCTAGGTTTTCTTTTCAACTTCCCATCAGCAACTCTGCAATAACTCAATTACCGAGAATCCTAATTCTTCATTTAAGTTATCAGGCGCGGGAACTTTACCCTTTCAGCTTTTGTGCTCTCACCAAATCCAGAAAATCCCCTTGCACAACTTGAAATCGTGTTTCACGCGCTTGGCACGCCACGGCCGTGTCAACACGCAAAATTCCCATTTTTCTGTCTGACACTTATTTATTTCCACTCAGAAAAAAAAACAAGTACTGTATCAGAAATTAAAACCGTGTCATTTCCTACCTCCAGTATTTTGTTCGTATTTTTTTTTTTGGTATCATGAGAATTAAAGACATAGAAACGCGTTGATTGAATTAAGTGAAAGGTAAGGTAGTTGACGCGTACCTCGTGGCCCGCTCCGCAACTGCTCCGTGGCTACCGCATCGCTAAGCTTGTTGCCTACTTCTCCAGGGCAGTTACTGTCACCTAGAAATGGCATCACTGTGATGTTACTCCAGTCAGCTTGACGAAAGGCGGTCCACAGGCTGAAAAACCAACCATGCTCGTAACCTAAGATGCTTCTGCAAAAGCTCTTGAAAAGTTCGAGATCAATTATATGGAATTGTTTAGTGGATGGAAAATGTTTGCTTTCGTCGGAAACGTGGTGTTCCACATGTTAGCTCAGCTAAAGTCGGTCGAATAATCATGAGAAGCGAGAGGTGAGCTGGAGTAGCGATTTGCTGAGCGAAGAGCAGATTTCGACGTAGAGCGTGAAGCGTAGAACGTGGCAACGAGTGTGTGCATTAGCGTTGCACCTTACCTTTTCGTTTCGCGCGGTACTCACTGGGTTTACCCTCCATTATTAGTCCAAGAGCAGAAACCTGGTTTTAGCAAGCCACTTCTCCACTTGCAAACTCATCACAGATCGAGAAACCAGATAGGAACGCTACGCCGGTGAGGAAAGCATTCTGCAGTACTTGACGGCGTAATTTTTACTTATTTGTTCACCGGGCGTAATAAATATTCTATTTGATGCTTCTACGCCTCGTTTAAGATTACTTCTATTTAGATAAAAGAAGCTTGTTTGTGAACCGACTTGTTAAACACATTTACGATATTGAAAGGAATAAGCAAAATTGGTTTGCATTGAATTCTCGTAAAGTATTTAGCTGATGCTAAAGTTTGAGGTTATGCGTTGATGATGCGTATGTTTACTATGACAACTTCAGTTGGGGTTTATGTCGGAGTAAATATTTACAGTGGGTCGTGAGAACAGCTCTTTGGAATCTAACCGGCTAAAAGTGATCAGTTCTAAAGATAATTGTACTAAATGTGGTGCTATTCAAAAGAGAATTCATTTAGCTATAAAACAATTCATACTAAATGAAGAATGCTTACTTAGCTTTGTCATTCAAAGCATTCTTATCGTTTGACAAGACTGACCATCGTTTCCCCCTAAAAAATATTACGTTCATGAGCACTCAGTAAAATATTTTTTGCCTCCCCTTTTATTTTTTTTAAGAATTATGATTTGATCCGAGAATGAAAAGTTGAGATTGTGAATTCGTGATAAAAATCGTGATTGACTGGTTTGGTATCTTTATATTAAATGATTACTTGAATTTAATTGGGCAGGCTATAGTCAAACGATACTTCTTTTTAACAAAAATGAAGCTGCTACAGAGCTTATCATTCAAGCTCGAAAATAGATGAAGTAGGAGTGATCACCTGTTAACCTCAAATGGAATTTGAATTAAGAGTCCCAAAACAG
>Ga0058701_10002386_pt1 | contig 14187 bp, 4 predicted proteins | sample AgamicOrMae_FD_97039 | JGI IMG/M metagenome (GOLD analysis project Ga0058701, IMG submission 97039) | Agave microbial communities from Guanajuato, Mexico - Or.Ma.e | ecosystem: Host-associated > Plants > Phyllosphere > Phylloplane/Leaf | place: Guanajuato, Mexico | collected 2012-06-04 | reverse complement strand
CTTGAATTACCCTGTATAACGGATATTCCCTACACTGAATTTGTGTTGAATTGTGTTCACGCATATTTGCGTTAGCGCAAATATGCGTGATATATTCCGCTAATATATTAGGCGGAACTTCAAAGCGATTCGATTTTAAAAATCCTTCCTCAAAGATCAATCAGAAATGGTTTGAACGCACTCTCTGGGCCGTGCATTTTGAATAGGCTGGTTGTTCCCTCAAACTTGTGTGTTCCATGAATTTAAGCGTTATGTCGACGTTACGCTTACAAGGGGAGTACTTACTACAACTGTCCGCCAAAGATTTTCTTGAAATTTTCGGGACTGCAAGATAGTGGTATGGAAAGGTACCGAAGCCCCAAAACTGCTTCCGAAATCAATCTTTACTACTTTAAAAATAGCTTTTAATTTTGAACATTTTTTCGATATTTAAAAATCAACAATCATTGCTTGTAGAACACCTAAAAGTAACGCCTCAGACTGGAATGCTGAGGATTTTGCTCTATTTCCAGCGGTTTCCAAAGATTGGCAATTTTTCGTGTTTTTACAATTTTAACGCTTGTTTTTAAGGTAGCAAAAATGCATTCTGGCAGCAAGTTTTGGGCTAGGGTATCTTTTCATACACCTATCTTAAAGTTCTGAAAGTTTAAAAAAATATCGGAGGCGGCAAGTTAAGGTACTCCCTTTGTGAGTTCGACTAGGTTATATACCCTGTGCCTCGCTCCACTCGGATGAGTGACGAGCGATGGAACACAAAAGGTGAAAATTTCCCCCTTTTAGATTTATAACGTCGCAGAAAACTTAGGAAGTTATTCGCCCGCACCATGATTTGAAACATGGACTTCTTATTTTATGTGATCGGCTTTTTATTTTTTTTTTATTTTGCAAATCTTGTGGAATATTCCCATTTTTTTCGTGGGATACCCTGCGGATGAATAGGAGTTCTGTGTAGAATCCCCGCGATGTTAGGGATTCGCAAAACGCGTTCGCCGCCCGAAAGGACTCTAGTTTCACTCCCTCTTAGAGAAAGAACATATCTCGGAGATGCGTCTCTGCGCTGATTGGCACTCGCGGAAGGGATCCGAACGAAGCCGAGCTTTACCGAATCCAAGCGAACCTCTGAGAGCTATTCAGTCCGTATATAGCACAGAGAGATTCGAACCATGGCGTTCTTTACTAACAGTTACTGAGGGGTACATCCAAGAGGAAAATTCAGATTGCATTGGGGATCAAATACGCATTTATTGTGTGGTGTCCTCACAACTCCCGAGTGGCTTATTTTGATATCTTTTGTCATATACATCTCCATGGGACAAAAAAATAATATTTTGTTAATTAGGCGTGTTTTTTGTTCTTTTTTTGGTAAACATGTCTCTTGATTTGAACGAATTAACTGCTGGTCGTCCGAAATAGAGGTAGAAAATTGGCCAAGTATTGCATCTGCTTCGTGTACCTTAATCGGCAGAGAGACGCGGCAATCGATAAGAAAAGTAAGTTATTCTCAAAACTATATTCTGAGATCAACAAAACTCTTCTTAATATTGAGACCAGTCTATTTTTTCCTTGATTGAAGAAAAATATTCTCATTTCAAGAACAAATATCTCTGACTTTAGATATTTTTTCTTGATTCTTGACATAACAAAGAAAATTCTTTTGCCACTCCTTGAAGAATGATTATTCTTGATTTCAGATTTTCTTTGTGAGTATGTGGCCTGTTCCTTGGTCCTAAGGCTGCCACCTTGTCGACTGTGCGGTGCTTGCACATATAAATAACGCAGTTTAGGACCGTTCAACTCGATCGGAGATTTAAATAGAACGCAGAGTGAATCACCGAAATTGCGTTTGCTTTAGTTAATCTCTCGTATGTTAGACGCAACAATTAGTCTGTACATATTCGCAGATATTTTTTGTTCTTCCTTTCATTCTCCGCAAATTACGCTTTGAAGATGAATGGCCGAACAGCGTAAGGTTACCCTAATTAACTTTGCCAAGGAACAAATATTAGCTTCTTTTGGAGAGGTTAAAAATTGCTAAGATGGGTTGGAGAAGAAGTGATTCCTTCGAAGTGATTAGTTTAAGTATTTGTGTCTGCTCCCTAATGGTCGCTGGAGTCTGGCGTCTAGGAGACCTTCAAGACGTTAAACTTTGACGGCCTTCGGAGTAAGTGACGAAATCGTTTCAGAAACAGATCACTTCGCTAATATCTTGAGGAAGTTTAGAACACACCCATTTTCTTATTTCTTAAAATTCACGGTAAAGAGTAGCCCCTGTTTTAGATAGTCCCACACCTGTTTTGGGTATGAAGGCGAAACGGGGAAAGCATAATTTGGTTATTTTTTAAGATAAACCCATCAACAACCATATCAATGAAAAGACCTCGTCGAGCAGAACTCTCCATTGATATGCGGCTATTCATAAATAAATATGACCAAATTACGCTATAACCCTGTTTTGAAAACTACGTTACCGGTTCTCAGAGGTGATTTTACAGATTTGTTAAATTTAACGTGACTTCCTCTAGACTTCAAGGAGCTGATTTCAATGAGTGTACGGCTGTTTAAACGTAATAAAATCGCGTAGTTTCGAAGGAATGCCCATTATGATAGAGGTCTTTTAAACCCTTTGTCAATAGGAAATGATTTATGTGGCCCATTCATAGTTAGCTACATATTCGTTTGATGCGATAGTTTTGATGCAGGTGAAAACCTCATTTCACCGCTGGCTGCACTTGGAGTGGCCGACTCAGTGGGTTCGATTTTTACGCTGGTGAAGTCTACGTAAATACCAGGAAAATGGCGGGAAATTCGCTCTCACAAAGAATGCAATATGGGCGAAACATGACCGATCACCTCAACACATGGGTCCACTAATCACTGATTATGATATAGACGAGACGTGTTCATTAGTGGAAACCTCATTAGTAAAGCATTTCTCAGCCGCTTTACGATGAAATAGGGTGGACTTAAAATGAGCCTAAATCTGAGTATAGGACTCCCTTAAGACTGCCGTTTCTCACGGATTGGAGTTTTTGAGTTGCAGATTATTGCGTTTTTACGTTGTCCAATAAAAAAAATCTCGCTTATTATGACTATCTTGAAAAATAAGGAAGTAGTGCGTATTTTGGTTATTTTTCAAGATAGACCCATGTTCAGCCATATAATTCAAAGGGTCTCGACGAGAGCTTTCTATTGATGTGACTGAGCATTGATCTATCTTGGCTTGGCAATAGTAAGAAGATTGTTATTGATTTCAGAATATCGTTATGAGAATAACTTATTTTTCTATTATTCGTCGTCTCCCTGCCGATTTAGGTACTCGAGGCAGACGCAATACAGTAGGCCAATCATCTACCTCTGTTTTTGACGAGCAGCAATTAATTCATTCCATCAAGAGATATGTTCACAAAAAAGAAACGCGCCAAATTAACAAAATATTAATTTTTCAGCTTTGAAAATCTTAGGAGGTGGTCGAAATTTATCCTAAGATAATTCTTGACTGAAGCAGAATTAATACTCAATGAAGCTTACAGCGTGATTTTAAAAATCGATTCTATCCACAAGATTGCGTTCAAGGAGCGTTTACTTCTCGACTACAGTCTGTTTTATTTTTAATTGTTCCTAGAATCGGTAATTACTTAGGCGATGTCGCTGATTGCGTAGTCTACTTGATCCCGACCCCGCCCCTTTGTTGAACGATCACTGGAATAAAAAAATAGAACGTATGCTCTGAACTTATCTTAAGACCGATGCAATCTCAAGTCACGCAAGTGAATTTGCAATTAGTAGGATTTGCCATTCCAGGTGGAGAAGCTTATGCTGCGAACTGTAAAACTCATTCTTATCGTTGGTCTTTAATCCTCCAGCATAGAAACAGCGGCAATTTTGACATGCGGGGGGGGGGAAGAAAAGCGTCTAGGGGAGGTACACTACTGCACTGTTTTATCCACCATAAACTTGAAAGGAGATATTTCTCACCACGTGTACCACTCAGGAACAATTTTTCATTACATCATCAGGATTATCGACGATAAGCGCGTAGTGGTTAGGCCACGCGCCTTGTGCAGCGCTGCGCTACCGATCCGCTCGGCTGAACAGTTAAACCGAACCCTTGTTTTAGGTAGTCCCACTCTTGGCTTAGGCCTGAAGATAAAACAGGAAATGAGCGTAATTTGGCTGTTTTTACAGATACCCCTTCTCTGAGAAAAAAGGGTTAGAATGTTAACTGAAAATTATTTAAAAAAAAGCAACAGTCAACTCGGCTAGTAAACGTTTCCAGATTTGCCAGTAAACGTCACTGTGAATCCTACTGTAAAACGGTAACATTTACTAGCAAACCTGTTAGAGTTCACCAGCCAAGTTTGACTCGCACTTTTTACCTGGTTTTACAAATTTTTGGTAAACATTAATGACCTACTTTTCTGAGTGTACTATAACGATATTCATGGCGAACTCTCGACGAGACCGTTTCATTGATATGGATGTCCTCAGGTCTATCTTTAAAAGTAACTCGATTTTGCCCTTCCCCCGCTTTACTTTCATACCCAAAATTGGTGTGGGACTACCTTATCAGGGATTAATTTTTTATTGTGTGTCGCTAAAGCTGTTTTCGCTAGTTACATTTACAGCTGACCAGAAATAAGGTAACTATTGCTTAGTGAACGTTAGAGCGGGTGAACCTTGGTCAAGTTGGTTACTCGCATTGTGCTTTGCTCCTCTCAGGAAAAGGAGGAACGAAATTAGAATTCTTCAGTGCATATTCCATCCGGCCGCGCCCCTGACCAGATCGACGTAGGCACCACGCGCGACGCTAGAGTATCGCGGTTGCCTACCCAGTGGCACGTGGGCGCTCCCAGCGACACCACGAGCTGGGAATGAAAACCAGTTTTGAAACTTTCATTGTTTCGTCAACGGGAACTCACTAATGATTACCTTATTGTTTCGGAAAAAAATTGAGAGCAATTTAACTGTCTAATATCTAGTTTGGACCATCCCACACGTGTGAAAAGACGGAAGAGGCACAAACGTGCTTTCATTACTTTTGAAGATACTCGTAAACTGATCAATGGTCATATCGGAGGAAACCACCATCAGCGCCTTTCTTCAGTGTGAACTCTGTGATATATGTATCTCAAAACGTGACCAAATTATATCAGTTTTCAAGATATGTTTCAAGATATGGTCAAATGTATGGTCAGTTCTATTCGCACGCCTATGTTAATACAAGGGAGACTTGAACGCACGGAAACCAACCTAATGCATTTGAAATGGGGCAGCGTGTGAATTGTCACTTCGTAAATTTATCCGTAGCAGTATATCAGTGGAAAACTCGCACCGAGCCCTTGCGTTTCGTATGACAATCAATAGGTTTACCTTGAAAACTAACCTAAATACCTTTTGAAGTCTTTTTACCTTCTCACTCAAAACATGTAAAGCACCGACCATGTACTACAGTATGTTCCCTCTTAGGTTGATGGGGGGGGGGGCGTCGAGGACGGGGCAGGGTCTTAGGTCGTCGTATGAGAAATACCTGCGTTTTTAGTTTTGGAAGGGAGATGGTGTCTTAAAGGACCTTAAAACAGGGCATGTAGTGTAAACGGACGGCTCATATGGGACTAATTAACTTAAGTATTATTACCATTGAGAAACACCGCGTCTTTTGAGTTATTTTCTCTCAAGTTGGGAAAGTGCTTTTAATTAAGGGAGAGTGTATTGACCCGACTGCCCATTTAAGATGAATTTGGTCGGGTTCCGTGCGTTCAAGTCGCCTACCATTTATAATGCATTAGGTTAGTTACGTGCATTAAAGTCTTTTTATATTAAAGCATGTCAGGTCAATAGCAACACCCTTTCTTATAGGTAAGTGCGTTTAAATCCTTTTCTGGAACTTGAATCTTTTTCAAAAATCGGCTGCAAGAGAGCACGATTATGTCTGCCTTACAACCTGTTCCCCGAATTGCCCCAAGGGAGAGGTACGTAGAAAGCTGTACACGCTAAAAAATTTAGTGGTGAAAATTACTTTAGGAATGATAATTCACATTTAATTAGTGAAAAGTGAGCCACTACATTGCTTTGATGGCTCACCGTTCACTAATTAGGAGTGAATTTACACTCCTAAAGTAATTTTTACTACCAAAATTATTAGCGTTGAAGTTGTGTTTTCACTGTAGCCGTCGATGGAATGGCAAAGGAGATTCGGCTCTAGTTCCGTATTTGTTGCTATGGAATGCTAACTATACATCTTAAGAAGCATTGAAGTGAGGGGAAAAGCATCCGCCTTCCAGCTCTTTCTACAAAAAAATTCACAACTACCTCTTTGCATTAGAGTCCCCCCCCCTCCGTAACATTGCGTCGCCGTGGACGCTCCCGGAGGGCTTGCGGCGTTAACCCCCATTCACCCCCCTTCCCCTCCCCTCTCCCTTTACTCCATCCCCTCTTTTTACATGGATGCACAAAAATCTAAGTCAAATTCCATAGCTAATGAATCCTGGGGAAGGGTCCGCTAAGCCTCACCATCACCCCCCCTCTCGATCGATCCTACACACAATCTCTCATGTTTTAACCTATCTCAAACATGGTACGTAATGGAATAATACTCTCGTCGTCGTTATTTTGCCAAGTCCATGGATAGCGTGGCTCTTAAGACCCGTTAACTATACCGGATGGTCGCCAAGCCTGATGCCGCTTACTTTTGACGGCGGAGAAGTAAGCAGTGTCTGGCGATGCGATAGACAAAGCGGAGCGGTAGCGGCGCACAAGGAACTTGACCTAACCTTACGTACATTAAACCTAATGTAGCCTATGTTTAACCTGATTTAGGTTAAAGTTACCAAGATTACGCGGTTCCATCGTTAGTACTCCTTAAATGAAAGATTGAGGTTAGAAAACGGGATAGGAAACCCACCCAAGCTGATACGTCATGTAAATCCTCAAAAAAAATGACGTCATGAAAGAAAGGATTAGCCACGTTCTGCACTCATCAGAGGACTAAAAATCCATCTCGCAAAGAAATGGTCTGTAAGGGTTACAGATAATCTGCAAGAATTCCATATGTTATTTGTACCTATACAGATCACAATCTACACTGTAAGGAGTACAATTTTGAGTTGTAAGAACGGATTTGTCATTTTTACTAGTTCGATTGTGATTTTTACATGTAATTGTAACACCTATCAAACCGTCAACACCGTAGGCTTAGTGATTTTTTTTACAAAGTTTCCTTGTATGATAAGCAACTTATCCAATCGTTACTGCTACTAACGAGGCGTTGTTGCTGCTATTAACGTCGAATTGTTGAAGCATTGTAACGCTCTTTTATAATGTAACGATGTAACGATTTGTGGTTACTTGCATTATTAGAAGAGTCAAGTTTATCACAGAATGAAGTTTAGTTTGATAATTTAAAGTAGTGCACATCCGCCTGCGTTGCGTACAGTACAAACGTTGTTTGTCATCCTTACAAATCTGATTTTTAATGTCGAATAGCTGTTACAGCATTGTAAATGTTAGAGAGTTATCTGTCAGAACTGCAATAGAATTCTTGCAGTTTTCGTTTGTTGAAACTACAGGGTTAGATTTGGATCAGTCACACAGTGCCTGTACGGGCTAATTTTACTTTGTAAACTATGCAATTCATTTTTCACAAGAAAAAATAATTGTCGTTCTCACAGAGTCACTTTTTAGCGTGTACCATAGAGAAAAAAAAACGCTCCTCGCGTCTTTTGATAAATAGGTGCACTGCTGTAAGGCTTAAAGTAAATGTAATGTCCTCACATTAAAAACTGACCCCTGCTTCAGGAAGTCCCATACCTGTTTTAGGTATGAAGGTATGAAACAGGGGAAGAGCGTAATTTGGTTATTTCAGAGGATATCCTTATCAACAACCCCATCAATTGAGATCTCTCGACGAGACCTTTTCATTGGTGTAATTATTGATAGGTTTTATGTCTAAGATTAACCGATTGACTTTCTGCTCCTGTTTTACTTTTACAACCTCAGCATGTGTGGGACTCCATCGATAAGACACGGATGAGTTTTCACCATGTAGTTACTCAAGAGATACTGCGTACATCCGCCAGCTCTCTTCTTGCCAGCTCAAGAGTCCATATTTGTTACAGGCAATAGCGTTAAGCACGCTTTACTTCTGCCTCATAGTTACGGTACGCTTCGTTTCTGATAAATTTTCATCACTTTCAAGCAGCAAAAGACTGACGTGGGTAAACCTCGTTAACGGCAGCCAAAGGCCTCCTTCAGCCAAACATATTTCGTTGCTGTAGCTCTACGTCTTGTCCCTGCCAAATTTTTGTTCGGCGTCGAACGGAACATTCCGTTGTAACAACAAAAACTTTTGGCTGAAGCCAAGTTTGGTGCCTTAGCAAAACTATGTTCCTCCGGGGAAGTACCTGGTAGTGCTGCATGTTTAATATCCGTCTTTTTAATGAAAAATTCATTAGCGGAAATGACCACAACGTTATGAAAAATTCACAGTACAAAGCTTTGAACCGCAAAGCGCGTCTTATCTGTGGACGAGACCGGTTTTTTTTCCCTGGATGGGCATGACAATATTAAATTTTTGAACAGAATCAATGATACCTTCCGCAAATAAGATACTCAGCACAGATACTGTCGTGAGGATTAATGTCGCTCTTCAGGGACAGTATGCGTACAGTCGAGATCAAGAACAATGTCACCTCAGACCTTCATTGTAACCACGAATACAAGATAGGTTTGTTGTGGGTTACCTACTATCACACTTTGCCTTCCAATGGGGGAGTAGCGATCTTTTACGACGACACATTTTGAAGTCGGGGGGAGCAAAATGGAAAAGCTGAATAAACTCGACTGCAGAAAAGCCTGACATAGTCTCACCTTTCTAAAGCAGTCTGTGTGTTGTCTAGTCCGGCCAACAACCATTCTCAGTTTACCAAGGTCGAAGTTTCCTCCGGTTGTTCCATCCAGTTCAACCTGTTATTCGATGAAGGTTTACGCTACTCAACTGCGTAAGTTAGATTAAGGATGGTTAAGTTAAATAACGTATCGCGCTTACAAGTGCACAGTGCCTCCGACATACCACCGTCCAGCTAAAGGCTTGCTTTTCATTACGTTAACTTACACTCTAAATTTGAATCAGTGAAAGTCTCTAAGACTCAGTGAATTTTCACTGAATCTCAAAGACTTTCACTGACTCAAATTTAGTGTGGTAGATTGAGAATTGTGTCTCGCTACGCTGCTGTCACTCCTACCGTCTCGTCAACGAAAGGCGAAGCAGATTTTCTTTTTGAGAAAATTCTTTGTTAAAAACGACAGGTCATAGAACTAAAACTCTGTTATTTTTTAGCTGTACACTTAGCCAGAGCTAATCACAGTTCACTAATTATAACCTATGACCAGATTGCCATTAGAAATTCAGTGAATTTCTCACTAAAAAACTGAAATTTTGTTCGTTTCAAAAACATTCGGGCTTCTAGTGAACAATGAAAACTGTGTTTTGTTTTAGGTAATCCCACACCTATTTTCGATTTTACGTTACCTCCCATTTAAAATGCATTACGTGCGTTCACGTCTCCTTGTATTTGCGCCGACGGGCAAATAGCCACGACCTTATGAAGGTAAAACAGGGTGAGAGCGTAATTTGGTTATTTTCAAAGATAAACGGAACAAGTATGTCAATGCTTAATTCTCGTTGAGAGCTCTCCATTGATAAGGTCGTCGATAAAAATAACCCAATCAACCTCTATCTGTTTTACCTTCATATCCAAAACAGGTATGGGACTACCTAAAACAGGGGATAGTTTTTACTGTAAAATTCTACTGGTTGTTAGTGATATTTCTCTGATTTTCAAATGGTGCGATGGTCACTGGAAAATCGCGTGACTCTTCACTGGTTCTGCTTAATATTGTAAGCGTGTAGTCGATTATGCCGAATATCATCAGTGTTGCCAGATGGGTATCTGTCGTAAGCGCCAAAAAGCACAAGCGCCAACGCCGCAAGCGCCAATCCGTAAAGGCCAACCGAGAAAAGTCGCAAACGCCAAAGTTCTTAACCGCAATACTAACCTTACCTAACCTAACTTAGCCTAACCTAGATTAACCTAACTTAACCTAACCTAGCTTGACATAACCTAACCTATACGAACTTTGGCGTTTGCGACTTTTCTCGTTTGGCGGTTATGGACTGGCGCTTGCGGCGTTGGCGCTTGTAGTTTTTGACGCTATCGAATGCCCCCCTTGCCAGATTCCGCGATTGTGTTAATTTTAACCACGAGTAACTCAAGGAATCACAAGGGAAGCAATGTTGGGTATGTTTTGGATCGCTTTTGAGCCGAGCAACTCAAATATGGTATTGATCACTTAGTTTATCTTTACCGGTTAAAAAGTTAATCGCGTGTAAAAATGACGGAGTCGCCATATCTGGCAACACTGGAGATCATCACGGCCTGTGGGATTCCTACTCCGTGCATGCGATTGCAAATAAAAGGAACTGGAAGCTGTTATTCCGAGACAGAAGGCTTACATGGTTAAAGAAGAGTATTAAACGGTTGTACGGCGAGCGAGATTAATAGTAATACTGTTATCAATCGAGATGACGAATGCCCAGGTCCCAGGTGGGGCGGAAGGCTCGCCAGGGCCGGCTCATCGCTAGGGACTGCTCATCGCCACAACGAGTCTGTATTCATTGCAACTCTTATTAGCAGCAGGGCTTTAACCAGACACACTGGAAATTTTCAGGAAACTCTTCCACCAAGTATCATGAAAAGATAAATTAAGGAAAATGGTTTCTTGGTTTTCCTTACGCCAAGACGCGTGTGAAACGATTTAGAAAAAGAGGGGACACCGATCTACTCAGAGAAAAAAAAATACATGTGCTCTTAACCCACTACCGCCCAGCGACGCCGTTCGGCAACAGAAAAATTCACTTTAGAGGATCTTTTCAGCTCAGTATTGCCAGACTTTGAAATTTATCACCCATCTGGAAACCTGAAATTTAATTATTTAGGCATTTTTCAAAGCTTAAAACTGCGTATTTTAATGGAAAAAAATCCTTTCAATATCTCTTGAGCTGAATTTCACTCCAAATATTTTGGGCTGTTATGGGTTAAGGTGGAGCGGAATTATGGCTCAAATTATAAGAAATTTTCTCTATTTCGAGGTGGACCGAATAAACTCTTCTTCTGCCTAAACTATGTTTAGATATATCTTCCTCGAGTAAAATTATTTGGAGGAAGAAAAGTATGGGCCACCATGAAATAACAGAAATCGGTAGGTTTTAGCCTTCAATAGGATCAGATTTTGGCACATTAGCGTTTTAGTGTGATTTATTGAAAGCTCCTAAACTAACATGACATTATCATGATTCGACTAATAAAGTTGAAATAGGAAAAATATAGGCCCTCCTTAGCACTACCAAAAATGTACGCTTGATTTGGAGCATTTTTTTAACCCGTTTCGCGGATCGGGCCGGCCGCAGAAGAGTATCTTTAAAGGTTGATCTTCCTGTGTTTCTTCATCTGTTACAAAGCAAGGCAAAAGGGACAGTCGGTCATTACTGACTCCAGCTTCCATAAGAATACATGGAAGAAGGGATCATAGCTTTTGGGACCGACTGTACTTAACCTAATGTTGCCTAACCTGATGTCACTCTTCGCCGCGCCAAAATGCCTCCGAAATGGCGGCAGGATCAGGCATGGCTGCAGCAGCCGAGCGGAACACTAGCGAAGCATCAAGCACCGAGCAGAGAAAGGCATCAGTTAACCTAACCTCACTTAGTTCAACTTAACCTAAACACAGATGTATGTCGTTAATTTCCATCATGTAATGGAGCCTAGAAACAGGCTAGACCAGAAAGTAGCGAAATCTTCTCTTTGGAACTCGGAAAATATATCCAGGAAATCACTCAGGAAAGCCGTTAACTTTCAGCAGAATTTTATTTTGAACTGAAACGGGGGTAGTATGTATTATGAATATTTTTCAAGTTAGACCTATGTTCAGCCATATAATTCTGAAGGTCTCGGCGAGAGGTTTCCATTGATGTGGTTGAACATAGGTCTATTTTGAAAAATAAGGGAGTAGTGCGTATTTTTGGTTGATTTTCAAATTAGACCAATGTTTAGATTATTGAATAGGTCTCAACGAGAGCTGTTCATTGAGGAGGCTGAACATAGGTCTGTGTGGGAAAATAACCAAAATACCTACTGTACCCCTTTTAGTTTCTCGCTCAAAACGCATGTATAGAACCGCCTAGAGCTGTTAGTTCGTTTTTATTGTGTTCGCGGTGAATCAGTTGAGATTTTGTGATCTATCGGTCTTTGTTAGAAAAGGTTTGTTTTCAGTTTCAAGGAAAGCCTGTTATTTGCGAAACCCAGACGGGTTTTCCTTGATAAGTTTCGGTTCGGATTTGCAGGGCGTTACGCGTCTTTTCGCGTCAGGGCCAAACAAGCAGCGACCTACTGTAGTTTGATGTGTGCTTGATTGGATCGGCATAGGCCAACACATGTACTACCGTTTGGACGGTGTTGTTTGCTCGCGCGACGAGATGAAGGTAGGCAACCGGGTATTCTGTTCTCTCTCGTGCTGTGGTGGTAGCCTACCTACGCTCCCGGCGCCGGCGCCGCCGGCCGCCGCGCAGCCCTCATTGATCACAGCCTGCTCCGGGCAAAGACTTGTGGGAACGAAAAACCGCCAAATTCAAAAAACGTGACAGGTTTTTCGGTGCTGGAGTGGACGCTCACCTGATAGCATGCCTCACATTTTTTGACGTTACACTTTTCCGCTCTTTATTTTTTAGGACGCAAGCATTCTTTTTAACGTGCGCATGGACTCTCTACGTCATTTTTGTGGGCGGAAAGAAGCAGTTAAATCGGTTGCGAAAAAATGCGTGTTTCTTTCATAATTGAAGTTATTCTACTGTATGGACAGGGACAAAGAGTTTTACACTTTTCGTGTTAGGTCTGCAGGGATGTTTTGCACTGAATGCTTGAAGGTATCATACTTTCTTCGTAAACTTACTGTATTTTAAAAATGGCCAGTTGCTTACTTTTTATGCAGCGAGTTAAACTGGCAAGCAAAACGAAAAAAAAAACCTTAACTTTTTCCGGGTCGTTGTTATTCACTACTGGTTACATACTCTGACGCTTGTTCTACCTTTCTTTGCTGAGTGGAGTCGGATTGGAGGCTGGCACAAGGCAATTAACCTACCTTTTCTCAACCTTCGTTTACTTAACTTATCGTTTGGTGAACGTTTTCTTAACCTAACTCATGAGGGCTAACTGTTAGAGGATCCACAGTGAAGCGGACCATGAGGCACATGATGTGAGCGGACGGCAGGTTAGGTTAGGCTAGGTTTGGTTGGATACCTTGTGCTTCGCTTGGTGACAGGTGGTACAACGCTTGAAAAAGAAATTTCGACTTATAAAATTGAAGCGTTTCTCTGATTGTTTTCCAAACCTTCAAAGGGAGTTTCAAAGGGCGATTCAAAATACTGTATAGGCAGGAACTTAACCTTCCTCTGATTTTGAAACATTGGCCTGTTGTTTGTATGAATCAAGAAAATTGTAGTTATTAGACCACTAAAATCCTGCACTAAGAAAAACATACTTCGTCTAAGAAAATAAGGTTCTTGGTTGTGGCTGGTTTTATTTAATATTTCTTCCTGTTTGTCTTCATAGCTGTTCGTCTTGTTGGTTTCTAATGTGTTTTAGATGTACGGATATTTCGCTCATGGGGAGTAGAGACTTGTATTCCAACTAATGTTCTCAAAATAAGGACAGTGAAAATATTTTATTGTTTCACCACTTTTTTGGTCTTATATTAAGTGCATTGATTTTTTATTAGATTTTTTTTGTTATTTTTTCGTGATGGTCCAAGCGCAAGAGCTGAGGGGAATGCACCTTGTCCACTACACTGTAATTTTTAAGGTAGCATTTTCAACCTTTTGGTTTAAATTTGGTGCTACCCTCCGTCGTCAAGCCGAGCGGAGAGATAGCGGAACGAGGCAAAAGGTATCCAACCTACATCATAAGCAAGCCTCTTGTCGTATACCAAGTTTTATTATTGTGCCTCGCTCCGCTCGGCTTGGCGACCGTTTAGTTGGGTAACCCTCGGTTAAGTTAGGTTAGGTGCCTTGTGCCTCGCTTCGCTATCGCTCCGCTCGGCTTGACGACGGAGGGTAGCACCAAATTTAAACTAAAAGGT
>Ga0058701_10002385_pt1 | contig 14187 bp, 7 predicted proteins | sample AgamicOrMae_FD_97039 | JGI IMG/M metagenome (GOLD analysis project Ga0058701, IMG submission 97039) | Agave microbial communities from Guanajuato, Mexico - Or.Ma.e | ecosystem: Host-associated > Plants > Phyllosphere > Phylloplane/Leaf | place: Guanajuato, Mexico | collected 2012-06-04 | reverse complement strand
GTTCCCGCCATCTATTGTCAAAGATAATCCCTTTAGAAGGGGTGCTTCCTCTCTAGCATTTTATATTTACACTCAGGCGACAAAGGATTACAGAAACTGAGTTCTGCCGCATCGCGGGTAACGCTAAACGCTACAATACAGAAAAACAGTAGACTAAACTCCCACAGAACTTAAACATACATTTAAAAAAGTATATAATAATTTTTTTGTTGGGTATATTTTTGAACGATTTTGTTTCGTAAGCCAGCGTGTCAGAACTCTATAATTTGAAGAGTCTACATGCACTCTTCCGCATGGTCTTTGCGACATGAAATAATGGATCCACGTGTAAACATTGAAATCGGTTCATGACACACAATTGTTAATTTCTAGGAGGTTTTCTGATTAGCTAGACTCGTGTTTTCCTGTCGTTTTTAAACTTTTCTTCGGGGCTGCCAGGGAATTGTTTTTATCACTTTTTGTCACTTAATTAAAACAATTGTGGCCACTGCTTATTGTTACTTTTCAATTAATTTTGTTTTAGAGCTTTTCCCCTTGATTGTCGATTTTTGGATGAAACAATTTTTGTGCAATCCTAACCTTGAGGCACAGATTAAAAATTAGGGCTTGTAACAAGTCATTACAAAAAATACGGCAGTTTGTAACCAGTTTTGTTCCTTTTACAACTGGAAATCTTATCTCCGTGCAATTTCGATTGAAGTTCTTACAAAAACAAGATTTCCCCCCTCTTTTTTTTTTTGAAACTATTTCCTTTTGAAACTAGATGACATTGGATCCCAGACCTTCTTAGTCTCGCTGAACCACAAACAGATTGAGAAAGAGGCATAGCATTCAATCCCTTCGCCAAGATCTGCATATCAATAGCTGCCTAGGCTATCTTTCTCCCCTCCGTTCCTCAGCGCCCTCTATTTTCTCGTCACGAAAACCGACGGAAAACCGCTGGGCTTTGCCAAACGAAGAGGTGCGGCAACGCGGAGGTAATGTCAATAAATAACTTACTTGTTCAATGCTGCTAAGAATCATCCTATGAAAAGTTGTATTTTTCAAGCAAGTACTGGATTTAACGCTCTTGAATACTTATCTTTCAAACACTGTAATTAAGCTGCAGTGGAAACCTAAAAAGTAATAATAAAGGTAAAGTAGCAACAGTGGATAAGAATAATAATATGTTGAAGAGGATTCGTTACTGACATTAAGCACATGACCGCAGCTTAAGAAATCGCCCGAAAAAGAGAAGAAAATAGTCGAAGGCTGAAGAGTATTAACCAATATTCATGTAAATTGAATTCCATTGTTTAAGTTCATCGTTTCACTAAAAATTTAAGTTTAAATCAATATTTAATTAAAATCTGAAAATGACAAAATTCATGAAAAGCGGCGTCTATTGTGGCCGGTAAAAACAAAATTTTACGAATTCACAAAAGACACTAAATTTGGCAAAGTTTTTGGCTATTTTTTTAAATAAGCTGAACTAATATTCAAATCACAAAGAGATTCTTTGATTGGTTTTTTCTCTTCTTTTTTTAAAAAAATTAATAAAAAAGATTTGACAACTTAAAAGACCATGAAATTAGCTAAATATTCACAAAAGCTCTGAAAAAAAGGAGAAAACATTTGAACAATTCTTCGTTTGAGTAAATGCGTTAAGGGCGTCGCATTAGAACGTGCGTTGGGTTGGTTGGGAGTCGACGGCGCCGGATCCAGACATTTCAAGGATTTCCTCTTTTCTCTTTAAAGTTTGTCTTTTCTCTCTTTTTTGTTCATTGTTGCGCGATGAGTCTCAGCGGAGGCACAGCTGCAGTGAGCTAAGGAAACTCGGCTCCAAGTCGCATCACGTTCGATTTTATGGCGGAAAATGTCGCGGAGGCTGAAGAGAAGGAGGCTGGGCTGCACTGCACGCCCGCCTCCACAACTTGGAATACACTTTCCAATTTTTACCAGTTACACATGAAAAATTGCTCTGCCGCACGGCGCGTGCATCTGACATGTAGCCCCAGCTTTATTTCTTCTCTAGGATTTCTTACTCCCAGTTGCGACTCCGTCTGCTCTTTATCCATCGGTGTTACCAACTTTTCAGAAAGATTTTTACCAGAGAACTTTCGTCTAAAAGTAATTAAACAGAAAAAAGAAAAGAAAGTTGATTTGTGTTTCCTGTTCCTGTTATTTTCAAGAAACTGAGTGGCAACATTAATCACAAAATTATCAGGAAAAAACAGAATAGTCTGTATTGTCTTCAAATACGAATGAGAAGAAATATAGCTGCATGACGTGACACCTATCATATTTTGATAAACATATAAAATCATTGCGATTATCTTCTTTACATATACTCCAAGGTTTAACGTAGGCCTAATGATCGAACATTGACTGCCTAGTTCAGTAAGGTTAGGTACCGTTCCGTAAGGTTTGAAAAGTTACGTAAGGTAAGATAAATTGCAAAGTAACAAGGTTAGGCTCGATAAGATAAAAGTTTCGGTCACATTCGCCAGAAATCTTTCAACGATTTCAACGCAAATGGATAGCCAATTCAAACACATTTCGGTTAGGGCAGGTGTTCGGAGAGGGGGCGAGTTTTCGTGTACTCCCCGGATGGAAGTTGATTTGTTTAGCTCCACAAGAGTATCTGGTGTGCCTGGCCGTCCTTGGTGCGTGATGGCGGCGGCGCCTCGCCGCAACGTCGCACCGCACCGCAACGCGCAATGGGGGCTTACTTCCAAACCAATTGGGATCCAACGGCCCGCATGCATACAGAATGCCGCTCACCGCTGACTCTGGGAACGCGCGTGACTGACGCCCGATTCCAACTTCTCGATAAGAATTTCAATGCACATCTGCTAGCTTGCTGGATTTCGATATAAAGCCCCTTCTTTCATACTTGATTCACTCTGTCTTTACCCTCACACGAAACACCTACAAACTACACTAAATTTCGCAGCTTGAATCTTTCGTACCCAATATCATCTTAGATTGAGACGCACTTCCAGCATCCTTATGCAAAAGTAAAGAAAATATTTTTAACAATGAGAGAAAAACTCTTACGATGGATGGTAATACCCTCTTCAAAACAAAAGATAATCTCCTCGCCTAATCAGAGAAAAACTTTACTTTCGGAGTATTTATGAGGTCAGTTTTTCAAAGGACAATGATTCGATGGCTTCCTAAAAAGAATGAAAAGTAGCAATGATGTAGAACTAAATTGATTTGAGCTGTGCCACTTATGCTAACCACGATTCCAATTAGAACCTCCGAAACCCAAAAAAAAGAACTAAATTGCAAAAAAGAAAAAAAACGAAATTTCCGAAACGCAACTCTGTCAGCGGAACGAAACGGAGCGCTCTCATGAAATGTTACCCTTTGCAAGGCAATGTGTTGCTGCTGAGAACATCCAACACCTACTCAAGATAAAGTTACGATCTAATTAACATATGCAATTCTGAGATTCGTAGCAGCACAGGGAAGAAATATTGGACTTGTTTCCAAGGAATTACAAATGCATTTGGTTTTGCTTATGTAGTAGACCTTATTAAAACGGGACGGAAAAAAAAAGGCTTAAGCTGAAAAAAAAATCTGTATGGCATTAATCGGTACCTGCCGTCCTCGAACTCGAATTAAAATTGTGTTGAAAATAAATCACGGTACATGAACATAAGTCCCCCTTTCCCCCCGAAAAAGCATTAATATTATTAAGCGGATAAAAATAGCTCTTCATTCTTAAAAAAAACGACTAATTAATTTATCGTTTTTTAAGGTTAACCTATCAAAGATTCTAAACCAATAAGCATATTTGTTTCAGATTAATTATTTCAAAAACAAAGAAAAGGTCTCCAGGCTGATAAGGACATATGACAAGTTTTACAACATGAAGTTTAGAGTGTGGTTATAAGATGAAACTTTTGATACGTGAGGTGATAAATTGAAGGCTTGTCGGTGGATTAAGCAATCGAGTGGGAAGCGAATGAATGAGAAGCAGCTGTGTCCTTGACCCCATTAAAAGGCACTTGAGTGAGATGGCAATGTGGAAGTCCACATAAAAATGGCGGCACTGCTAGACATGGTGTGGTCTAAGTTGGTGGGGGTGGGGGGGAGTTGCCACAAGTGTGCCAAATGCCACCGCGAGGTGTCATTCATTTGACACACGACTCATTCTCACGAGGCACACATAAAAGTGATACTCAAATGGGTACTAAAAAGGTCCGAAGTACCAGACTTTGTTTTCATTTCAACCTCATGCAACATGTGGATGGCCATACTACGGAAACAATATTGCCACTACGGCGATCTTATGTTCGTCCCAGTTAATCATTGCTGGCAAATGAGTTATATCTAACAGTTCCTGAACTATTAGAGTAACTAGCATAGTAACACGAATTCCTGCGTAGCTTTATGTAGAGTGTAGAGTATACACGTATGATCTTGATTGATCAAGTTTGAGTGGATATTGGATGACATTGGATTTTGGTAAGGTGGATTTTGTTAAGTTAGATGCTGTCGATACATGTGTGATAGTGTAACGCTTAAAACAGGTAATCTAGAAAATTACTGGGTGACACAAGGCTGGTCGATTTGGTACATGTGAAGGACTGTGGGAGACGTATCAGGTGGCCAACTGACGTGATTTTGAGTTAGGTTTGGTAAGGCACAATATCGATAAAGTTGAGGGCACCGTAGTAGGCGGTCAAACAAGGATATGCAAATTTAAATGCAAAAGCAATCAGTATAATTGTCTGAATGATTTTTTCTAACATTTTTGACGTGCAATCATTTACTATGGCCGTCATAAATAGACTCGAACTGAATAAATTATCGAGATGAAGGTAGCGCTCACGGAGGGCCCCAGGGGCCTATGCTGACACGCTTCAAATGACAAGATGCCCCGTATAGATTTCTGGCTGATAGCGGCAATATGTCACTGCCAGTCTACCTCACGAAAATATGATAATAGCTGACAGTGACATCACGAATGCATGTAGACAGCAAAATGGCCGTGAATCGGGGAGAGGGGAGGGGAAGAATGCATCAGGGTGCTAGATAAGTCACGCCTAACGTTTTATGCCCTCCCCATCTTCCACCACCTCATTTCCTTCATCATCACGTATGCCGCCTATCTTTTCGTCGTCTTCTCCTTCATTCGCTAATGTAGTGGCTGGTCTTGCCAACAGATAGCGCCACTTGCATATATCTTGACGCCTGTCGCAGCCGGTTTCCCTGCTGCAATTGCAGTTAAGTGCACTTTTTACGATTTGGAACAAGTTGTCTTGCTTTGCAAAAAGGAAGTACCTTTTGCCAATTAGGATGTCGGACGGAGTGAACTTGTTTTTAACAATTGCGCCATTGTCAACGAGCTATCATAAGCATCTTAGGACATCTAAAAAGTGCACTAGATAAGGGTTAAAGCTAAAAAGAGTAATGGCTCAAACATAGCGTTATAAAGGTAAAGTTCAAAAAAAGAAAGCAATTTTTATGCAGCTGTAACCTGAGGACGGTTTAATGAAGTTTACGTCATCTACATCGTATTTTTTATAACAAGTACGACTAAATAATATGTTTTACACATATTAAAAGGCCAAATATTTTTGGAGTGTTGGACCGCCGCACGGGGACGTTAGTCTCAAGGTCATCACGTCCTTGAGGTTCAATTAACTACTCAACGTAACGTTAAGTAAGATTGGGAACAGTCCATGACAACGTATTATCTCGTCCGACATTCAATGATCTCAAAATTGTCCTCTTTTAGGCGCGACCTCACAAAAAGTCAAAGAATCTCAAGTCGCCCACTTCCCTGTATTTCCTAACATACCGTATCCAAGCGAACATTTTAAGCCGAACCAAAATCAGGATGTACACTATCAAAACTGACCTTTTTTTAAGAGTTGTAAGGATGGATATACATATGAGACGGGGACCAGAACACTTTTTTCTCCCCAACAAAAATAATATTAAGTATTTTTGCGGGATTTTGCGTGCAATTCTGACTTGAATTCTCCATATCAAAATATAATTAGATTCATTTCAAAAAATATCCGCAAGTTTAGTCACACACACAAATGAAGAGATCCTTGAACACGGGCGTTGACTCATCAGCCATACTATGGTTGCCAAATTTTAGATTCATCTCGTCTTATTAAAAAAAGTAATTCATCGTAGGGCACAGCAATTTTCAAAGACATACTTCCCACGGTTAATATTGAACCCAATACATTTTAAGGCTCCTCATACACGTCAAACAAATCGGGGAAGGGGGGTTGCTTTCTAACCATAGACTTGTGGTTTTCTGCGGAAGTATCCAGGAGCTGAATAATTCAGGACGAATATGACCCGTTTGAGTCGGCCAAATTGAAAGGGGATAAAATCAGCAACGTAGTGGGTGGGAAGACAGGCAGCAGGTAAAACCCACCCCAGCAAACGAATTACCCCCAAAGGAAAGAGAGGTGCGGACAAATGAGGTGAACATCTGCCTGCGACCGGTTCAAGTCTTGGGAAAGAATGGTTGGCAGGGTCAATCCGGAATCCCCTCCCGCACCCCCCCCCCTCCGCCCCTTAACTGCTGCTGCATCAGCGGTGAACAGGTTGTGAGAGAATCGCCAAAAGGCGGGCCCTGAAAACCAATGTTTAACCCTGAACAGCCAAATAGGTCTTTGAGCCGAAACGGTGCGGAGGTCATCAGCAGACGTGAGATAAAAGTCATTCGACTGATAAAAAAAACCTAAATTGAACCTTGCTTCGTATGCCAGTAAAACGCTTTCAGACGTGCTTTTCAGTTTCACAGAACAAAGGACAATTTTTTTTTCTTATAAAAACTCTTACTTTAGAGATTGTTGGTAGTAAGCTTAGACTCAAGTTATGCTACGTTTAAAGTCTTAAAGTAATGCTAAACGTCCTTCTCTTCACGCTTTAAAAACGCTACACAATTTTTAAAAACTTTGAATTTAGAACATTAAAAAAAGAATGCCCTAAAGAACAAATATTTTGAGCTATACTGACACTGAAATCGGACCTTCAAGGACGCTCTTGTTTTTCTAAAATTCAAATCTTGAGTTGTCGTGAGACAATCGGTGAAGCTTGGTCTGCTTTCGATGTAGTTAACTGCCCGCATCAACAGAATCCGATGTACAGGTCGGGGACCACAAAGTTTCTTTTCAAAGCCCATTAGATTCCACTTGAGTGTTTTATATGCTTGTAGCAAAGTTCTTTAACAGAGAATCCATTCATTTCAATTTTACAGAAAGGACAGTTTCAAAAACTGCTCTTCTCTTTGCAGTCATAAAGATTTTCATTCAATCATTTTTATACTGCTTTGATAAAATATCCCAGAAATTAAATAAAGAAAAAAGTAGAAACTCTTCGAGACACAAATTACAATTTTTAGCCCCTTAAAAATTAGTAATAATTTAAAGTTTACAGGACTCAAACCAATCGATTCATTTTTATATTCCTCTTTGTTTTACCGTTCTCCTCAAAGAAATTTTGGTATTCCCAGCACACATTTGTTGGAATCGACACTAACCAGTAAGTTTTACAGGACAGAAAACTTAACTTTATAGCGACAACAAAAACATTATCGTGAAGCTGAAACTGCAATAGATTACATGTTAGCACTACAAAACCTCAACTGTTAAGCTTCCTTCATGACCTAATTTTATCAAATGCGCAGCTGAAATCGCGGGGATCGTAAAGATACGGAAAACAATTGATCGTAAATTCTCGCAAAAAGCGTGGCAATTACTGATAGTTTCGCATTACTGAGTTATTTTCCGATCTTCCCGCTGAAAATGCGGCTTCTAAAACCGGATTTTGTCTGAGAAAGATAAACCGACGACGTGAGAGAGAAGCTTGACTTTTCGCGTGTCCGACTGTCTGCCGATGGGACGCGATGCTTCCCCAAACGGAGACTGTACTTCGAACTCTTTTCATCCGAAGCGGGTTTTGCTCAAGATACATTAACTCGTTTAGGATTCTGGTGCTCTTAGGAATATGTCAGATAAGTATTTACGGGGTTTAAAATATGGAAGAAACTTTACTTTAAGCTTTTAAAACGCTTCTTTTGCAATGCGAATTTCTACTGATAAAGACGAATATTATTTTTCCTTTTGTTCTTTTGCGTCACCGGGCCAAGCGAAGAGTGGCATATGGCACTCAAAAGGAATCAACTTAATATCATCAATAGTGCGAACTTCTCGACGACACTGATTGCCGTAATCGGTGATAGCCGAGCGGAGCGGAAAAGACGCGAGGCACAGGGTATCTACGCAGATGAACGTCATTAACACTCCTGATTTATGATTTAACTAGCCGTTTTGAAAGGTCCGTCTCACACTAGCTTGAAGCGATATTCCAAAGTTCCCATCGTCTCTACCACTAAATTTTATGTTTCAAAAGTCAAATCGACAAAAGTTTGCCCGAAGAAATATGAAAACAGGCTCGTGGATATGAATTACGCCGCTATCTTTATTCCTAAAAAAGTCCTTGCTTTCTAAATTCAAAGTACGTTTGCTATCTGACTACAGTTCCACCACTTGAAGCAAGAGAGAAAAACGGCCATTTCCCATGCTTAGAGGCAGGATAGCATGTCAGCAGAAGTCGGACTGGGAAGAGGAGTGTCTGCATATAGATAGGCCTTCCGAGGGGTGGAACCGCAGAGGGCGAGGTGGCATAATCAGGTACAGTGCAGTAGAATCAGCCGGTGGAACCAACAATGCGGGTGGGTGGGATGGGTGCGGTGATCGCGGGGCCGAGACGCATAAGTTACTTGCTACGTGCTTTTCAAGACATGGCGAACGCCACTGCTTTTCCGGTTCGCTGCACCGCGATCAACCGCGTTCAACTGACAGGCACTGCTTCCGTAACTATGTTTACGTCGTTTTTCTTTCTTCTTTTTTTGAGAGAAACTCATCAATTCTCATTAATAAACAAGAATTTGTTTGAAAAATGACTTTTTTGGTAAAGGAGCCTTTTGTACAATTAAAAGAATTATTTAAGAAAGAATTGTTTTAAAACAATGAATAGGATTTTAAAAATATATAACATACGAAAATATGAAGCATAATATACGAAAAAAGGATAAAAAAATTAAAATTAAAGTCTAAAATTTAGAGAAATATTTTTTTATTAAGGTATGGCAAATTTTCCTGTCTTCAAAAAAAATACTTTTTCTTATCCGGTGGAAAAGGGTACGCACTTTTCAGTATATCTGTTCCCTTTTTTATTCTAAACGGTTAGCCTTTGCATGCCCTTTTAAAATATTTGATTGCTTACCACACGAATTGGGTCCTATTTAGGCCCGTTTTATTCAATTTCATTCATGTAACATACTGTTCTTGCCCACTACTATTTGCAAGCATTTATTTAAGATCATTGGCAAACTGCGATATTTGATTTTTTTTAATATAAAGATTGACAATTGACATATTAGGCGACTGGATTTGTGATTCTACATCATCTTAAAAATGCAATGGAAACTGCAAATGTGACTCTAAAAATCGTAATTTATTCGGCGTTTTTACTAATGGCAATTATATGAGCTATAAATGGCTATTAATGAGCTATCCATTAGTAATTTCTTCAAATAATTTAAATATTGCACACATCTGAAAAGAGGAAATATTCTCTGCAGTGCAGCATCTCACCATCTGCAAAGAAAGTATTCCGTTTCTATGTTGCGGTTCCTTAACAAAACGTCCTTTTGAAAAGCCTATTTTTCTCGCTAAACCAAAGATTTCCGTTGGCAGTCTCACTCACAATAAAAAGAATATTCCTAAATAGACTCGTAGCACGAGCGAAACCTCACCGTACAAAGAAAGGTTATTCTCTCCTTTGAGAATCCATATTTACCCTTAGGGCGGTATCCTTAAACGGAAAAGATACATCCGTCCAAAGCACAAAAGCATCTTTTTTTCCCTCTTTAATCCCCGTCAGATGAAATTTACGATTGATGTCCCTTGAGCGTTCCCCGGAACAAGTGGAGGAATCGGCGAGCGATGTTTCGGAGGGTACCGGCGCGGCCACAGCGGCCTCGGCAGCATCGCTGCCATCAACCCCCCGAGGCAGCCATTCCAGTGGTTTGCCAATTTATTTGAGTTGAGGTCCGCCGCCCCGTGTCCGCCCCATTGTTAGCTCAACCTGCACCTCAGCCCGTCTCTGCCAACCTCCGAGAACCTCAGGCCTTGCAAAGCAATGGCGTACTTTCTGCAAGGCAGATTCTGCAGGCTGGATGTGAAGAGATACCCTTTTCATGCAACGGGTGGTAGACTTAATTTGACTTCGCAGGTCTTGTATTAGAGGAATAAGCTTTGAAGGAATGGTTACTTGGAAGATACCGCGAAGATACTGAATACCATCAGCGGCAAAGGTAATGCTTGCCCCCCTTTTTTTTCGAACCCTCATAACTTGGGAATGAAGACATACAGCAAGAGAGCACGAAATGCTTTAGATATTTGCTCTATCTATCGACCTAATAGAATGCTTTGTAGTCGTACCTCTTCCCGTTTTCAAGATATAGAGAGGTTTGAAACATATGACAGGGAGCAATACTTTTGCCACGTACAAGGGGTGTTCACAGTATAATAGCAGTCGGAGAAAACGTTCAAGAAGCACTGGGGGCATGTTTCTTTTTAATTCTGCGTTAATATAAAAGCGAAAATATAAACTTCTATAAAAGTTAATTCTTATGAGAACTAAAAGCAATTAGTATTGGATACATTTGAGCTCAGGAGTATTGCACGGGTTTTAGCGCTGTGTTTTAGTTTCGATAGTTTTTCAAAACTTCAATCTGAATGGACTTGACGCTCAATGCTTCAAGCTCTCTTTAGGACGGATGTAGCAATATTTTTGATTTTTGAAGATATGTTGAAGACAACCAAAAGTTGTTCTAAAATATGAACCGCTAAAAAACCTCAAAGCGTGTCGAAAGATCCCATAGTAGAATTCGATTTGAATTGAATACGACAAAGCTTTTTTTTAAAAAAAAAAAGTTGTATAGAGGCATTATGTCTGCAGATCAGTAGAAAATAACGACTTTGTCAAAACTGCACACCAGACTTATGTCAAACATTTTTTATGAACAAAATCGCTCCTACAATATATTCTGCCTGCATGGCCTCGCTCTTCCCTGATACAAAGTCGCCTTTTTTCTTCACAAATAACATCCGCATCTAACCATTACAAACTGCTCCTTAAAAGTCACGGAAGCCATTCCCTAAGTCGTGAGCTTAACGCATCCAACAATAACAGTAAACCAAAACATCCCCTTGGAGAACCCCCTGAGTTACGATATACATTTTATGCAAACATTATGAACTGTAAACATGTACTAGGAGAAAAAATGGGCTACCGGACACCCGATTCAGAATCCCATCTATCAGTAAATTGTCTTGTTGGAGGTGACAGGCTGCTTTTCCCATAAACAGAGGCGGTCTTTTGTACCCGTATAATGGATGATGGCAGCCATTTTAAAGGTGATCGCCTCGGACGGCCTGCGCTCTACAGATGTTGTCTCCCCAAAAAGGACCTACTTTCACTCCCCAGGAGGACAAAAGCATAAAGCCGCAGGATCCCCTGGACCGGTAAAGTTTCCAACCCACACAAGACGCGTTTGACTCCACCGAAAGGTAGCCGGGGTTAAATGCTAAACAGTCTCTAATACCGGTGGTGACACCCTATTAGCCCAGGAGATGGAAATCACGTAATAAATTAGTTTAGATATTTTTTTTCGGTCGAGGTTCATACGATTTGACTGGTGGGTCGATTTGGGTGAAACGGTGTCAGAATTAGATCTAAATAAAAATTTTCAACTGGCGGTTTACACAAATTTATTCATGAGACACAGGATTCCGTTTTTTTTTGGGGGGGGGGCTTTTCAGCTTTTAAACAGTAGAAAGCCAGAGAATCCAAAAAATTATCTACTGGCTTTTTATCTGTGGACAGTTTATGAAGAGGCCAGACGTTTTCTGCGATGTAAGCCTCCACTTAATAGAAACTTTCCTGAGCTTTACCATCTCATGAATGCTTAAAGTACGCGTGATCGTTTGATTTCATTCAGTCAAATAAACAAGGAGATACCGAACTATACAGTTATAGCCACGTTAATAACATCGTATAGTTTTTTTCCCCCAAATTGATATTTGTGACATCGTTGAACCAAACTATTGAGTCATTTCCATGTACATATTACCGTCTCGTTTTTAATATGTAATATATTAAAGATATTGTATTTTATTGTTTCATTTACGTTGGATGATCAGAGTTACTACAACTTTCAATGCCATAACTATGTCCAATTACTTAGGGTAGTCTAAGTTAGGTAAGGTACAATCACATTCGGTCATACGTTAGGGTAGTCTAAATCAGGTTAGGTAGGAGAAGGTAAAGACAAGATGCAGAGGCCTAAGTCTGAATGAAAACTACGTTCCGCATTTTTACCATCTCATTCGAATTTCGCTTTCGTTTCAGCAGATGTTATCACATAAATATCCAGCGTACAATATTGAAGATTCATCGATACGCGCGCGGCAGAAATTCCCCAAAGGCGCAGCGCCGAGTTGCGAGGCGAGGCGAGACTCGGTCGCCGTTGGCGTTGCCGCAGCCCTCCATCACCTCCTACCATTCTTCCAATTCCTCCCCGAGGTCTCAACACTGCGAAGGCAACAATGGGAAACACCCATGGGGTCCACCCGACCGACCCAGGGTCCACCCGACCCCCTCACCCCACCCGTCTCCTGCCCTCTTTCTTCCCTCCTTTTTTAAGTTGTCTCATGAGAAAAGAAAAAAATGGATGTCTTGAACTTTTTTCAAGACGAATATAGCACCTGGTCCCAATGTGACCATTGTTGCTAGATTGGTCGCGCTGATCTATAGGCAAGAAAGAAAGTTTCTTTTGCTAAGCTATTCCGGGAGGTCTGCAAATTTTTTTCGCCATTTTGCGAATGCTTTGCCAATCTGCCATTTGCAGGAGGCCTTTCCTGCATCATAGCCACTGTGTAAAAATATGTTTTTGTTTTAGGAAAATCGCAAAACTATGCAGTCAATAAAAATAAGCCCAAAAATGACTTTTTTTTAGGAATTCGACGATTTTAAAATATTTACTTGAAATTGTAAAAAGCGCCGTGCAGAATTCTTAAGCATCAAGAAAATTAGGCAGCTATGTCTAAAACAACTCTTTCTGTTTTGTCTTTTTTTCAGAAGCCACAATCAGCGCCTAGGCATTTAATTAAGCAAGCTGAAAATACTGCAACTTTCCGTCTTCTCTTCTCTCGACTGTGACGAAATTGACGCCAAAAAGGCCAACGCTGCATCCAGGAAAAAATGACCGGAGCTCCGAGGCACCAACATTGCAAGCATCTCCAAGTCTTTTTTTGCGAGTGTAAGTCGGACCAAACAAACTATGCAAGTAAATTACCACACCCGTTAAGAAAAATTCGTATCAAATTGCCTGGGCTATTAAAACTAATTGTGGTTGTTACAGGACATAAAAACGTTTTTTAGTTCCGAAAGATTACCGGCTAATTTTGGCAATACATGTCTCTTAATCTGCTCATAAAAAAACTAAAATATCTTCTTTAGAGTAAAGACACATATTCCGTTGGCACAGGATCGTAATGTTTTGTTTCACCGGGCTGCTCGCCAACGACAACATCTAGCCATATTAGATGATTCTTCAATCTAGCCCACAGGCACGCCTGCACGATCCCCCCCCCTTGAAATTGCCTATTAAAAGCCTCAAAAAGTCTCTTATGCCGTCACTTGCTGATGTATTTGACAATTAACAGGAACATTTCCCTTGCCCAATTCATTCTAGTCCCTAAGAATAGAAGACTATTTTTAGCGGATACAAGAAACCAGATTATTGAACGACCCTAACTTCTTCCATGCTGTGTTTTAGATATGACATCTAAAGGTATCTGATATAATTGTTGTTACGACTAGAATTGCTTTTGTTTTAGCATGTTAAAATCCTTTTTTTAATAAAAAATAAAATTACAGTGAAACCTCTCTGTAACGTTTTCCAAGGGACCGAGCGTTTCAAACGATATAGTGAGGTAAACGTTATAGGGAGGTCGGCGTTTAAACCGTGAAAACAGTTTCGTAAAAGCTTTTACTATGCTAATTTAGCTTAAAAACGGGTTTTAAAAGCTATATCATAGAAAAGAAGCATAAAAGAAGAAAAAGGACAGCGCTCTCGTTTGACATCTTTTT
>Ga0058701_10002384_pt1 | contig 14187 bp, 7 predicted proteins | sample AgamicOrMae_FD_97039 | JGI IMG/M metagenome (GOLD analysis project Ga0058701, IMG submission 97039) | Agave microbial communities from Guanajuato, Mexico - Or.Ma.e | ecosystem: Host-associated > Plants > Phyllosphere > Phylloplane/Leaf | place: Guanajuato, Mexico | collected 2012-06-04 | reverse complement strand
GGGTTTTTTTTTTTTTTGGTTTTTTTTTTTTTTTTTTTTTTTTTTTTTTTTTTTTACTTAAAACTGTAAATATATTGCGTGCAGCACTGTCACGTACCGAGCGAGTAGAAGATTTCCTGATATGACGATGCAACCCGCTCGACATGAGTGTCATGCGTGTTGCCTATCACGGGCTGTTATTGAAGACAGTATGTGTAGGCAACACGCACGGCACTCATGTCGAGCGGGTCGCATCGAAATTTCCGAAAATCCTCAGGGGCTCGTAACTCGCTTGGTACAGTACTTCGAGCAATATCTCTTACGTGGCCACGAGCACAGGTCATTAATCTTTCATTAACACTTTCCACGTGTTAGCAAAACTTTTCAAAGACAATATCAGGAGACTGCTACCTTAGAAAAAACAATGTGCTCAAAAGATACCCGTTTAAGTGATTAAACGTATTTCAGCAGTTGAAACGTTGAGCGTTTCAAAAGGATTGATATTATGTACAAAAAGGCTCAAATAAATGGACACCTTAAAAAATGCGCTTGCTTAAATTGATATTGCTGAGAGATTTGTGGAAACCAGCCAAAAGTTATCCTAAATGAAGCCGGGCTGAAAACAGTGAATATAGCAGTGAAATGTGTCGCAAATCACTTGGGGGGAAAAGATTGTTCATGCAAATACGTACGTAATCGGATGAGTTTTAAAACACACTTGAAATGGTGATCTTTTTTTTGACTGATTTCCTCAGAATCCTTTCACTAGTTTTCTCTTGAAGTCTCCAACTTTTAAGGATAACCAATCAAAAAATAACATTTTCCCCTATACTCAAAGAAAGTACGTGAACAGTAACAGGAAGTGGCTATCGAGAAAAAAGAAATCCTCTCTTAATATCGAGGTTTTACTTCGGCAAAAAAAGTCCACTCATTAAAGATTTTTTTAAATGTTCGTAAATAAAAATGGTCGTAAATCGCTTCTATCCACTCCCGAAAACGTAAAAAATCTAACAATATCATATCCGTACGGGGAAGTAAATACGCTGTAAAATAGATACAATGAGATTTACCTGATTTTAGTTGACACTTGTTTTCATGTTGATGCTTTCTTCCGCGCGCCCAATTACACCGACCTCCGGTTTTATGCGCTGCAAAGAACAGTACACCGCGCCATGTTTACCAATGAAGAGCTGCTCTGTTTTTTGGTGCTGAGCTTGGTGCGTTCCTCTAACCTAATCTTACTTCACCCCCAGCGAGAGCTTGTCTGTGTGCCTCGAATCGGAGGCGGCGGCGGTGGCGACCGCGCCGACGCCGTCGGAGCCTGAAGCGCTCGGGCGCCGCCAGCCGATCGATATTTCACTAGGCTTCGTCTTGTCAAACGACCAAATTAAAGCCAAAGCCCCTTTTTTTACCGGCACCCGCTGATGATTTAGAACTGTATATTAGAAAGATGGAATTTTTCACCTCTTGTGTTTTGCCTTCCGTCGCTTAGCGCGGAAGCTACACTGCAGAGCGACAGCTAAGCGACACACAAGACATAATTAAACCTAACGGTTGCCAAGCCTGATTATGATACCTCTCGGCGACGGTTGGAAGTGCTAAACCGACGACAGGGAGACATCAGGTCTATTGGCAGCAGCCGAGTGGGCCGGTGGTGGCACAGCAATAAGCGACCCTTGGCACGTTACCAAACCTAACCTAGGTTAATTGCGCCTTAGTGAACCTTACCAAGGCTAACCTTACCTAGGTTAATTTTATCGAAGTTAACCTAACTTAAGTTAACCTTACCAAGGTGTACCTGACTCGACATAAGTTAACTTTACCCAGGTGAACCTAACATGACCTACGCTAACCTAACTTAACCTAGGTTAACCAAAGAAGGGTTTATCCAAGGATGCCTTCACATCCTCATTCATCCTGAAAGCCTTACTGGCGCCTAGCCTAAGTCTCGTTCTTTTTAACCCTATGCATTTTTTTTACAGCTTTGGATTTCTCGGAGTGTTCTCGTACAGTACATATTGACTATTGACATTTCTCTTTGAAGGGCTAGAGGCGAAGTTTTCATCTCTATCGGACCTTAATTTTAACCTTAGTGGATCTCATTTTTGCGTCAGAAACAAGAGCGTGAAACCTTGTCTATGCTATTTCCGGACCGCTCTCAACAGATAGACATCGCGTCAAAAGCAGGGCGTCAAGTTTAACCATGGCGCCACGGGGTAATTTAGGCTGCCTCTGCCTACCCTCTGATTCGGGAAGGTCACATTTTCGGCCTCTTGTATTTCTACTGGTTCAGCTTTTCATTACATTACGCTGATTTACGGCTACAACCGCTTAGGTTAGATGCCTCCCTGCTCTATCGCTCCGCTTACGTCTCAGCGACAGCAGGTACCACCAAGCACCAATGTAAGCAGCTTCAGGCTTGGCAACAAGAATCTGCTATTAGGTTCCGCAAATTTCTTGGTAAATGAAAGGTAGGATTCAATCAGAGGTGCAAAATGCAACATCTAAAATTCACTCAGCGTCTCAGGCTGCCTGTCCTGCGGTGGGTCTGGAATCTAGGCCTCATCAACAAGATGGATAGCACCGTCCCGGGACAGTTTTTGCCAGGCTGGAACATCGCGTCTCTCTGCTGTTAATTACTTTGCCGAAAAAAAAGCGATGCTCAAAATAGTTCAGGGAGAATGCTCCTATTAATGCTACTCTTAATTATTGCAGTTACATTTAGACCACGTAAATCATAGGGTTTGTGTCTAGGCCAGTTCATGGCGGATAGCTTTTTCACTTCAATTAGTGAGGAGTAATCACCGGAATTTCCGTGATTTTTTTTAAACCTCACCGAAAGTATTAGCTCATTTTTTTAACTGCATCTGGTGGAAGTTCTCATATAACTACGGAGCTTTGTAAGCTGAGGAAAGACTTCCATCTTATGATATGAAGATATTTATTGAGTAAGAGAGCGCTTGTCGATAGAGATAGGCAACACGCATAGCTCCTGTGTTCTCCGGTTGCCTACCCGTACTGCAGCAGGCGCTCTACCTCGTCCGCAAAGACGCAACATAGTCTCCGACAAAAAATGACTACGTACTCTATATTCCATAAGGGATTTCCTTCAAATCCACCCTGTGCCACAGAGAATGTTCCTGTGGGTGGGTGAGGTAATGTTATATACAACAGTACAAAAAAAGAAGAAGAGGAAAGAAAGAAAAAAAAGAAGAAAAAAAACACCTTTAAAAAATATTTTTTTATTAAAATCCATACAAAATGCGCTACTAGTATCGTCCCTTCATTTTTCTCTCCATTTTCCTTTGCTTCTTTTCACTGACTTCTTGCTGTTGACTGGGTTGGGAAAGCCAAGGTTGTATGAAGTTTTTCCACGCAATCCATCCGGCTCGAGCTGGGGCCTGGAAAACAGGCAAATCACATTAATTAGTTTATTGAATTATGATTCAGATTATTTTCGAGTCGAAACGAGAAAACGGGCCGGTTTGGGGGAAAAAAAATACGGGCTGGACTTTCATAAATGGAAATTCCATGGTGAGACAGACGGCTGCACACATAGAACTGTGTTGAACTAAAATACAGTGTGTGGTGCAGGATACATACCAGTAACAATAGGAACCAAAAGTAGTTTGAAACCAGTGAGAGAACTTGGCTTAATGATGTTAATATAATTAAATCTTTGACATGCCTGCAAACATAAACAAACAGAATATTTCATCCAATAATTCACTCAAGAGATAAAATCACGATATTTTGTTGTGCTTACTCTGCTATGCCTCCTTCCATATTGAGGTCTACACCGCTGTCAAGGATCTGATTAGTATCAGTAATTTTTGGTTTTGCCATATAAGTCATAAATTGAATGCTTGCTATATGGACTGCTGCAGATAACAAGAAAAGCGTCTGGAACAGATATTTGAAATTAGGATAGTGACCTTGAAAGACCTGAATTTTAGCAGAGGAGTCTATGCATTGAGATAAGGTAGAGGTTAAGCAGTCCATGTTTACATATGTACTTACAATAGTATCCCATCTGAAGAGATCAAAGAACACACAGGTTATAGTGAGAAATGTTGCATTTGAGCCAAATATCATATTTTGATAAAAACTCAATGTTGATCGATTTTCTGCCACAATCTGTTTCGTGCCGCGGGTGCCCTGTTTTCCTTTTTGGGGCTGGAAATTCAGAAAAAAATAATTAAAACTTACGCAAGATAAAATAATTTATTCATGAAGAATTGACAGCGTTACTTTCAGTAAATTGGAAAATCGCCGGTAAGGAAACAAATTAATGTTTTAAATGAACTTGGAGCACATAACCTACATTGAGGTTATGTAAGGGGAAACTGTGCTCCCCTGCGGCATACATCCGGCAAAAACAAACTTGTACGAAGTTTTTTTCTTACAAAAACACCGATAAATTCAAAGGCCAATCCGAGAATCGTGATCTTTTGCTATTTAAATTTAACTTACCGCCATGACGAGGTGTTACGTGTAATGTGTAATGATTTTTTTTTAATGGACAGAAAACAAAACACAAACAAAAACAAAGCAGTAACAAAGCCGGTAGCTTGCACCATGAGAGGAACCTCTCATGCTTGCACGTTGCCTTAAAAGGCGGGGTGTACAGATTGTTGTCCTCATCTCTGCCTTCGTGTTATGTGTCAGCTGTAGCGGACTGCAGATCATTTAAAAACAATTAAATTGAAGAATTTTGAGAGGACTTCAAAATTATTGATGTATCATCGCCATTGTTGTTCAAGTGTGTTATTTACGTGATTCCGCATGGTTAACAAAGAGTCATATCTCAGCAACAAGCTGGTAAGAAGTCGTCAGTATTTTCCTTCTGACGTCTTGTCAGGTGCGTACTTCAATAACATTAATAACAATTCTCCGATCGTTGTCTGTGTATATTATTTAAACCTCTTATTTCGCAAAAAATTAATTCAAGGGTTCGGTGCCGCGAATACCTCACGAGTTTCTCGAACTATCACATCAGTACTTAACCTTATGAGCGGACGTCGTGAATGTCAACTCTAATCTAAGGCTATTGTTTTCTTTCCTTAAAAAACATTCTAGTATCGAAAATTACGTGGTTGAAGCTCAATATTTGTCCTTTTATCCACACAACTCAATTTGAGCCCTTTCTTTCAGACTGCCATGGATTTGAATTTAAGCCAGAATCATTCAGTATGCTGTGAGGACAACCCAGCACAATGATCCAAGATTATGAGTATATGGTGCTCCGCCAGGAGCAGGACATGCATAACAGGTGTTGTGGTGGAGTATTTTGGTGTATTAAGGTAAGTGCTCTGATTAATTTCAAAATTCTTTGTTCTCATGAGTGGTGGAATGATCAATAAGTGTGTCTCTCTTTTTGCAGGATATATGTGGCATAATCTGTGCAATACTGACATGGCTACTTATTCTTTATGCCGAGTTTGTTGTCATGATAGTCATGCTCCTTCCGAGTCCTTATGTATTTTACAGTGTTGTAAATGGAATGATTTTTCAAACCCTAGCATTCCTTGCATTTGCCTCACACCTCCGCACCATGTTCACTGATCCAGTGAGTACTTGCAAGTCTTGAGGTAACCTCTTAAAAGTAGACATGTGTCATGATGCCCTTTATCTTCTCTGTACAGGGTGCTGTGCCAAAAGGCAATGCCACCAAAGAAAATATCCAGCAGATGGGATTTCAGGATGGTCAAATGTTCTTCAAATGCCACAAATGCTGTAGTATTAAACCAGACAGGGCCCATCATTGCTCAGTTTGCCAGAGGTTTGTTGGATGGTCATTTATAATTACTCCAAAGAAGACGAGTCAAAGTTAACAGCATATGAGAAAGGGTGTGACAGATCATTTAGATAATCATACTATTGTGATTTACCTTTTAAATGACACATCCTAAGTAGGACTGTAAATGTGTTAGCCAGCATTTTATTTAAGTTAAACCGCATGTTCTTACTTAACTAATTTTCTCCTTAAATGAATTTTCTACATCTTCAACACTCATTTTCAGCGGTCGCATTTCCCACCTCTTGTGTTCCACCCCGGTTTAACCTTTCTTTACGATAAACTGTTCATTATCACGAGCAAGAACGACCTATATTCGCAGTGATAAGGTGATAAGGTTGAATTAGGTGTCGAATATCTCGTTACACTTGACTCAACGGCGAAAGGTAGAATTCGAGAGGTTGAAAAATGCAACCTTAAAAATTTAAAGTGCAACATCCGACCTCAGTTGTCTCCTAAAATTTTCCGCAGGTGTATTCGAAAGATGGACCACCACTGTCCTTGGGTCAATAATTGTGTAGGAGAAAACAACCAAAAGTATTTTGTGCTCTTTACGGTAAGTATCTTGGTGCCTGGAGGTGGTGAGTTGGTCTTGCCATTTGTCCGTCACGAATTTCTTGTTTCCCTTTTCTGCAGTTCTACATTGCTGCCATCTCTATTCATGCCCTCATCCTGTCAACCAATCAAACCATTATGTGTGTGAGGCATGAATGGAAGGACTGTTCGTGGCTCTCCCCGCCTGCCACGGTAGTTCTGCTTCTTTTCTTAGTCTTCGAGGCATTGCTTTTTGCAATCTTCACGGCCATTATGCTGGTGCAGCAGCTTCAAGCTATTTGGAACGATGAAACAGTGAGTTGAACCGTAACTTAACCGATATTTAATCCTAAAGACATTGTTGTAATTTTTGACATCTGATGGATGCATTCTTTCTTCACCGTACCCGAATAGAATACTTGTAATATATTATTTTTGGTTTCGGTTTCGACTATCGGGAAAATATTATGAAGGGAAACTCCATTGAACCGAGTGCCCCATTTAAAATGTACAGTGGAATCTCGGTTATACGTTCAAGTCGGGACTCAAAAAGTTGGACGTAGAACTGAGAGGGACGTACAAGTGAAAATAATCCTCCGTATTACGTCATGTAAAGTATTCTGGATGAGACTAAACCAATTGGACGTAAAAACGAGTGGGACTTACTACTACGAGACGTATAACTGAGACTCTACTGTATTAGGTTGGTAACGTGCGTTTAAGTCTCCCTATGTTAATGCACGTCGTTCAATAGCAAGACCCCACTATTAAATACTTTAAGAAAGCCGCTTCTCTAAATTTAAACCCCAAAAAACAATAGTTGATGTTATCGAGAAAACCGTTGCCGATTTTACAACTTCTAATCTGCACTTAGAAGCATCTAAGAGTTTGAGTTCTGCGTTTCGAGCTATCTGAAAAAAGCATTTTAAAATTATTTTTTTATTTCTTGTCCACATTTATTATCACCTGGACCTTTTTTTTGGGAAGGAATTTTTTTTTATTATGATGTTTAGTAAGTACTAATCATTTTTTCTGTGCCACGTTTTTTTTTCTTTATGGGAAAGAAAATCCGTTTATTCAAAGTCCTCTGAAGCGGCCAATGTACCTGTATAGAAAATAAAAAAAATTGCTATTCTGTTATTCTGAGCTGATTGATTTTTTTTTCTGTTTTAAGGGAATCGAGCAACTGAAGAAGGAGGAAGCGCGGTGGGTCCGCAAATCCCGCTGGAAAAGCATCCAAGCAGTGTTCGGTCGGTTTTCCATAACGTGGTTTTCCCCGTTTTCCGGGCCACCCCTGCGGGCACGCCACCACAACGGGTTACATTCTGTTTAAGAACTTACTGCAGTATTGGAGTCCACCTGTCGAGAGAGCGACAGCTTCGAAAGTTCTTCCAGTGAACGTGGGTGTGTGTTTTCGGTGGAAAATAGTGCTTCAAATAAACTTGCGATGATCTGTAGGAATTTTTAGAAGAACTAACTAGTCCTGAATGTGGATTCGGCTTTTTGAACCGACGACTTGGGAACGTTTGAGGTTATGGTCAATGTTAAATGGTTCCTCCAGAATCCTCTCACGTATCAGATTATTTAGTGATTGTTGATCTCAATCCGAGAGGGGTGTTTATTGCTACTTGTCTTAAGCTGGTGCAGTACGAATCGTGTTCGTGAAAAGTACTCAATGCATGGCTGTATTTTTTTTGAGATATTTCTTGACAAAACCATCAAAACTGGGGTTTTGAAAGACTTCTCCCCATCCAAATTTTATTTAAATAAAATAATTTAGCCTACACACTTTAATTATCGCCAATGTTGAGTCGCGCTGCCCGTTTCGAGCTTTTCTGTCTTTCTTGCACCAATGGGAGTTAAATCATTGTGCAACAGAGAAGGGTTGTTAAAGGCGCATGGCCCACTGAGAAAATATAACGTATGAAAGGTAAAAAAATGTTAACGTAAGCTTGAAAAATTTCAAAAAGTTTTAAAAACTTAAGCTTGGAAAATTTGTTGTCGAAATTTTTATAATGTTGGGCGCAGGAAGTTGTGTATGCGATAAAGCCCTTCCCGTTTGAGGGGAAATTTTCGTATTTTTCAAAGTTTAGATATTGGCAACATCGTACGGCAAGCTTGTATAATGAGCTAGGTTTCTTTTGATCCTAGTTATTGAATGGATAGTTGGTTTTGAACCAATTTATTGTGCGTTGTTAATAACTAAATACGATACTTACCGACGAGTCGCTTTTTAGAAACACCTTCTCACCGGATGGCTTTGCAGCATAGAAAGAAAATCCGTGTTTGCTGAGGAGATCAAATGTAGGAAAAATGCAGGAATTTTATAATCTTTTTAATTATCAGTGGCGAGATGTTGACGAGTTTTTGTAATATTTTATTTTATGAAGTTATTTATTACTATAGGTTTTTGTTATGTGTATGAGACTAGCGTGATTCATTTGCGTTTTCGAATATCTGAAGATACTTAAGCGAAGATGTTGAGAATAACACTGAAAGAAACAAATTTCGCGTCTTTTTTTCATTCATGAAATTTTCAACGAGAAATTGTACGGAACAGTAGCTTAGAAGGGTTCTGTACTTTTTCAAACATTTTTTTTTCTATTTTATTTAATGGGTAACCGTTTTTTTTTTTTTTTTTTTTTTTTTTTTTTATTTTTTTTTTTTTTTTTTTAATTTTTTTTTTTTTTTTTTTTTTTTTTTTTTTTTTAAAAATTTTTTTTATAAAAATTTTAATATAATAAAAAAATTTTTTTTTTATTTTTTTTTAAAAATTTTTTTTTTTTTTTAAAAATTTTTTTTTTTTTTTTTTTTTTTTTTTTTTTTTTTTTTTTTTTTTTTTTTTTTTTTTTTTTTATAAATGTGTTCCTTGCTAGGTTCAACTATCTCTGAGCTTTCTCAAGTGTCGCTTTTTCAAATAATCTGTTTTAAAAACTGTTAAGTAGACCTAAAAAATTTTATGGGATCGTTATTTCATTTATATAAATACCGATTCATTGCAAGTTACTTTTCCATTGAACCTCCTCGAAGTACTTCTTGTGATGAGTTACGTGTATTTGCTGTGATAATTACACGCTACGTACATTTTTAACCTGTACCAGTCATCCTTTAATGTAGAATTTGTTTGTCTTGAAACAACTTTAAGTTGTCTCCTGGGAGGACGTGCACGCAATCAGTTAAAGGTTACGACATTGCTCCCGGGAGTCATGTTGCGTATAGATCAGCGTATCTCGAAATTTATCGACGTAAATCCTACGTCGATCTCGGAATCAATCGCTACGAAAGAACCCTTTTGTCCCTGTAATGTTCACAGATTTGCCAGTCATTACGACTAGAGCTCATTTCATTCGAAGTTTTTCACGAAGTCGAATTCGCAGGGACGTTTTCGAACTTCAGAATCATTAAGCTCATGATGAGACGCATTTGGAATGGTTGCGTTTGACACTGGACAAGTCTGTTCTTATCTTTATTGGCTAATTTTGTACTTAAGGAGTGTATACCTCTTCAATCATCTGGCGCAGAAACGTTATGACACAAATACAGTACATTTTCCATTGTTGAGTATTCGCTAAATATAGAAAAAAATAGCCATCTTTGAGGGACTCTCAGGTTTTTGCCGCTGTGAATATTAATCACATTTTAAATTTGGTTTAGGATGCTGTAGGCTGTTGAAGTCGAGTATTTCGGAAACTATAGATCGATTATTGTTGTAAATGTCTTTGTATTCATGTTAAAGTGTTGTTAGTATTCAGTAACTTCGTAGCGTAAGCGGCTTTGTTGCGATGATCAAATTTGTTACGAGTAGAAATACCAGTGACATAGCTTTTGTACGGATAGGTTTTTTTGAATGTTACCAGTCGGACAAAACAGGAGATTTTACGTCGGGTTCGACATCTCCATGCATAAAAAGCTGCATATCGCAAATCGTGAGTTGGAAACAAATGCACTGTCAAGATGAAAAAAGTCCCTGCCTGGCAAGGGCACAAGGACACTTGCTCTGCGATAGTGAATGAACTTACTTTTGCATGGAGGAATCGATACCGGTACGTGTTTTCTGATTTGTCTGGTGGATTTGCCATGTTTCTGTGATCCAGGCTACTGCAGGAAAGTGGAACAGTTTGGAAAAGAGCAACAGTAATCTCATGGACCTTACTTTCTCCCAGCTGTTCCACTCGGTATGCTCGAAGAAAAATGGGGACGCTAAGTCTTTGTTCATGGACGATAGGTCCCTAACCCCCCACCCCCCGAATAAAAAAGTTCAGTTTTTTTGCTCTGCATTTTTAAGAATTTCCTGGTACTAGATCTCATACCGACAAAAGTGCAATAAAACGATTTATTTTGTATTTCTGTCACATTGAATGTATTTTTCCGTCTGTTCCCGAACGAGATTTTGCGAAAGAACAATGCTCGTAGATAAATCTCGAATCCCAATCTCCGCAAGTCAGTTTGGAGTCCCGCCATTGTTGCACCTTCGCCTCGCACGGTTTGAACTCTTTCAATGTCGCAATGTTTGTTCATACTAAGCGAGCGAGCGACTCACAAAGCGAATAGACGTACATATTGAAATAGCCATTGTACCGTAACCAGGATTCTCTTCCGGGAGGGACTGAATCAGGCAGAACAGAGTTACGTGATTTGTCTACTGAATAGAGGACTAGGTCTTTTTTTGCTCGCTTTATTGTCAATTTTATTGTTTTATAGAAATTTGGGGATGAGGGAGTTTAAGCTTCTCATTTCCCGATGCTTAAATGTCTGTACATCCGGCAAGTAAAGTTGTATTAGGGAAGCTATGGGAAGGTACCGGTAGGCCAAAGTTTAGCCAGCATCGGGGATGAGATGCCTACTTATTTTAGTGGAGAAACGTAGACTTCTTGAGCGCTGAAAAGTGAACGAATAACTCTTATCAACTTCAAGTTTGGGCTTTGGTGGATTTATTAAATGAATACTGGCATGGCATGCGATTCTCATCTCGGAGTAAAACCGTTTGTCGATCGATTTGACCTTCTAAAATTTCTGTCAGCAATAATCATTGTATGGGTGTTTTGATTTTGTAGACGTAGCATTTGTTAGTAAAAGATTTTTTTCTTTACTATTTTTATATAAAATAAAAAGATTAAACTAATGTGTGCTTTGAATGTCTGGAAGGACTTACCGTTTCTAACATTTTAGGATTTTCTCAAAAACGGATTTATTTTTACAGTTACAAGGAACGCTTCAATACCATTTCTTCTCAGCGACTCACTTTCTACTTGTCAGTTTATTGGACATTTCTAGCGACCGCTAGTTATTTTGTGAGAAATACTACTACCATTTTAAGTCTTACATCAAGCAGTTTTCATTAATAGGAGTCGCGAAAACGGAAATACTCGGAGGCGTCTCTGATTTTTCCTGTAAATACACGGTAGTACTTCGACGGTCGGGGGAAAGCGACGGTACGAGCTACCGTTCTGATCGCACTGATTGGGGGGTCATGTTTAATTTACCCGCCTTGACCTCACGGAAACATTTTGTTCGGTATCTCTGCCAATGGACGTAGTATTTGACTGCTCTGTGAGAAAGGTAGCCAACACAAAAAAAAATTAAGAGACCAGCGTTTGCATTTAAGACAACATTGATTTCGAAATCGTGTATAATGATGAATCCAACTATCTACTGAATTAATCAAAAGCATTTATTTCAGCGTATGATGAGCTTTAATCTCACCGAGGTGCTAACCTTAAGTTGGCAGTCCCGGAACAAACAAAGGCCTTTTAACCAAAGAGCAACACCGTCAGCCCTACTCCCCCCACTCCTCTTCTCAGGTAGTTCACTACTGAATGTGACATGGCGTCTGAGAAGAAAGTTTTTTCATAAATAGGCATTAATGTTGTTTTTATGACAACACATCAACATCAGGGCTGTAATAAGAGCCAAGCATATTTCCTAGAGACTTGCATTGATGGTAATGCATGCAAGGAAACCACAAAGGATAAGCGATGGGTGCGTAAAAATTTAACCGATACCCCTGACAACATTATCAACGCCATATTCTTTCTTCGTTTCGAAGCTCGTGCCAATTTGCCTTCATTCATTAAGTTTACACGCTACGGAAATGTCTAAGGGCCTATTTGCTTCATTACAGGTACCTCGAGAAACACCAAGCCCATCCGTACCAGGTAATAACAACTAGGGTCGGGGTCCGGCCTATCAGTAGTAGGCCTAATAACTTACTGTCACGGCCTAGGGTGCCAAATCGGAAAATTTAACATTTTCATCAAGTTTTCTTCACAAGCAGTCGAAAATTCATGATTTCCCCGAGGCCACCTGAAGCCCCTCGGAAGGGGCGCACGATAATCTACTTATTTGGGTTGGCTGATAGCTGTGGCCCGATTCGCCTAGGATAGATCGACCTAGGCCAAGTGGCAAACAGAAGGAATATTTCTTTTAACCTTTTCATCAGGCAGTAGGCTTTAAAAGAAAGACTAACCACCTATCCTACCTCAAATCTTAATGTTTACATCCACATCAGTATTGAGTCATACTTCTTTGGACCTGCCCGAGTTGCGGACAAAAGGTTAATCTGCCCTAATGAAATTTTTAAAAAATCAAGTGAAGGGGTAATTTTTTAAAAGAATGTTATCAATCTGCATATTAATGATCTTATTCAATCACACCCTTGTTTGGAATGATAGTATCCTTTGGCCTAAACAGGTGTGGAAAATAACTTTTAATGAGCTCATCTCAAGCAAACAATGTAGACCCAAGAATTTATGAAAATTTCTACACATTTCTACTTGAGAACTGAACTCCTTCTTTGGGAATGAGATGGAAATTGGTTGGTTTTAAGGTACATCACTCCCTCTGCACATATTTTTTTGCTTTCACTGGTCAGACCCATGTAAACAACTTTTCTTACGTATCTGGAAGTTTATTTCTAGGTACCAATGTAAGTGGACCCAAATGCCAACTTTTTTTTTCAAGTCCTATCTGTTTTTGGAAAATTCTCCATTTGTAAATCCATATATTGCTTATGATAGTAATGAAAGTGCTACATACAAATTTTATCTTGTTTGTGTATAAAGGAAGCTTTTATTGAATTTGAATTAATTCCTCCTTAATAGCCTAGCTGGTTAGTTGCATTTAACTTTTGAAAGTACGTTGACTTGATGTCAAAGAATTATTCTTATCATATCCTATCCCTTTGGAGGTTTTGCCCTGTATTTATATTCTCAATATTAATCATTACACAGGTATAAATGTTTACCTTTTAATTCCGGTCTACATTATTTGTTTACAGTTTTAGTCTGCAACTCTGCTGTATAAATTTCCCCACTCATTGAAAATTCCTTTTCATTCTGTTCTATGGAGCATTTTATCTCTATATGGAACCATTCTGTCTATATATACAATTAGTCTTCAGCTTTGTTTGTATGATACATTTTAACATGATTGAACTGAAAACAATTTCTGGAATATCTGTCTCTTTCTCTACCAATAGATCTTTATAGCATTGTCTCATGCTGCTCTGTTTTCTTCAGCTGCACCACATAACTATGAAGGAATCATTTAAGGTACAGTGCCATTACAAGCTTGATTTTGAGTTAACCTTTTTTTGTTCACAAGGATAATTTCTTCAGCTGTCCAAAGTTTTTATTTTGTGTCACCAAGCTTGAAGCTTCAATTTTTAATTTTGTAATCTCAACTATAGGTTAATTTTCCCTTCCTAATTTCAGTTCCAACTACCCCAGCAAAACACTTGTGAGTTCAGTTCAGCATTGTCTGCAGTTAACATGATTTAAGTGCCTTGGCTCAGTAACTTTATTTTTAAAAGTTAATTCTTTTATAACTTTGAGTCTTTCTAAAGTAAAAAATAAAAATTGGATGCAAATGTCACATAT
>Ga0058701_10002383_pt1 | contig 14189 bp, 6 predicted proteins | sample AgamicOrMae_FD_97039 | JGI IMG/M metagenome (GOLD analysis project Ga0058701, IMG submission 97039) | Agave microbial communities from Guanajuato, Mexico - Or.Ma.e | ecosystem: Host-associated > Plants > Phyllosphere > Phylloplane/Leaf | place: Guanajuato, Mexico | collected 2012-06-04 | reverse complement strand
GTACACAAAAATGCGGTAGATTTTTACTCGCGTAGAAGTCGCTTCACTAATGAGTTGTATCCGAGATCGAGAGGAAATGACTGAAAATACACAAGTACGCATTACAGCTGTGTCTTTATTATTAGAAAAGAACGATTCATCGTAATATTGACAATATTTTTCACCTATATATACATACAACATTATCAGCATCTTCTTCACTCTACATAAATACAATATTTTACAAAAAATCCAGGGGTAGGCCATAAGCGGCGCGGCTCGCTCCTTGAAACCTAATACTGTGCGCTCAAAGGATATACATCATCCTGTACATAACAAGTGTGTAAAATTACACACTGGGAAAGCGCTCACACATGTGAGAAGTCTAGTGCCCTAAAACGGACAGTATACCGAATCATAGGTGCGGATACAGGTCTCGGCTTCCATAACCAGTCTTGAAAAAATAAAAATAATAACAAGATTTGTCAAAATGGAAGTTAAACATCGGCAGGCGACGTCACCTCGACCTGTATTCCACCGATGGTTCCAGGAATCGCCTTAAAACGCGGCCTCCAACGGGAAAGTGTCGGGGTAAAAGGGCACACGAACTAGGATAGCTGAGCTCACACCGAATGCAGAAGTCGCTAAAATCTTGCCGAAAAGCAAAAAATTAGCCAAAAAGCTAAGGATATGACAAAATTAGCGTGACAGCTGACATTAGAAAGCTAATATCAACTATGGAGCTAATTTTTCTTTTATATGAGCGAATAAAGTAGCGTATCAGCTAAAAATAGCTTTTGAATGAACTACTGGAAAAGTTGGTTGAGAAGCTGAGATTTTAGGCTGGTGTGGATGTTTTGGCACAGCTATCCAGGGTTCGAAGGTTTAGCCGTCTGGCCGCGACGTCCTCCAGCTGCGAAGCTCGCGTCAAGAACTTGAGGGGACAGCATCCGAGCGTCCCCGCGCCTCCACCCAGCGGATTCCTCCAGCTAACGAATTCCTCCGCCAGGCGGATTCCACCCCCCATGTATCACAAGACTACACCATCCAGAAGCAAGAAAATGACTTAGCTTAACAGGAACATGATATCATTTGTTCGCGCCAACAACTACAGATGCTTGTCCAAATATTAATCAAAAAGAAAAAAAAATAACAACAACAAAAATCAAGACATCCGTTCTCGCGAGAGAACGAACAAGATTTCATTAACCCGAAAAATTGATCCCAACAATTTCATTTTCTAAAAAACTTGTCCCAAATACTGAAAAAATGATTCATCTGAAGTCGAAAAATAAATCGAAACAAAATAATAGCAAATCGTAAATCATGTCTCACATTCATACTAACATACGAGTTTCTCAGCATTCATACTCTCACACACTACCATATACACCTGACTTAGTCTTTTATTAATTGATCACAATTTGCCCGAATGCGCAATAGAAAAAATTGCGCAGACTGACGAAGACAGTCTCGTTAAGTGAGACTTTCTCAAACCCAAAAATAGGAATATCGGGGCGCAAAGGCGTCCCCCACTCACTAGATGACTAGCTGGGGGAGCCCCGGCCCTGCAGATATTCGCCCACCCACCCACCCTCCCCTTGCTCCAGGTCCGTCACACGTTCAAATAAATAACTGTACAAAGGTGGTGCTCCTCGCTGCGTTCCGCCAACGATCCTCGATTGTCCGTCCCGCCACGGAGAAAGAACAACACTATCACTTGGCTACACTTCCGTTGCCAAAAGTCCTTCTTGCTTTCTTCGGAAGTGGTCGTCAATCCCGAAGGCGCCTCCCGTCCCCGTGCCGGTGCCGCTGCCGGATCCGCTTCCGGTTCCGGTGCTCGCGCACATGGACGCCGCTGACGACGACCTCGCCGGACTGCAGCTCTCCTTATCTAGGCACCGATTTTTCACCGGCGACTCACTGAGGACAAACGAAACACTCACGTTACCACACAGCCTCATCAAGTATCTGTTAATGGTGTGTACGTATTATTGACGCGTAAAAAACAGGGATCGAATTTAGCTAAAGCTGGTGAAGAAATTTTCAGTTCAGATAACTCGTCTAGTTCCGTTTAAGAGCAAGCGTGAAGGTAAAAGCAACTGACCTGCCTGAGCAGTAGGTAGGCGACTCGCTCGAACCGCAGCCTATCCTCTTGTCGAGGTCTGGAGTTGCTGCGACGTCGGGGAGAGGCGAGGCGCCCGGAGCGACCGCGAAGCGGAGGGCGTCCAGGTCCTTGTCGAGCTTGAGCAGCAGCGCCGACGCGCGCTGCGACTGGCGGTGCGCGGCGGCCGCGGCCGCGTCCGTGTTGAGCTGTTTATGAGATCGGGGTGTTGTCCTTTGCAAACTATACACTGGCGACCCGTCCGGCGCACCGGAGGCCGCTTGTTTCCCCGGATAGCACAAGTCCGGCGGAGCGCCCCCCAGCACGGTGTCAGGATCGTCCGGATTATTTATACACTTGCTCCAGCTGTTCTTGATCATGTGCGCGTCGCCGACGCGCTTCACGGCGTTCACTTCGTTCTGCATGCGCGCCTCCTCGTCGGCGAGCCGCTGGTCGCGCTTCCTCCTCTGCTTCAGGCACAGGATCACGATGAAGGCCACGAGCACCAGGAGGGGCACCGCCGTCGACAGCGTCGCGATCACGACCATGTGCTCCGTGGTGAGCCCCGAGTCGGCCGCCACCCGGTCGGCCACGTGCCTCGACGTGTTCCCCGGGGTCGGGACCTCGTCGTCGTCGCTGTGCTCGCAGAGCGTCCCGTAGAAGCCTGGGCGGCAGCGGCAGGTCATGCCGTCCTTGCGCATCTTCTCGCAGGTGCCGCCGTTGAGGCAGGGCGACGCGTCGCAGGCGTCCACCTGCTGCGAGCAGTCCTTGCCCCCGAAGCCGGGCCGGCAGCTGCACTTGTAGTCGTTGATGAGCACGGTGCAGGTGCCTCCGTTGGCGCAGGGCTTGGCCAGGCAGTAGTCGACGCGGCTTTGGCACAGAGAGCCCACGTAGCCGGGGACGCACTGGCAGCGGAAGCGGTTCACCAGGTCGATGCACGAGCCTCCGTGGAGGCACGGGTTGATGAGGCAGTCGTCGATGTCGGTCTCGCAGCGCGCGCCCGTGAAGCCGGCCAGGCAATTGCACTCGTAGCCGTTGACGCGGTCGACGCAGGAGCCGCCGTTGAGGCACGGGTTCGGGGCGCAGTCGTCCACTTGGTGCTCGCAGTCGACGCCGCTGAAGCCGGGCGGGCAGCGGCAGGTGTAGCCGTCGGCGTGGTCCACGCAGGTGCCGCCGTGGCGACAGGGGAGGTCGTCGCAGGTGTGCGCCGACGTCTGGCAGTGCGCGCCGTGCCAGCCCTTGGGGCATTCGCAGCGGAAGCCAGCTCCGGTGTCGCGGCAGTGGCCGCCGTTCAGGCACGGCTGCTGGGTGCAGTCGTCGCGCTCCCGCTCGCAGTCGGTGCCCGTGAAGCCCGGTGGACAAGCACACGTGTACGAGCCCTCGCCGGTGTTGAAGCAGGTCCCGTTGTTGCGGCAGGGCCGGTGGTTGGTGCAGTAGTTGAGATCCTGGTTGCAGAACAGGCCGCCCCAGCCCTCGTCGCACAGGCAGTCCCATGGCTTCTGGCAGGTGCCGTGGAGGCACATCGGGTAGCGCTCACACTCGTCGCACAGCGCGCCCTTCCAACCGCTGTGACACCTGCAAGCGCAACAAACGACACTTTGTTACTCCCCCCGCTCAACATCCGCTTTTCTCCACCGCTCTCGTCTTTCAACGTACTTGCATTCGAAGGGCTGGCTGCAGTACCCGTGGGTCTCGTCGCATCCGGCAGCACAAACCGCTGAAACAACAACATGACGTCATTATTATTGCACTTCGCGCGGACAACAATGAAAGGCCCTGTGGGAGGAGCGAAGGCGTTGCGCCGCCTTTGGATCACGTTTCAAGCCCAATTCGAGTTGAATGCGATTAAGAACCCCCGCAACAGGACATCGCGATATCTACAGCGACTGATATTGGCTTCACCTTATCATACGACTCTATTCCCAGGGCGACCAGCGCCCAGTTCACGGAATCGGGCGCTGGCAAACAAGATCGCAAAAAAAGTCAACATTCGCCCTAGTTACGAGAATGACCACTTATGCATAGATAAATCCTCAGAAAGATTATCTGTCAGAAAAGACGTTAAAGTGCGCAAAGAGGGGAACCCGGGAAGAGCGGCAGGCTGGCGGGCCGACAGTCATATTGTGTGGGAAATGGCGAAAGGAAAGCTTCTTCTAATTCATCTGCGTAAATGATAAAGACGTAAGAGCCTGCGCATAGCCTGGGGCAGACGGACGGCGGCGGGCCCGGCTGCCTCAACGGCCAGCCGGCCGGCTGCCCGCCCGCCGCTGACTGGAGAGGTGGAGAAGGGGAGAAAGTGAACGGCAGGAGTTGAAGGGGGGAGGAAGAGGCTACTGCTGCGCTGCGCTCACGCTTGTGGGGGGGCCCCGAGGCCTCGCCGTCGGGCAGGCTCAGCCGCCGGGCCGCGCCGTCGGGCCCCGCCACGAGCATTTCGAGAAGTGCCGCAGCGTGGGAAGAGCACCAGCCTGGGAAAGCAACATTCACTTCACCGTGTGGTGGGAGAGGAGAGGAGAGGAGGGGGGCGGAGGTACACCTGACTCGTCCGTACCTTGGCCCTCAGCCTGGCACGTTACTGCTCCCCCCCTCCCCGCTCTCCGCTCCTCTCACGGATAAATAAAAAGGATGCCAGCCTTTAAACCCCGCTGCTGCTCCTGTCCTGACAAGGGTAGCAGCTGCTCCAGCGAGGTCATCCTCCGCTCGTATGCTACTTACGTTTAGTGCAGTAATCGCCCTGCCATCCGGGATTGCAGACGGGCCGTCCGGCCGACGAGCAGGTGTAGTGGCCGAAGTTGTCGTCTCGGGGGCGGCAGAAGTTGCCGCAGCCGGCGCCGAAGTAGTGCGCGTCGCAGGTGACTCGGAACTCGTAGAGGAGCGCTGCGGTGCCCGTCTGGTGCTCGGCGGGCGTCCAGCGCTCCCCGACGTCCAGCCAGCGCTGCGTGGCCACGCGCGCGATCAGGGTGCGACCCGCGACCAACCCTGCACACCACAAACAAATCCGTCACGGCTCGCTCCAGCACGCAGATGCGCCCAGCCGGGCCAATTAAATGCGACCAGGCCGATGAGACGATGCAAGCGGTTCACACGGACAATGTTCCCGATATACAAGAAAACCAAAAAGAGAATTACTGCGGCGATTTCGGTCTCGAATTCGGGGTGAAAAAAAAGAGCGTAAAGCATGAATGGTCGCTCTTCGAGGTGGTCAAACCTGTCTGCGGCCGCCTCTTTCCACCCGGCCTCCTTGCCTCCCTCGATCGACGCGACGCGATGCGAAGGAGGCGAAGCACGGGAGGAGCATGGGCCCAGCTCCGGCCAAAGAAACCGCTTTTTACTTCTTTCCGCCGTTGCCGTTCCCTAGCTGTCCGGCCGGCCGATTGCTCAATACATCACGACTGCGGTCGAAATACATTCCGCGCATTTTCGCCCCAAAAATGTTCCCACCCGAACTCACCTGGTAAGCTGCTCGTCATATTGTCCTCATGCCAGGCCTCCACGACCAGAGAGAAGGTACCCTGCAACAACAAGCAAGCGCGTCAGATCCTGTCCGTACAAGTCCGAATCGGTATTCTACGGGGCCGCATTCAGCAGGAACAGGTACAGTCCCGGAGAATTACTTAGTAGCCCGATCACGCCTCCAACGCCACTACCAATAAGATTACAGTGCAGCCCAAATTACCTAAGTGGGCAACCAAACTCATTTCTGATATTCATTGTGATCGGCTTCGAGAACGTGATGTTCGGGAATGGGTCCGTTTATCGGGGTCCGTTTATCGGGGCTCCGTTTACAACCCTACAATTAAGTCCGGAAGGAAGGCGGCTGGCTGACCGGCCCAGCCTGGCCTGCACGATCACTACAAACCACTTAATTGAAACGTGGTGGCGCGGCAAGGAGAGCCAAGCCGAGGCGCAGCGCAGCTCAGCGGTGGCCGCTCGCTATCATTACATGCCTGCCTGCTTTTGTTTCTTGCCAACCATAATCGCTGCACTAGGCCGCACGGGGCGCAACACGCCGGGGCGCCATACTCCACGGCGCACCACATCCGCGATTCACCCGGGCGCTCCACACCCATGGGCAATCCGCCGGGGCGCATTCCACCCGACGCAGCGCAGAGAGCAGCCTTTATCGCCGATTTCAAATTCCCAGATGCAGTCCGGGACGGAACGTGAGTCCGTCTGACCCGCGGGACCCGCGGCCCGAAGGGGGCCCAGGGGGGCCGCAAGTCACATAACACGGCGGCGCGGAGCGGAGCGGCGCGGGGGGCACGATGAGTCAACGACGCGTTCAAAACGAAATTCTTGGAGGCGAGCAACGGCGGGCTGCCAGCCGGTCCCGCCAAGCGGCTCCGAGCGCCGATGGGAACCTATAAAAGTCCAACGAGAGCGGAACGCGTTCAATATACCACTTAGCACCCGCTCATCCAAGGTGATCCCCGTCCAGTCCGCGCTGCCCGTTCCGGCTGCCCACAACCGTACCAAATGTCATAGACAAGGACTCGCCAAAGATAAGCCCCGGTCCGGCTGACGGGCCATTTTCATTGCTGTCATCATCATCATTAAGGCGGTTGGTCATCATGTCCGCGGAACTAATTGAATCAGACACTGCTGCCGCCACTGCCCGTCAACAATAAAGACGCTCGCCTGCGGCCCATCGGCCCCTCGGCCCCTCTTCGGCCCTCCTCGGGCCCCTTCGCCCAGACCCACTACGGCACACATAGTGCAAAAGTCGTGAGCGACAAACTGCCCTGTCATTTCGACTAGAGCGTTGAACCGCTGTGCGCACCACGCCGCGGAGGCCCCGTCGCACCATCCCGACGTCGTCGAGACGTCGTTGAGACGTCGTCGGGCGCCGGCCGCAGCGCAGCGCACGGTGCGCGGCTCGCATGCCAAGCAGGAACCGCGTTGCCCCCGCGGCCGCCAGCCAGGCTAATCTGCCCGTTTCATCGGTTCCCACACACGCGAGGAGACAGACAGACAGACGGACGCGACGATCCTCAAAACTTCATCCCCTTGCGTCACCTGCCCTCCTCCCCTCCCCCGGCGCGCAGGTATACCGATACTCAATTAAAGATCGAGTGCGGATGAGCCAGTGCCTCATTTGTATGCAAGCAATATCTCGTTACGTGCGGGCATCCTTCCCCGCGCGCTCATGCAGAATACCCTAATGAGCACTGACTGTACTTGTCTTCGCAGCTCACGATACTACCCCAAGCCCCTAATCCAACTCCTGCTAATCAAAGCTAACACCCTCAAATTTACGTACCATTGCGTAACGAGTACACAAACCAACAAAAACGAAATACCCAGTACACTAAGGAAAGATTCAACACGCATTTCCCGCGGTTTTCGTGATAGATGCCACCCTTTCCGACGCGCTCAGTCCAAACGACGTTATTCCGGTGCACTATTTTCATTCAAGACCTGCCCCATTGAGACGCTGGAGGACCTGTTTGTCGAAAACCGTGAGTTACATGACAGCTGGCCTACCGGATGACAAATCTGCGATTTGTTTTTTGTCAAAATAAAAGAGTACGCCTCGCCGCGCTTCTGGGAGCGAACAATGGAGCCCAAGACCAGGAATGCACTCGACATTGTTCATTTAACTCGCCGAGTATTAGTCACTCAATCCCAGCCGGCCGGCCGGCGCAAAACTTTTATTGGATGAATCCACGCTTTCCCAGGAAACGGCGTCCCGGGGTTTTTCGGAAAAATTGCGCGTTAAGATGCAAGACTGTCTGCGTTGTAACGGGCGACTGCGCCAAAGATTGCGTATGCAAAACATGCGCACGGGACGAACCGGGACAAGGCTTTGTCCCTCCTGTCCGCTAACAATGTTTCGACCGGCACGTCCGCGAACCTGAGGGTAGCTGGCTGCTCGGGCTGGGCGGCGCGGCCCGCCGCGCCGCGAGGCCGGCCGGCCCGGCGGGGTGAGTGCACAGCACAGGGGTGCAGCTGGCCAGATGGCACGGAGAAGGCAGGCTTTGTTCGCGAGCCGGCCCCGTCCCGGCCCTCGCTCGCCTCGCGCATATGGCGCGAGAGCTGCATGGATCGCGTCGTAGCTGGGCGTGCAGTCCGCCAATCTCCGCGCCATCTTTACGTGCCGGTCACTCTTCATTCGCACCTCTCTCTCTCTGCCCGTGCAGTACAGTTAGCTAGAGCATGCTTACTTTATTTTCGGTTCGCGGTGCAAGCTCTGCCTTCTCTAACAAGTTTCTCCACCTTGCCTTAGCCTTAGCGGGAAATGATCGCTATGCAATTCTGCTGAAATTGCACACTGAAGAAAACCTGTTTCGAGTCTTGTCTGCTAGGGTATAAACCTTAAGAGGGTACGACGCGTATTTTAATTAGTGTTAGACAAAATAACCATATCCTTCCTCGGCAAGTCCTTTCTACATTTGATATTGGGGCTTTGGATGGATATGTCACGAAAACTACCGAGAAAACGCACAATTAAGAACCACCTCAGTTTTAGGTTATCCCTCTTAAGGCAGTGATTTAGTAAGAAGGTAATCCAGGGGAAGAACGTGATCTGATTATTTTTGAGGATAGCCTTATCATTAATATCAATGGAGAACTCTCGACGAGACATTTTCATTGATGCAGTTGTTGATAGGTTTATATTTAAAAATAACAAAAATTAAGGTTATCTTCATAACAGGTACAGATGTATCTAAAACAGGGGTTAGTTCTCGCTTTGTACTTTAGTACTTTGTACAGCTTTTACAGGTACTGAACCAACCACCCAAAACGAGTGACAAATTTTCTACACGCTAAAATAAGGAAAATCCGAATTCCCGAAGCGATTCTTTCTCTGCAAGGCGAAATTCCGCTGGGAGGAATCCAGAGGTTGATGTTGTTCGCGCAGCTGCGGCCTTGTGTGCCCCGTCCAGCCAGCGAATCTTTTTCCAAGGAATGGAGCGCGTCTAAAGATCCGAAAGCAGCCGGGTCCCAAAAGGTGTTGCACCACGGGGGGGGGGAGGTGACAATGGGGGATGCATGGCCGGGGGGGGCAGGGGCAGACGCAACGCTGCGTCGTGCAAGTGGTATGCAATGCACAGCGGACGGGCCGCAGCTCAGCTCGGCTCCGTGCCGACCTGAGAGCATCTCGGCGACCCATCCCGTCCGGGTCACGGCGCCCGGACCGGGCCGCGGCCCGGCGGGTCACGCAGCCAGGTCGCCGGGCTGGAGGAAGGAGAGCGCAGTCTACAGCATACTAAACAATAGGAAACTGGTGACCAAATGCAACTCTTTTCCTAAATTACATTTATATCACACAGTAAAAAACACCAGTTTAAGGGGATGCTATATACCTGTTTTGGGTATGAAACTAAAACGGGGGTACAACGTATTTTGTTTATTTCTCAGACATTTGAAAGGTCTCGGAGAGAGCTTTCCATTAATGTAGGTGAGCACAGATTCATCTTGAAAAATAACCCAAATACGTACACCGCTTTTTCATACCCAGAACAGGTATAGAACTCCCTGAAACGTTTTTTTTCTGTACATTCCTTGTAGCTCACTGACGTCTTTGCTTTACTAAAACTTTGCCTAAATTAGGCAAATTTAAGCCCCCCTAAGTATAAACAAAGCAGTACGAACAGTTAAACAATTTTTTCCCCAAAAATTCACAAAATATTCTGAGAAAAAAATCATTAAAAAAGTAATAAAAATATATGCACATTAAAAAAGTAGATTTCGCAATTTTTTTGCAACAAAATTGTTTTGTTTTGGAAGATTTTCGGGGCTGAATAGTGCCAAAATCCAGAGTATTCCGTCAAAATGGCTCAATCTTCATTTTTTTTTTTACTAACGTGTGATGTGTGGGTTGAGCAGTGGTTTTATAGGAGAGTCTGCTTGCCAGAGTCTGCTGCTTAACCTGTTAATAATCGGAGTCAATGAACGCGTGCTTTATTCATCTGTCGCCTCTCTTAATCACTTCTCATTATCGCACTTCTGTCTTTTCGGCCACTTAACACTTGCAGACATCGCCGCTAAGGCGGCCTCAAGCTACAGTACATCAACGCTTGAGCCTCAACTCAACCGATTTGAGCCCTGAGGAGGCTTGAAAAGTAAAATCCTCTTAACCAAAAATGTTGGTTTTCTATTATACTTCGTAATGCTGTTGTGAAATTTCCGCGACTTATTTGTTTCTGGAAAATAATCAAACAAGTTAACTTTTTCAATTCAGCAAAATTTTTGGCTTGAAATTTTTCAAAATATTGTGATGTTTCCGTATAATATTAATTGGTAAATGTTTCGGTTTTCGAGAAAGATTGCAAACAAAATGCTTTAAAATGGCGGATTAAAATTGAGGAAATTGTTTTTTTTTCGGCAGAGGAGAGGCCGAAATTATACTTAAAGTACCCGGAGTAGCACTACGAATTTGTCTTTGCCAAGAGGGCTTGGGACTAGCCCTTAGAATAAGAACGTAAGCGGAATAACCAGGAAATTTTTTTCCTCGATTTTTTTTTAAATCTCATAAATATGGCCAATCCGTGATCTCCAATCTAACAAAAAAAAAAAAAAGAAAAAGGTTAAAGAAAAAAAACTTTTTCGGCAATCCGAAAAGGCTTCGAGACGTCAACGCTGAGCGCAGAAAAGCCACACAGGAGATTCTCCACAAAAATTGGACGTTACCTTAATTTGGGACTTGGTACTACTCCTCATATAAGTCGGTGAAAAAAGGGAAGCATCGGCAGTAGGCCGTGAAATAGACAAGGTGGCGTCGTGCCTCGCCTCGCCTCGCCTCGCCCGCGGGCCCCGGGCCCACAGAAAAAACTAAAACGGTATGTAACTCGCGACAGGCGACTTAATCTAGCGCTGATTGAATAGAGAGAGGCGCTTTTTTATGGCGCTGGCCCGGAGGCGAGACGGAGACGAAAGAAAACGAGTCTCGTCGGTGGGACCGGGCCGCCCGCGGCTCCCGCCACAGCCCGGCCCGCACCACACAGCCCGCTACTCATCATATTTGTCTAAGTAGCTTGACACCCATTCATTCAGTGTTGCATTCAAGCTGGTATTAAGGGCCTCCCGAGTAATTGGTGTGGGACTGCAAGCTTCTTCCTCCCACCCCGTCTCATTCGCCGCTTTTCGGATCGACTTTTCTTCGTCTCTCTTTCGCTGATTTCTTCTTTGCATATTATAGTTTAACAAAAACTTGTTTAGGGTACAAGCAAACAGGAAGATGAGGTATCCTGGTTCAGTCTTCAAATTAGACCTACACTCTAAACTTGAATCAGTGAGTCTCTGAGATTCAGTGAATTTTCACTGATTCAAGTGTATTAAAAGCCATATCGATCGAAAGCTCTTTTGATATGGCTCCTTTCAAATTGACACGTTTACCTAAAAATTTGCCCGAATCGGACAATTAGAACCCGTTCTAGCTACCCAGAACAGGTGTGCGATTTCCCGACAAAGGTTCTCGTTCTCCAAGTGAACAAATCTTCACCCGAGAAGTTTGACTCTTGAAGTGCGAAAAACGAAAGGCTCGGTGTCGTATGTGGTCTCAAAGAAACGCCTTTTGCTTTGATGAAGGATGGACTAAAACTTGAGTTCTATCGGGGTAGTAAAAATCAACTTACCGGCCAGGAAAAATCGAATGGAAAGCGAATGGGGTTGTTGAAGCCCTCGACGGGCGGCGCCGGGTCCAGCTGCAGCGTGTTCTCGCCGAGGATGGGCGTCTCGACGGCGCCGAACGTGCACGGCGTCGTGGTGTCCACGCGCACCTGGTAGTGCTTGAGACACACGTGGAATTTGGTCCGGCAGGGCCCCGCGCACGACGTGCCCGAACGGTCCTCGGACGAGCAGCACGCCCCAGATGAGTCCCGGCCGTAGTCGTTGAGGAAAGATTTCAGTCGAAGTTCGAATACTCCTGAAGCTGTCGCCTGCCAACAAACATCACCTTACTTTACACGTTGCCTGATGATACACTCGTGAAAATTAATTCATTTCGGTAGTCCTACACACGGTAAATTTGAACGATTGCTCTCTAAACTCTTGGTATTTGACTTTTCGTCGTCAAGTTGAGCGGGGGTAAGCCCAAGCGGATTTAACCTGGGGAATTTTAACCTGTCAAGCCTGGTGCCGCTTACTTCTTGGCGGAAGTTACTGAAAAAGGAGCGGCATCAGGCTTGGCGACAGCCCAACCGAATGGTAGAGAAGCGAGGCAGAAGGTAACTAAACCTAACTTAACCTACTGTAGATAGTTCATCATATGAAAGGTTGAAAAAGGGGAGATAGCAGAGATGGAAAATCACATCGCGTGTGTGGCAGCGCTAATATTACAAATGAAAATCGAAAGATCGTTAGATAGCTATCAATGTGAGCGTATGGTAAAAAGAAATATAAAAAATCTTATAATACTAAACATATTACCGTGTTTATGTCCAAACTGGATTCAAGCAAACATAAGGTTCATTTGTAAAAACCTCCATACGAGGTCAAACATTCTCGCTAACAGGCTGTGGATATTTTTGACGGATTAACAACCAAAACCCGAGCCTTCTGGAAAGGTCCGTTTTCGGGGCTAATTTACAAAATTTCAAGTGCTGTCAATTAAATTTGACCGACCGTCCGATTCATCACATCGGGTGCAATTTCCGTGCGGTCACTGCAGCAAATCAATAATCAAACGAAGCAAGTTTTATTGGCGGCAATAAAAAGCTGAAAATACTTTCCAGCGGCAAGGGCACTAGGAAAGCCAATGGGCCAATAAAACCTTCACAAACAATGGTCAGACCGTCTTTATCCAAATATAATCAACGGATGGATAATACCAAATGCCTAGCCGGACATGTGACGGACGGCGCGCAGCGGGGGTCCCCGGGGCCCGGGACCCCGTCAGAGACCGCCGCGGCCTTCCGACCCCCCTTTCCAACCCCCGCCAGACCCCGGAGACCCCGAAAACCAGTCCAATGAGTAATTAACCGGTCGCATAAGAAGCAAGGCGCAGCGAGGCGCATCGAAGCTATACTGATTATTAGAGGGGGCGGAGGAAGGTACCGACCGGCCAATTTCTCATACAATCGGTGATTTCTACGCTCGGAAAAACGTGTTCACAAAAATTGTTTTCCCTGATTTATTTTTTTATTGTTGGGACGTGGAAAGACTTTTAATTAGCACTCGTTTCGGTTGACACTCTGGTATATAATTCATCATCGCCGCGAAAATTCCTCTTTGCTCACGCATCGATTAACAAAGGATATCTTCGACATCCAAACCAAATTATTCGCATGATTCCACTTCTAAAATGTATCAAAAAATAAAATTAAAACGAAAATTTAAAAATGCGCAAATATACGCATTTTAGGCAAAATGAATGAATAAATAAAAAGAAATACCCTTGTTGGTACATACTTTTTTAACGATTGAAGCAACATGCTACATCTATTATTATTAATGTTGCGAAAAGCAAATTTTAGATCATCATTCTTGATAAATGGGTCTGCTTGCTTTTTAAACCACGATTAAAAAAAAATAGCCAAAATTCCTTTTTCTATTTCAGTAAAGGACGAGTTTTGATACCTGTACTCATCTATGATCTGATATGGACTTTGCTCTTTATTTCAAATCAAAACGCTTTCGAAACAACTTGGGTTGCTTCAGAAAATTGATGGTATTGGAACTTGAATCAACCAATATCATACCGACGGCGTCAACACAAAAAACCGTGTTTTCTGTGAGTGATTAATCGATAAATGAAAACGGATCCATGTCATACCTTTGATCCATTCCCTAGATAGACCTATCAATAACCATATCTAGCCTATACCGATAGCTCTCACCAAGCCCTTTCGTTATGGTTATATCTTGAAAACAAACCAGAAAAAGTCCTTACATCTTCAGCTTATGCACACCCAAAACGGATTGTGCACTGTAATTATTTAAGGTAGCATTTTCAACCTTTTGGTTTAAATTTGGTGCTACCCTCCGTCGTCAAGCCGAGCGGAAAGATAGCGGAACGAGGCAAAAGGCATCCAACCTATATCATAAGCAAGCCTCTTGCAGTAAACCAAGTTTTGGTATAGTGCCTTGTGCCTCGCTCCGCTCGGCTGTCGCCAAGCCTGTTGCCGCTTACTTCTCGGCGCCCCTGAGCGGGCGCCGAGAAGTAAGC
>Ga0058701_10002382_pt1 | contig 14189 bp, 12 predicted proteins | sample AgamicOrMae_FD_97039 | JGI IMG/M metagenome (GOLD analysis project Ga0058701, IMG submission 97039) | Agave microbial communities from Guanajuato, Mexico - Or.Ma.e | ecosystem: Host-associated > Plants > Phyllosphere > Phylloplane/Leaf | place: Guanajuato, Mexico | collected 2012-06-04 | reverse complement strand
CCCCCCCCCCGCCCCAAGGGCAACCAGAAGCGCCTACAGTCCTTCCTACAAGTAGTACCATGTGCAGTAAAGGCTTTCAAGACACCAACCCTACTACCTCGGGGCGCTCCTATGAGTATTATATTGAGTGCCGATAGATGGCGCACGAAAATTTTGGCGCCTTTTTTACGGGGCGGTCAAAAACACTTCAAGGTAGAGGCGTTCAAGGCCCAGAAGAGGACCTGTTCCCACGGCCGTGGGATACAATAGCCAGGGGGTGCCCCGACGATATCGGTCGATTTTGGAGCCTTGAACGCTTTCACTACACCTGATAGGACACACTGTAGGGCGCTTTTAAGGCGCTTCAAGCAGTCCTGTAGGCGTTGGTAGCGGGGGAGCTTTTTGTTTGCTCACTCTGAGGAAAGCGCCCCCAAAAGCGGGAGTGACAGCGATACTCGATCGCGGTGCATTGCCTAGAGAAACGCATACTGACGCGCGAATATCAGCCTAGGTAATATTTTATATTGCCATTTTTTAAAATTAACACTGGCATTTTCCTGCCCATGTCAAAAGTTCATAACCCGAAAACGCGGAATAGCCTTCGGCTACACGACTTAATTTGATTTAATAACAGTGTAGTTCGATTTTCCGTCCATTCTAATGTTTTATGTCCGGTTTGTTTGGGGATACAAATACCAACGGGATCGAAACTACGTAGAAAAAGCACTCAAGGAGGGCTTACCGTATTCAAAATCGACTCCTCTACGCATCACTCGCAGCGCGTGCCCGCCTGGAAAAAAAATAATAAAGCAACACATTAAGATCTCATCAGGTACAATAATTGAGTTTCCCATAACACCGAAAACATTTTTCAGGAATGCTTTTTTATTTGGGAGTGTCTATTTACACGACTGCCCCATTTCGAATGCATTAGGTTAGGTTCCGTGCGTTCAAGTCACCTCCCATTTAAAATGCATTAGGTTAGGTTAAGTCTCCCTATATCAATGTGTCAATAGCAAACACCCTTTTTATTTAAGCTCGCCTACACGAACTCATTGGACATTTCCATGAAATACGGCTTAAAAGTCTCCCGAAATATACAGAATTAAGGATATTCCAGCGCTTCTGACTAGTCAAGTTCATAAAAAAAAAATTAAAACGGGTGCTCAAAATCTGAAAACTGAGGAAGGTATCGCGCTTTGACAGGCATATACCAGAGCCGCTCTTCGTATCTCATTTTAAAAATAATATAATTTTTTCTTACGTTGAAAGAACATCAAGTCGCTGATATGACTCAATTTTCTACAAAAAGCTAATATTTTTAAAAATAACGAGACGGTGGATGGTCGTCAAACTTTTCTAAATTGTTTTTTCAAGTCCAATCTTTGCTGGAAATAGTTTTTTTTTCGCTCCTCATCTAATCACAATCAAACGCTGTCAATCATAATCGGCCAGATTAAGCGCCATTTTCCGGAGCTGCCATAAAAGCCAATGCATTTTTACCAACTTTACAATCTGATTACATAGAAAAGAAACGGAAAGGTCAAATTTTCGTGGACTTCGCCAAACCATAAATACACACATTTTGAACTAATCCTGAAAATTTTAAGTCCTTATCTACTTTCAGCCCATAACGCTGGAATATTCTCAAATAATTTCTATGTACTCCTTTAGATACCTGTCGTCTGCGTGAAAAAAAAAGAGGAAAAAAAAAACAACTCCAAAAAAAAAACAGGTATCAGATGCGTTTAGGCTTGCTTGCTCCTAGTAGAATCATGTAGTTCGCAGGAGTTTTTATACTTGTGGAACGGTTAAGATGCCAAATGCCCCAAGCAAAATGTAATCAATGTCCCGCTTGACGCAATTCCGAGCATTTTCCATTAGCAGCGTGCATTGTAGTCCTTTGGAGATTTTCTAGCGTCCAAATTGTTAGAGTAACGAGGAACTCGGGTTCAAGCGTCCATGCGATATGTGATATCCATGCCGAATAATCCATTGATTGAAAATACACACATGGAAATCCGTGCGTCTATTCTATATCAATGAACCATAAATGCCCATTCGAGTATTTTTGAGTGAATGAATTTTTCGGCATGGATATTACTATGGACATTGCATGGATACTTCAACCCATTAATGTTCCAACGGAAAAATTACTCCTCCTGTGTAAGCAAATGGTTGTGGTTTTCAATATTCCATTCTTTTTCGAAAAAGACTGGAAGTTGGTTTATTTTACAATTGAATCAGTCCTGGAGACAGTTTAAACACATAATTTTAGAAGTAAGGAATGATTTTTAACATTAAAAAAAATATTTTTAAAAAAACATATAATATTTGAATCATGAAATATTTTACCAAACTACTTTTAGTTTTCTCATTTTCTGGGTGGGAAAAAAGCCTGATTTCGAAGAAACGCGGATACTCAAGCAAGATCTCAATATACTCAAATTATTACGTAACATACAGGAAGGTCTAGTGTGACGCGTCGAAATCGATCGAGAACCGTACCGGTAATGAAAACCCATTTTTCCAAAGACAAAATCCAATAATCCAAACGCAATTCCAACTCAGTTTTACAGATGTAGATAACCTGAGTAACTCCAAAAGGACGAAATTACTTTCATCAAAGACCGTTGACTGATTCAAAAAAGTCTGACATGAACGCTTATCTCCTCCAGCGAATTGCCGAATAGAAGCAAAAAGTCAGTCAAGGAAACAACGTTGTCTCAGACGAACGCCTAAAGTCCAATGCCTTTGATAAGCTCCAAAACCGGATACGAGGTCATAATCTCAAAACCGAATATCAATCGAATTTATCCGGAAGCTAAGAAGATTAAGAGGTCAACAACCATGGAAGGCGTGCGTTTCGAGGACGGCAACCCACATAACGCAAGTGGCATGTGGGTTGCCTATACATCAGCGAGCCGCTTTACCGCACAGCATGTGCAGGCCCGCGTCACAAGACCGTAGCAGTTTCAACGGCTTTTCGTATGAGCGATTAACAATTGTCTGCTTTAATCAGCAAGCGCTTGAAAGATTAATGTGTCCTAATATTCGCCTGCAGCGCGAAATACAGTTGGAAAGGGTAGTGCGTATGTTTAGTCGACCTGGCAGACGATATCACGCTATTTAAAGGGGAGAAAGAAGATGTACCACTGTGAAGATCTGTGAACAGGGCTCGAAGAGGATTCGGTACTTCCATGCTCTTCGGTGAACACACAGACATTTCCCCCAACTCCCGGTGCTTTACAAAACAAGATATGAGGTATCGGAGAAGCGCATCTACTCAAAAATACATTTCTTACAACTTACATTACTTTGCTTCATGAGTATTGCTTTTCGTTATCGTGAGCTATTTACCAGATAAAGATAACACTACTACTTAACCCACTACCGCCCAGCGATGCCGTTCGGAAGCAGAAAAGTTTATTTCAGAGGAACTTATCAGTTCAGAATCGTCACAATTTAAGAAATATCGCCCCTCTGGAAACCTGAAATGTTATAATTTAGGCATTTTTCAGAGCTTGAAAATTCGGGATTTAATTGAAAAAAAATCCTTCCAATTTCTCGTAAGCTAAATTTCACTCCAAATACTTTGGCTTGTTATGGGTTAAACTTTTGTGCCATCAGCTGTGAACAATCCTTTCCACCTTTCAATATGCCTCTTTTTCTTAGCCGCGAGTGTGGTTTGTTACACACGGAGTCAAATTCAAATTTGAAAAAATTTCGACCTTTTTTTTATTTAAAAAAAGATGAAGATATTTTGATTAGCAGAAAATTCAGGCGATTTAAAAAGGTGTTTTTTTTTAATGACGTTTCTAAACATTTTTTGAGAACATTGTAAAAAAACATTAAAAAGTGAATCCATCTCCCTTATTTTTTAATGACAGACATGATTTTATTATGCTCACTTGGAAAAATTCCTTTGTAGAGCCTTGTATGTTCTGCTACCCTTCATGTCAATGTTCGAAGCGAGTTACACACAGGGTCCTTATCCGATCAGGATGATTCAGATGGCAGGGGCAGGAGAGGCTGGGGGGGTATGAATGCAGTGGAGCGAAACAAGGCCTCTAATAGCTACCCAAACAATATCTGTCTGTAAATAATTTTAGTCAGAGGACTAACCAGTAAGCGCTGACCCCGACCCGCTCCGACCCGTTCCGACCCGGTCGAAGGCCCCTCGGGACAACTAATGGATGTGTTCCAAATTCTACCCACGACCTCAACTCAGGAGCAACTTCGTAAGAAATAGAAAAACTTACTTTTCAACTACTTTTTCATACATTACATTCGGAAAGCCCTCTTATCGATCTATAACTTGTAGTGACGAACTATCGAGGCAGCTTTCAAGAGTCGTTCACTGAAGTCATAAGCCCTGCTTCCATAAGAAATACATGGGAACAGGGGTCATGACTTTTGTGGCCCACTGTACACACGGAGTACAGTACACACCAGAATGAGGTTTAACGTGTACGTTACAATGGCGTTACCTCTCGTGTTCAGGAGGTTGTTCATACCTCAACGGCCTTCAAGCGACGCCCACTGGCCAGTGAAGAATACTTAAGGACCCTCCTGTCCTTTACAACGCACCAAAAACGCAAGTTTTCCCGATAGAATAATTTAGAATATGCCTTACCAAATGACCCCCTTCCCTCCATAACAAGCGCAGGGGGAGCATGAGGTATATAGTCCCGCACTGTCAATGTTAAATGGTCAAAGACTAAAGAGTAGTAGCTAAAATTTTCATATTTCGATTAGTCAACTATGACTATTTTTTTAGTCAAAAATGACTATTCTGTAGTCACTTTTAACTATTCAGTCATTTACAGCTTACTATTAGAAAAAAATCAATTTTGACCAAAGTTTAGTAGCTAAAATTTTAATGTTTCAATAAGTCAATTTCGACTTTTTTTAGTCAAAAATGACTACTTAAATAGTGAAAAAAAGAACTCGCTGAATAGTAAGAACATAAAAAATGACTTATTTTAGACTTTGTCAGAGACCAAACTAATCTTGGTACTACAAAATGTTAATCTTAAAAATAGAAGAAATGTTTTAACAGCTAAATCTAATTGTAAGTCAATTTTGACAATTTTACAGTTTTTACAGCAATTTAGTCAATTTTAAAATTGACTAAATTAAATAGTAAAACAAAAATGACTGAATCAGTTAGTGAAAAACTGACTTTTTCAAATTTAAAGTGCGTACTTTTGCAAAAGAGGTCCCAAAGTTAACGTTTACAATCGACTGTACTTCTAAAACTGTCCGAAAATCGGTTTTACTAGGATGCAGCTGCCATCGCCTTAAACCTGAAAGACTTAAAGTTAGGTATCACGCGAGGCTTGTCCTTGTAGGAAGGTTAATGACCTTATAAATTCGTCCGTATCGAACTGACAATGTGAGCCTATTATTCGAGAATTTAAGTGCTTCTATATTTTACTGGTTCGACTGAAGGCATACTAATTGTAAGAAAAAAGTAACTCGCGGGTAATTGTTCATTCACAGGCGATAATTGGTTTATAACCACTCAGAAGGTGCACGAAAAACATCCAGCGCGTTTTTCTCTTTCTCTTCTCTTTCCTTTACTAGCATGATCATAAAGCCATTACAACAAATTTCACCGTGATGTCCCAATGAGTGCACTTTTAACATAGTACGTCAGTGTTTTGATAATGGAATCATGGGCATATAGTCCTCGTTCATGTGTCTCTTGAATCGACTCGTACAGGTCCCGTGACTCAAAACGGCCTTGGATTTAATTTACTTTTTTTAATGCCGTGTAATACTGTACCACATGAGCTGGCAACAAAAATACAAAAAATCGTTCCATAGGCTAGATGCTAATTTATTTCAACTTTGTTTACTACACTGAAGTTCTTAATCAAGGTCACACAGATAAACCTAAGTTAGAGGGGATTATTTCTAGACCATTGTTAGAAGAATTGTAGTTGCGTACTTGCTGAAATTTTGGTGAACTGACATTTAAAGGCGCCGAATTTTTCAATAGAGTCACGCTAATAACTTTCGCGTACAGGGATAACAGTAACTCTCTACCGCACAGCGATGCCATTCGGAAACAGAACAATTTATTTTAGAGGATCTTTTTAGTTAAGTGTTGTCAGAATTATAAAAATATTTCCCGTCTGGAAACCTAAAATTTGATAATCTAGGCATTTTTCGAAGCTTAAAATTGCGTAATTTAATGGGAAAGATCCTTCGAATTTCTCTTGTAAGTTTCACTCCAAATACCCTGGGGCGTTATGGGTTAATAAAGGCGAAATATCGTGAACGAGCGGGCTTTGTAGCTTTATGCGCTATGAGAGAGGGTGTACGACTCTCAGGCGGGGCGGCACTGGGTCAAGGAGGGGGATGAGGGGAAGAACGAGGGGCAGGGGCCCAAGAGGGGCCCGTCGCTAGGCCATTGACTCTTTCCCCCACCGCTGCGCTGGAGCAAAGTGCATAGGGCGCGCTTACTCGCCTAGTTACCCCCGCTCCGTGAAAACTGCGTTAGAGGCACCCTTTCAAACATCCATGAGACATCGAATTCGAGATATTAATCTAAGCGATCACATTTCATGCCGGAATTCGGTACTTGAGCGAGCAGAGGTCAGAGGAGGGGAAGACCTGTCAAGAGCATTGCTCCTTCAATTAGCAAGGAGCGAACACGTACATGCGCTGACCGACCGTCTCCCCATTCACTGGGGCCCCGCAACAACTGATGTTGCCAAAATTAATACTAATGATCCAGCAATATCCTCAATTCAGATGATAAAGATATGAGAATTCCAAAGCTGCTAAGGGAAAGGGTATTGCTATGTATGGTGCAATGATTCCAATTCATGGGATCTTATATTCCAGGTACTTTATATCACATTTATACACAATTTTACATGGAAATTGGATGATATAGTAAAGGCCAACAAGATGCTGCTAAAGCAGGCGTTGTCCAGGTGGCAATCATTACATGTGATTTCTCTGGGTGTTTAATTGTACTCAGGTGTAAGAGATTCAAAGACTTAAGACATAAGAATGTAATACCGGTAACTCTAACTGGAGGGGACTGGTGATTTAGCAGCAATCAACTTTATTGGCCTGCATTTCTATGATGTTTAACATGAATTGGGATGTTTATACAAGACACGCATGCTCTTCTTTCTTCATGAAGCCATCCAATAGCCACTACGCATACACATAAAATGATGATGATGATTGAAGAAGAAAAAGCAATGATTGATGAAATACCATTTAAATATGAAGTTATGTTTGATTGAGGCAGAATCAAGCATGCCCTCTGATTTTAGACATACAAGGCAAGCACAAAGCAATTTCAGTTCTGGTCAATATACCGGTACTCACATCAACAATCTGCCCTTATTGGATATTTGATGAAAATGGATTGCTTTTGAGTTCCGACACTAATGAGATCTTTTCATTGAAGAACTACTGGGCCCATCAAAACAAAATGTCAGAAAGTTAAGACCTACATATAGGGTGGCTACATTTTTGAAAACATTAAATGGAATCTTATGAAGGAATGTGAGAAAAACATTCACTTCCACGACGAAAAGGGCGTTAAAGTGATCAACGAAACCGGTTGACTACGAATAAGGTAGCGACTACTCTAAACGAGGTTACAGATGACAAAACTACCGCGATGTCAGTTGATGTACTGCGAGAGAAATTAACTGATACGAAAACAAAGAAAGAACATGGCTAAAGCGCTGGTTACTACGTTGTCTCGCGGCTTTCGGCCAATTGACATGAATGCATGACTGAAAACTACGTAACTACGCAATAACAAAAAGACACAATGTATTTAATACCGCTTGTTACATTGAAAACGTTGGAGATCCACGTTCTACAGCTAATTTGTTAACAATCACAATCACTAGACTTTGCCCCAACGTCAAAACTGACTAGTCCACTGTACTGTTTGACTAAAATCAACACGACACGACGTTTCAACGCAACTTGAGCGCAAAGTGGCCAACTAGTTAGCCAAAACAGCTGTTCTCATGTTCCGTTACCAACTTATTTTTCAATCCTTACAAAGAGGAAGCAAGTCTTACCAAAGTTTAAACTGCTTGGGGAAACGGAAAAAGGTTTGAAAAGGTAAAAACCTAATTAAAAACTGCTTGACAGATTTTACCTTTCAGGATACGCACCGCCAACTTTTTTGTGTTGACATACGGTTTTTGTGGTTAACCTGAGTCTTGCCTCCCACCACCCACCACTCGATCTCAATTCAATCAGGTGTTAAAAATGATGTGCGAAAGTAGGCCGTATGTTTATTATTATGATATGTTACACATTAACTGAAATAATTACCAAAAATTATTTATTTTTAAGTTAGTGGGCTTGTTAGTGTAACTAAAATTAACTTGGACATGGAAACGTTAAAGGAATCTACTTCTGTTTATGACAACGGTATGTAAACAAGAGCAAGTGGTCCGATCTAACCTCGTTTAATCACCATAATTCTGATTTTTATCCTAAGTATTTATTGTTTATTTTTGTTTGTATTTTGAATCTAGAAATAGAAATTCCAAGATCCCGTTCAAATCGCGCTGAATCAATACCATTGAAAGGAAGTGTGTCTTCCGAGGACGATGCCCTGCTCCGAGTGATCATCGGAGCTTTTATAGGATTGTCTGCGGCTGTAACCATAGCTTTAGCCGCACAAATTTATGTAGGAGTTTACCAGGTATTTTTTTTATTTTGTCATCAAGTTTTGCTGACAATTTCATTCAGCATATTGTCAACTAACCTCTCTCTCTATGTGTAGGTCGTACCTCATGGCAGCGTTGCAACTGACAGCTTACACTGTTCAACCATTGGTACCAATGTACTAAAAAAAGGTGGTAATGCTGTAGATGCTGCTATAGCAGCTGTGCTTTGTTTGGGTGTGGTCAATCCCCACATAACAGGACTAGGAGGGTAAGTACACAAAGGAAAATTTATGAATTATCATTTCTGTTAGAAAGAAAAATTTCTCCCATATTTCCTCTTTCTTTTACAGAGGTGGATTCATGTTGATCTACAATCATCGTACAAGCAGTGTTTTAGATGCTCTTGATTTCCGAGAAACTTCAACTAAATTAGCAGCCACAGGCATTCCTAGAGGAACTAGAGTAGGCATTCGGACTGTTGGGATTCCAGGCCTATTGCGTGGGCTGGGTCAAGCTCATGCCCGCCATGGCAAACTACGCTGGAAGGATGTGGTTGAGCCTGCAGCTAATTTAGCAAGGTGAATATCAATACAATGCCTTTCCAGTTCTCTAAAGACAAAAATTAATGCTGTCTCACCCATCAGGCAGGGTTTCCCAGCTCCAAAGAGTCTGGTTGCAGCACGCAGGCTTTTACCACCAATACCTCCTTCAGGCTCAGTAAGCCCTTTGCAGACTCTTCTTCAGTCTCTTGAGCCAGGCCAGACCCTGAAAATGCTAGATCTAGCTGATACTCTAGAGAGTATTGCTATTGGAGGACCTGATGGTGAGTATAAAAGTTAAGTCTCTGTTTTCATGCAAACATGTGATTCTGATTTTTGTCTTTTTTAGAGTTGTACACAGGCAATATATCAAAAGTACTGCTAGCAGCAGTCCGGGGAATGTTTGGCGAGACAGAATTAAGGAACTACAAGGCCACTGATCGTGAACCCCTTGTTGGAACGTTAGGAAACTTCGATATTATCGTTCCTGGAGCCCCATCTGGTGGACCTCTTCTCTTAGCCGCTCTCCACGGAGCAGCCACCTTCAACGCAAACAGTACGCAAGACACGGATGCCATCTGGAACGTAGCTCAAGTTGCCAGCCAAGCCCTAACCGCATTTTACGCGGAAAGTGGTGAGTTCGGGTAAATTAAAACCCTCTCTCAAACCATTTGTGGTGATTCAACAAGGACGAATAATAATTGACCATTTCTCTATAACAAGTATGAATTAATTCATATTTTTTCCAGGCTTTTCTTTTCGCGTGGTATTTTGGTTTTTAAAGATAAAAAATGTACCGGCCTGTTATTTGTCTCAAAACTCGTTGAGTGCTACCAGAGTGCTTTTCGCTTGCATTTCATCATTTTTTTTATTTTTTATTTGCTGATTCCTTGTTTGTGAAGTTCATGGCTAAGGCCAAACCAGCGCAGCACTTTAATATGTAAATCAGCCGAGAATTAGACAACTAACCCCCTTTTTTCCTCGCTTAAGGATTTTTCAGCGTAATGCGCTAAAATTAGATACAGACTTGAAAATTTCAGTATTAGTTCAAATTGTATATGTCTATCGTATGGCGAAGTCCAAGAAAATGTAACTCCGTTTGTACGTCATTAATTCTCAAGTCGATAAAAATTTATGGGCTCCTATGGCAGCTCCAGAAAATGGCGCTCAAGTTGGTGAATTATGATTGATAGCGTCTGATTGAGATTAGACTATGCGCGAAAAAACTGTTCCCACTAAAGATTGGAGTCTTAGAAACAATTTAGACAAGTTGGACGATAATCCACCGTTTCATTACTTTTAAAATCTTTAAAAACAGCTGCATTTCTTAGAGAAGTGAACCAAATCAGCAAGTTAATGATTTTTTAACGTAAGGAATAAACTTTTATCATCGTGAAAATAAAAGACGAAGTACAGCTCGGGTGACTGCTTCTCAAAAAGCGATAACTTTTTCAATTTTCAGATTTTTGAGACGCGTTTTGAATTATTTTTTTTTGCGTTTTGAATGTGATAAACTTGATATGTCGGAAGCGCTGGCGCGCGTTTTGAATTTTTTTATGAACTTTCTAGTCGGAAGTCCTGGAGTATCCTTGACGATGTTCCTGTCTTTTATCTTAATTATGGTAATTTGACCAACCCAAAACACCGCCACTCCTGAAACAGGAATGTCGTAGGTCAGGAAAGTCAGAAAAAAGTCAGTAAAAAAAAAGTCGGTCAGGAAAGTCAGGAAAAAGTCAGTAAAAAAAAAAAGAATAGTCGGTCAGGAAAGTCAGAAAAAGTCAGGGAAAACGCCTGCAAAGTCAGTAAAATTTTCTATTTCGTCCTAAATATATTAGAAAATGTCCTTTGGTTGTAATCGAGACGCAGCGTCGATAAACAGAGACACTGGTATTCTCAAACGCCTTTCGGAGCTCGTCGGGCGAGCCGCAGAAAAAATGATCGCATTTGGTCAGGAAAAGTCAAGCAATTTCGAAAGTAAGAACTTGTGACAACCCTGTAAAAATAAAGGTTCCTCCAGATACCCGGAGAAGTTAAGTCTGGTCTTACAGCAATTTTATAAGATTTGAAGCCACTGGAACTCCTTGGTTAATAAGCACTATTTTTCCTTGTGCAGGTGATCCCGATTTTGCCGAAACTTCGACACCGTTGCTCAGCAGTCCCCAATCGTGGAACTATCCTGAAACTACGGGATCAGCTGTCTCAGTCATCGACCCCAACGACCTTTACGTTTCCGTTGTGACGACAATCAACTCTCCCCTGGGCTCGCAGATCCTGACCAAAGCAGGGTTCCTGCTCAACAACGCGTTGGCGAGTTTCGACGGCCCCATCGCTCCAGCCATTCCACCCGCACTCGTTCCACCCGCAGCCAATCCACCTGAAGCTTCTCCACCCCAAACGTTCCCCGCGAGAGCCGCAAGAGCCATCGCGGTGTGGGGCAGCCACGCTGTGGCCAATAACCCTGCTCCAGGGAAAAGACCCATATCATTCCTCACGCCGGCAATCGCTGTCGAATCAGGGAAAGTGTGCGGCCGAAGACTGGTTTTAGGTAACTTGTTTATTCTTGTTTTCTTCTCCCCAAAAGACTTAAGTCCAAACGAGTCGGAAAGCGACTGATTCTGTCGCGGATGGAAGTCAGCTTCTCGTTGCGCAGCCGAGTGGAACGACAGCAAAGTACGGCACTCGCCACTTGATCTGATTTGTTAAGCCTGATGCCGCTTACTCAGGTGACAGCTACTGCTGCCGGTCAGATTTGTGATGATAAGCTAACAAGGGGAGTACTACAACTGTCCGCCCCCGATTTTCTTGAAATCTCAGGACTTTCAGGTAAAGGTATGGAGAGATACCCAAACACTAAACTTGCTTCCCAAATTAGTTCTTATTTTGTTAAAAATTGCGTTAAAAATTGAACACAAAAACTTTTTCTAAGGTAGACCCGAAAAAATAGGCAGTTCCTATAGAAAAGTGGGAAGTAAGGTGCTTTTGAGGCGAAAATTTCAAGGGTTTTGCGGTATATTTAACAGTTTCTGAGCTATGGTCATTATATTGATTTTTTGCATGTAGTTATGGGTAATTTTTATGGTTTTGCCGCACGGCTCTGAAAACGTATCCTCTGCTTTGTTCTGGTGTCTGTACGTTTAAGTAACACCGAAACAATGCAGAGAATACGTTTTCAGAGCCGTGCGGCAAAAAATATAAAACCATAAAAATTACTCCTATCTAGCTACATGCAAAATAAAATCAATAAAATGACCATAGCTCGAACACCGTTGAAGATATCGCAAAATCCTTGAAATTTTCGCCCCCAAAGCACCTTATTTCCCACTTTTCCATAAGTGCTGCCTATTTTTGTGGGTCTACCTCAAAAATAGGTTTTGGTATTCAATGTTTAACGCTATTTTTAACACAGTAAAAATTGACTTTGGCAGCAAGTTGAGTGTTTGGGTATCTTTCCATACCGCTATCTTCAAGTCCTTAGGGTTTCAAGAAAATCGGGGGCATACTATTCTATGTTTGCACGATCTCCCCTCTCTCTCCCCCAAACTCCGTTATTTCGCTCGTTCAGGTCCGCCATTTGTATTCCGGAGCGTTCTCATTGGATGGGGATGCCCCGGATTACAGATGGTGGACCTGAGCGAGCGAGAAAACGGACTTTGGGGGAGAGAGAGGGGAGATCGTGCAAACATAGAATAGTACTGTAAGCTAGGTTTCTCGCTCCACTTTTGCGCCGCTTAGTCTGACGAACGGGAGGTAGAGCCTAAGAGCAAGTGGGTAACCTTAAAAAGAGAGCCTTTTGAAGGCTCTCTACCTTTAGGACTTGGGATGTAGCCTTGGGACTTGTTGTTTCCAGGTGGCAGTGATCCCGTAACGGTGGGCCAGGTTCTGTGGCGACTCGTGGTGCTCGGGTCGGACGTTGGCAGCGTGGACGAGCCGAGGGCCCGGATGAGCCCGACGGGCGAGGTGGCGCGGGAGCGGCCCGTCGGCGGCTACGCCGTGCCGGCCAGCGTCAACGTCATCGAGAAGCGCAGCGACTCGCTCATGTCGCACTCGGATATCCGCGGAGGCGGCATTCCGAGCCGATTCTAATCGCGCATTTATTGGGATAAATCAGCGGGAAGCGGAATCCAATAGTGGTGATTCATCTTGTTTCGATACGCTTGAGGCGAGATTTTGACTCGATTTTACCCAAACACAAAGCATATTTTAACCCATATCAGCCCAAAGTATTTGTACTGAAATTCAGCTTAAGAGAAATTGAAAGGATTTTTTCCTTTAAGTCACGCAATTTTAAGCTTTGGAAATTGCCGAAATAATTGAATTTCAGGTTTCCAGAGGAGTGATTTTTTTTAAAGCTGTGACAATTACTGGAAAGATCCTCGAAAATAAAATTTTCAGTTGCCGAACGACATCGCTGGGCGGTGTTGGGTTAAATAGGGTGTTGCTATTGACCCGACATGCATTAATATACGCAGACATGAACGCACGTAACTAACCTAATGCATTTTAAATGGGAGGTGACTTGAACGCACGGAACCCTACCTAATACATTTTTTAATGGGGCAGTCGGGTCAATAGATACTCCCATTTTAAATGTTTCTAATGACTTATTATTTCCTTTTGTTTTTGAAGCGAACAGTTTGAAAAATTAATTTGGAAAAATGTTTTGCTAAGCGGTGCGCCCTCTCTTAATCTTCATGTTTTTTAAAACATTTTGAATATTTGTGAAACCGGTGTCAGGTTTAAAACATTTTTTATTTTTTTTTAAGAGTGATTATGCGATACTTTCAAAAAAATATGTTGAGTTTTGGAAGGTTTTGGGGTTAGCACAGCAGACTAATCCGATGGAATGCGTCTGTGTAAGGTTCATTCGTTTTAGGTGGTTCCAGCTTGGTAAGCTAAAATTACCGTATTCTCCCGTCTATAGTACGCACTTTTTTGTCTCAATTTCGGTCCTAAAAACCCGGATGCGTACTATATCCGGGTGCGTACTATCCAAGGGTAGTTT
>Ga0058701_10002381_pt1 | contig 14190 bp, 9 predicted proteins | sample AgamicOrMae_FD_97039 | JGI IMG/M metagenome (GOLD analysis project Ga0058701, IMG submission 97039) | Agave microbial communities from Guanajuato, Mexico - Or.Ma.e | ecosystem: Host-associated > Plants > Phyllosphere > Phylloplane/Leaf | place: Guanajuato, Mexico | collected 2012-06-04 | reverse complement strand
TATGCTCAAGCAATAAATTCAAACTGTGTTTCAGGGGGACATGCAAGAAACGTTCCCAAGAAAACATGAAAAGGAAAGACATAAACGCACGTTCTTTCGATGTGCTTCAAGAATATAGCTGGGCTGTTTTTGGAACCATCAGCTATGTGTATCTTCCTTTGGTATTCATTGCTTTTACTCCAAGAATGTACCCGTGGAACATACACGTATAATACTTACAGTTAGATATCTACCTAGGACACGCAAGAAATGTGTTTATTCGGTCTCGATATGACTGAGGATAAGACGAGGAATGTTCTTTCGATTTATTTCCTTTATTTATGATAAGAAAAATGCACTGATTGCGGTACAGGAATATTCCTTGGATATTATTCGAACGTTTAGTCTCGAACGCCTTTCCTCAGAATTCTTCCGAAACAATACTTGAATAAACCCCATCATAATCCCATTCCCCCCCCCAAAAAAAAATCCACATAGAGTGTATCTCGCAAACATACTTGTTGTTCCGGCCATAGCGTCACTAGTTCAGTACTCAGAATGTTCTAGGAATATTCTATTGGAACATTTGGGTGTGGTGCGTGACTAAAATTCATTTTCACCCAAAACCTAAGAGGCAATAATAGATTAAAACTATGCAACATAATTTCGTTCGTCTATTAAGCACAATCATTTGATGGTATGGAACAGTCCAATTGGGTTTGTAATACTGAAGATATTTAGGATGGTATTGTTCTCAGAACTCACTGATGTTATGCCGTGTCGGTTCTAACTGTATATACGTTCACTCAGTATGGTTTATCACGGCGCGTTAGGCTCGTAGGGCGTTAGGCTGTTAGGTAGGTTAGGATAGGTTAGGTTCCCCAGGTCCCTTGCGAGGAAAGGAAGGGGAGAGGAGGAAGATAAAAGCGGCGAAAGGAGAATAAGGTGCAAGTAATTACATTTTTTGTGAAATTTTCAGTGACTATGTTCCAGGAATATACAGTCACTTTCCAAGAATATACTGGACATTCCCAGACTCCCCAGTATTCCTCGAGAACACTCTCGGAATACTCCAGGAACATGACTGTGCTGTGTCGGACTTTACAATGTTCTCAACACACCCTCAGAGACATACTGAGCGTATAACTTTGTAGCACTCAGGAAACATTCCTATGGAATATTCCCGTCACGACCTTTGGTTTTGTGCCTTGAATAACTTGTATTCGTATTCTGTGAGTACGATGTCAGAATATGTACAGAATGAGGAGAGGGCGGTCAAGTGTCTTAGTTCTAAGAACATTCATTAAGAACATTCCAGCCATGTGCCGTTTTTAGGATTCATGCGAATCCCTTGCATGTACATGCCGAATATTCCCTGATGTTCTGAGGGAATATTTAACGAATGCCCTCGGAATATTGGTGTGCTGTGTGGGATAGAGGTTCCCAAAGGCGGAGCTGACGGACAGTCATCGAAAAACCGATCCTTTTCGAAATTTGTCTCTAGTTACAAGTCATAAATAATACGAAAGGATGACTGTACGCAACGTAATAAGTTCACTTTTTTTAACGAATTATTCGAGGTTTAAGCATGACACTACTTTTGGTCTCAACTTCATAAAATTTGAAGTTCAGAAGCAGGATATTGGGGCATATTCCCTTTTTCTGACAATGGACCATTTCTTAAAAGCTTGTTTGGTTTGGGGCCGCAAAAATTGGGGGCTAAGAAATTTCAAGGATAAATAAGAGAGTTTGCTCCGAATGTAAAAGTGGAGGTTTTAAAGTAGAACATTAAAAAAAAACTATTCCGAGCAATGACAAAGCTACGCTGAGGCTTCGAGGAGAAACAAAATTATACCTTTTTGGCGTTAAAGATATCAGATTTTCGAGTCGTTACGCCTACAGCAAATTCCTTTCTTTCCTTCCCGAGGACTTTATAATTAATATATCATAATGCGATGAATACCAAAAAGGACCTCTAATATCAACGCGAATTAGATTTTTCTGGAGTGTTTTTAAGTGCTCGCCAAAGTCTACACTTCCTCTGAAATATTGCTTATTATAATTGCAACAGAGTTTATCCTTGATGGGCACTACGCGAACTAAAGTTCAGTAAGCGATCGTTCGGTGAATTCAGCATTATCGTTTATACCAGTCGCTGTTTGAAATAAATGCGCTGAATCTCGTCATCATTTTCCTGAATCAATTTTTAAAATATGCTAAATTTGTTCCCATAAATAAAAAAAAAATCCTGAATGTTGAATTTTTGACAATGTAAACAAAATAAGATTAAAAAAAGGAAAAGCCGTTGAGGTACAAATAATACTTTATTTTAGGGGCGTTATTATGTTGCCGTTGAAAGTGTCCTGGGACCATTTCAATACCTTGATTTTCCCCGGTCATTCCAGTTCCGCCGTTTCGTGATTTTGGCAAAATCTCATTCTTTGGAGAAATCTCATCAAAAAGAGCGTTTAAGCGCTTACGTAAGTTTGAGGGTGGGCGGAGGGCGTCGCCTGCAAGTAGCGATTTAGAAACCAAGTATTAGGCTGCGTTCAGCCCCCAATTTAAGGCTCGTAATTACCTGCTAATTAGATTAGCTGAGTAATCCCGGTTGGACGGCGAGCCGCGCTGCTCGCATTATTTTTTTTTTCAGTCAGAATGCCTTTCTTAGCTCACGTCGTTGCTCGTCGAGCTGTTCTGCTCGTTGCCATTTCAGTTAAAACGACTCCAAGTTATTTAGATCAACTTTTGGGGACAACTTACTACAGGCGCATTGTCACTTAAAAGGATTGGCTTTTCCACCTCGAGTGTATTCCCTCCTATCGAACAGGTGCACAATAAAAACAAAACCACCGTTTGGAGGGAATGCTATATCTGTTTTGGGTATGAAACTAAAACGGGGGTAGTGTGTAGTTTGGTTATTTTTCAAGATAGACCTCTGTTGAGCCACATCGATGGACAGCTCTCGCCGAGACCTCTTGAAGGATATGGCTGAACATAGGCTTGTCTTGAAAAATAAACAAAATACGCACTACTCCCTCATTTTTCAAGATAGACCGATGTTGAGCCACATCAATGGAAATCTCTCCCTGAGACCTTTTGAATGATATGGCTGAACATGGGCCTATCTTGAAAAATAGCCAAATTACGTCTACCCGCGTTTTGGTTTCACACCCAAAACAGGTGTAGGATTCCCCAAAACGGATGTTTGTTTTTACAGCGTAGCGACAATGCAGCGGCAGTGGAAGCATAAGGTAACCTAACCTTCCTTAAGCTAGCTTAATCTATGATTTAACGGTCACCACGCCTATCACTTGTGGCGGCATTAACTCATCGAGAAGTGACGCGGCTAGTTTAGGTGTCCTGTGCCTCCCTTCGCTTGAATAAGTGACGTTAGGTAAAAAGGAAGAAATTTGGAGAGCATGCAGGTGATCCGGGAGTATGTCTACATGCGTGGAACCGAGAATGAGGCAGGTTGACACGTTCGCCGTAGAAAGTTTTCCCACCTTTCGGCCGACTCATTCAGATAGAAAAGCCAGGAAGTTTTGGGTGAGAAAATATGCGGCGAGAGGCAGTGGACTTCGAACTCAAGGCTGGATTCCCCGAAATCGGAGTGGCGAGGTTCAACTAAAGACGAAAAAACGATGTCGCAGTGCTGTGCCCCCCTTTTTTTTCGACGTCCGTCTGTCCGCTTCTCGCCGCTTCTCGCCGCTTCTCGCCGCTTCTCGCCGCTTCTCGCCGCCGGTGGCGAGGCGCCGGTGGCGAGGCGCCCGGACCTCTTCCGCCCAGCTCATCTCTGACATCCACGACATTTCAAAGTGCCGCAAATCCCAAATTTCCTACTTCCACCGGCTATTTTTAAAGGCGCACGCACACAGTAAAATTTCAGAGGATGCAATTTCTACTGCGTGTTTTACGTCTTTCCTTCTAATGATCTAATTGATGGTTGTACCGGGGAAGAACATTCAAAACTTTGTATGCTTAGGAATCTTCTGAAATTGTTGCTTTTTTGAAAATATCTCTTTTTACGCACTCGATAAAAATCATGGTAAGTCCGATACCTTGCGGGGAATGAACGGTGAACACTTGGCAAGTTTTTCAGAAAGACATCAATGGCGATATTAAAAGAAAGACTCGGCGAAACGTCTTCCTTGATATGGCTATTTCAAGATCCATCTTGGAAACTGGCCAAAAGTACGAAATACATCCATCTTAACTTCATGTTCATGAGACTAACAGATATTACTCCCGTTGAAACTAAATTTATCGTCCTATACCCACGAAAAACTCTTCGTATTCTGTTTTCCAGTTCTTAATATACGGATTAGGGGCTAAAACACGATTACATTAAAAAATATTTCTTTAAAATTGTTTAAGAGAAAAAACTGGAACTAAAGCAGGCTTATCCACTTTGCTTATTTTGAGGGAAAACATGACAGAACTTAGGACGAGGATAATTAACCACGGAAGGCCCCTATCGAACTGATACTTCCGTAGATTAACTGCAATTTTTCCATCTGGTGAGTTTTGTTCAAAAATATATTTCTACCCCTCAAAACCAGTCTTAAAAGACAGAGTCGATTTTCTGCGCCAAGGTTTTCAGTCGCTAACCAATTCAAACAATATCGCAGTGTTGCAAACTGACGAAGGAACATACCTTTTACGAAGTGCATTTTGCGAATACAGGCAAATCTGAAACAGAACGAGACCTGATTTATTTTTGCCCATAAATCATGTAATTATGATTCTATATAAGGGGCGCGTTCGGCATCACTACACGACCTTCGGGTAATTGATCGACCAAGACCACATTTCATAGCAGCGAACAGTTGGAAGCAGTAGCTATTTCGGAAGGTCGAATTTTTCCACCTGTTTTCCACCTTTTGGGGTCAAACGGAATAAAGTGAGGCACAAGGTCTCTGATAACTCATCGACCAATTTTCCGGCATTTTCCAACACTTCCACTGTCTTAGTGTTTCACATTATTCTCTGGAAGTCTCCGGCATTTTAGCAGGTTTGTAGGTATTTTCCAACATTTCCATAGTAGGTTTACAAGTATTTTCCAACATTTTCACAGGTTCAGAACGTTTCAAGTAAAACCCGCAATTTTCCCGGAAGCGCGATTATACATTCCACTAAATTGTCTACCTTTTCTAGGACCACAGCGTTTCAAATAACTTGAATTTTTCCCGGGTTATAGCCCACGTACATAGAGTCGCCATATTTCTTCGAATTTCCCAGGGTGTAGAGTGAAGTCCTCTCCCAAGTGGAGAATAATTGCGATTGGCCGGGGAAAATTGCAGTGGTACCAGCGCCGCCCCTTTGTGAATTTAATTACTTAACAAATAGCATTTCGTTAATGAAGAGTGTCTGAGGTCGCTAGAAAAAGGGCGTAGCTCGGAGCAGGTGCAAGATATGCCCTCGGACGACGCAAATGTGGGAGCCGATGCATAATACGGAGCGGGCTGAATTGCATATTATGCACCGAGTGCATATCTTGATTTGTGCAGTGCATCTGCTTCCGCCGCTTCTAGCGGAATGGCCGTTCTTATTGGAGAGGGGGTGTTTAATTGATAGGTGGCCTTGACTTATTTGCAGGAAGAGTTTTTGCAGGATGTCATTCGAAAATGGCCGCTCTCAAACCCCACAAAATTTATAACTCCATACGTCTTGGCTTGTAACAAAAAACGAGCTTTGTTAGTCTCACTCACTGACAAAATTATTTTCAGTGGAAGATGAGAGGTCACTCTAGATTCCACCTCTCGAGTTCCACCTTTCAAGCAGAGTAACAACAGAGCGAAGCACAAGGCATTTAATGTCACCTACGCGATTGTTATTAGGGTGTTGCTATTGACCCGACATGTATTAATATGGGGAGACTTGAACGAACGTAACCAACCTAATGCATTTTAAATGGGAGGGGACCTGAACGCCCGGAACCCAAGCTAATACATTTTAAACGGGGCAGTCGGGTCAATAGACACTCCCTTATTATTATCCTCATAATTATGTGACGAAAGGTCATGGAATAAGGCTTGGAGGATCGGCGCCTAGTCTAACCAACATCACGTTGATCCTTAAGACATCCAAGTTGCACATTTTCCCACGATGTGCACTCGAAATTTGAATCAGCGAAAGTCTCTGAGATTCGGTGAAAATTTACTGAATTTCAGTCAATAGTATAGCACCAACCAAAAAATTCTTTGGTTCTAAAATGACTGAAATTCCGTGAATTTCCACTGAATCTCAGAGACTTTCACTGATTCAAATTTAGAGTGTAACATTTGAAAGATAAAACGTCACTTTTAGAGCCAAATCTATAGTTTTTTTTTACGTAATTTAAAGCAAATTTCGAGTGTGGCAACGGGAAATTTTTTTACTATCGACAGTAGCTTATTGAGAAAACCCATTTTTTTGCCGAGACGTAACATCTTAGGAGGGATTTCTAATTTATTTTAAAACTAATACCTTAATGAATCGGGGCGAGTTCGTGTTGTGAGAGGGTTCTGTGAAGCAGATTTGGACACGCCCACGGAGGGGGCACGGTATTGATTTAACTCCGTCGGACCGCCCCAATGTAGCCACGGCTTTTGCAACGTCAGTTCAAAACCAGCATTTTCCGCACAAAAGCGGTCCTCTGCGAAATTCACGCTCGTTTCAAAATTCTGCTTCTGATAGGACTTCTCTATTGTGTCGGCCAGCTGAGCCAAAGAGAATCTTATTTCCTAAAAACACTGTGACATAAAAAAAAACAACAATCCAGTTGTAAGGGCTTCTGGATGAGAGGTCGCAAACTATAAAAGGTGGAGTTTTCCACCTCTTCTATTCGACCTTTCGAAAGGACGAAAACAGTGAAGTGGAACGAGAATTCTGGTAAAATTTCACTTTAAATTCATAACTGCTTTGTTAGCAGCACAAACATTCACGTATTGCAGTGAAGTTACGCAAACGGTGCTAATCAGCAAAAGGTGCTATACGAATAATCAGGTTCCGGATCAACCTAACGTACCAAGGGTTAGTTTTATGCACACCTACAGGCTAAACATATGAAGATTTGGTTCATTTACAAACAGGCTTAGTTAGGGTCTACTGGAAACCTAGGATAAGTTAGGTTACGTCTCACCGTTACAATACGGTATAGTTTAGGTAAACCATATAAGTTCAACAAAACTTTTTGGAATTATATACACTCTAAAGATTAATCAGTAGAAATCTACTGATGTTCATAGTCAAAATGGAACTACTGATTCCAAGGGGTAACATCCTGCTGGAAATCTGTACACCGGATATCAGGATATCAAGGATGTCAGCCGGATATACAGGTATAATAAACGGATATCAAGAGAAAATTGACCACATTTCAATAAAATATCTGACAGATTTCGGCAGAATATTAAAAACTATCAGCTGGATATACCTAAATATTAACCAGATATCAGTAAACAGCGGCCAGAGAGCAAAAAAACTCGAAAAATTGCTGAAAACAGCCACATTTTGAGCGAATCCAACAGCCGGATATAAAGGATATCAACCGGATATCAAGGTCTTTTGTACACCGGATATCATGAGTCGTTACCCCTTGACTGATTCACCTTCGTGGTTCGGTTTTGATTGAAAATTAGAGGATCCACTGAGAATCAGTGGATTAATTCCCTTTATGTTTGGCTGCCACTTCTTCAAAAACTACCTAACTCCTTGATCCAGCAACAACCATTTTTTTTCCTGACAGTCTCGACTCTGGATGAACAAATATTGAGACACGGTAATAATGGGTGAATTTAGGCAAAGTGCAAAGGATTGAAGCGGGTTGAATACCATCGTCGACAAATCGCGACTAACTTTTACATACAAAAACAGGTTGGAATATGAAGTGTTTGGCGGCGGCTCTGTAAATTACTTCTAGCAATAACATTGACCTAAAAATGATCAAAAATGATCTCTGGAGATTTTACGATGCGGCAGGAATGTGACATTGCATTGAGTGCCTGGGGGCCCCGATACAACTACTTATTGTGTTCCAAGCAGCGCGGCGTGGCGCAGAGTAGCGGGGTACTTATAGTCACAGCAGCCTGCGAGCAACCACATGCAACAACGAAGATCTGACTACCGTGTTCGCTGACCCCAGCGCAGCGCACTCACTAAAAAATCCACTACGCTCAGCTAGTTTCACTGAAAATTTCAGAGATAGGTCGTGTTCTACCACTAGTGAGGGGCGTGAGAAAAACTTGACCTAAATCTAACCTGTCGCAAAGTCCTATGCCGCTTACTTCGATGTCTTGTGCCTCGCTTCGATGGCGTTTCGCTCATATATGACTTGATACGCTTATTTTTTGGCAACAGGATTTTGTTGCTTTCACTCTAAATTTGAATCAGTGACAGTTTCTGAGATTCAGCGAAATTTCACTGAATCTCAGAGGCCTTTACTGACTCAAAATTAAAGTGAGCGGAATCAGACTTCAATCGTTAGGTTTGATTAAGGTGGTTTGGTGCAGTGAATTGTGCCTCGCTGCCTACGGCTGGGTGACAAAAGGGAGGTTAAAACACAAGAAAAAATAATCTTTCAAATTTAGCTTGTTGTTGGTTTAGCAACCCAACAACTGTTAACACTTCCAAAAAATTTTCCTGTTTGTATGGCTGGATTTCTTTGGAGGAAGAAATCCACGCGAGGATTTTTTTTCCGTGTTACAGCTCAACAAGCGACATGAAAAAAGGCTCTCAAAAAGGGTAAATGCGGACTTTTGACAGAGCTGTAGAAACGCATGTCAATTTTTTCAACAGCGAGTCAAAACTATAACTCAATCGATGTTTCTGAGATCTTATCAGAGCGATATGAGATATTTTTTCTGTTCTGTAGGTTTGGAAGATCTTATTGTCATACTCGAAATTTCAGAAAGACAAGGTCGTTTTCTCTCAAAGCACTGGTATCATCGGAGAGCTTTTATATCTAAATTAAACACAGGAAAACAAAAATTTATTACTAAATTACGATTATTGATAAATTCCGCGAACACTTTCGGTTTGTTCACCTTCCTCCTTCCCGGACCAATTTGACTAAATCATCTTATTTCAAATTTTTACGTGCACACATAATTCTGTGGACCTTCATTTTTTTTTAAATTATGGTATTTGCCAAAAAAAGTCACTTAAGCCAGTCACACTGGTACACTTAATCGCTATCTCGATTATTTGGCAGTGTTTCTTGCACTGATAAACCAAGTATTTTAGGTTTGTCATACCACCATTCAGATACATTTACTCGAAAATTAAGTTATTTTTAACTGGACAGTTGGTGATTAAAATCCGTCGGTTGATTCAGATACAAAAATGTCTACGCGAAATGATTGAATTCCGACTAGCATTAAATGGGTTTAATACCTCGCCTCCGATTTTTCTTGCATTTCTCGTTGGCTTTGGCGAAGTCGCGCCTCAGCCCCCTCTAATAAACGTGCCCGTGCCCGCCTGCACCTACCCGCCTGCCCCCGCCCCCGCCCCCTCCTTAATCAAAATGTAACTCTCCAAGTGGCCGGCGGAGCGTCCTCCCTGCCCCCCACACGGCGGCCAATCAGCGTCCAGGTCACGCCCACCGAGCCCCGCCATTGGCTGCTCACACCTTTCCCCCTCTCTCTTTCCCGAAGGCGCCTCCTACGCAATGCACTTGCGCGGAACGAAGACAGAGAGAGAAAGAGCGCGCTGGAGCGAGCCAGATGCACTTCGAGTTGTATTATATGAACTCGTACCTACCCATTCTTTTTTCTTTACCTCCTCTTCGTTTTATTACATGTTATTCTGTCTTCGCGATTTTTGTTCCGCGAGAGTGTTATTTTTATTTTTTCTATTCGTAATATTTTCGTTCTTTTACAATGTAACAAGGAGCACTATATGTCACGGAAAGGTTATGGTTAAATATTACGGCTTAAGAGCTCGCATAATCTCACCTCCTGACCAGGTTTCTTCATGGCAACGTCTACAACTCGCTTATAATCGACAGCTAACATCCCTCACCAATAGGTCCGGTACCAATATATGGTCGCTAAAGGGTTAAACTTGGACGAACACGTAAAAACTGGACCCAAAAATTTTGATTAGCGCATTTTTTCGCATTTTATTGCGTCTGACTCCGAGTCAGGCCCTTCGTCGCAGGGCCGAGACCGGCCGAGACAAACGCTGATTGGCGAGGCGACATCCTCCAAAATTTAAGCTCCTCTAAAAATTATTAATTTTTACTTAATAAGACGCGTTACTAAGTGAAAAAATGATGATGTTTTAATCTTTGACATGGTTGGGTTAAGTCATGACAAATTTGGTCAGACTACCGAAAATCCTTCGGGGGGAAAAAAACCCACTCTAAAGACGAATCAGTAGAAATCTACTGATGCCCAGTCAAAATCGAACCACTAATTCAGTGGTTTGGTTTTGATTGAAAATTAGTGGATATCTACTAAGAATAAGTAGATTTCCAATGATAGAAATTTAGGAATATTTGTTTAATATTCATGTCGACGAACTGATGAATGTACTAAATGAGGGGGTAAACATTTGGGAAAAGAACCTATCACCCAGAAAATATTGACTTATATTGCCTGCTAAATCGAGCGTTTGAAATTAATGGCTATTAGGGGAAAAGAAGGTCGGGTAATGGATGATTTCGGTTTGCAAGGACGCCTGCGGTAGACTGTTTGGCACTGCCGAGAAAAGTGGCGCACACGACAGTTTTCCAGTAGTATTTTCTACTGGTTTTGTTCAACGTTTTCGTCGCCTAGAGCGGAGCGGGAGTGAAGCGAGCCACTGAATACGCTAACCTATTCAAACCTAAATTACCATCCATTAACGCCTCAAACCTATGGCGGCAGTTCGGAGAGCCGTAAGTGGCATCAGGCCTGGCGGAAGCCAAGTTGAGCGACGAACAAGACATCTAACCTATACAACTTGTTAGCCTTATCTCATCCAACCCAACCTATCGCTTGGCGTCACGTCGTTAATCTTAACTTATCCGGTAAAATATAAAGAAGTACAAACCACGGGTACCGGTACACTTAGGAGAGTAAAATTGGGTAGCTGTTTTAAGCGCCAAAAACCACAAGCGCCAATCCGTAACCGCCAAACGAGAAAAGTCGCAAATGCCAAAGGTCTTAACCGCAATACCAACCTTACCTAACCTAACTTAACCTAACCTAACTTGGCCTAACTTAACTTAACCTAACTTGACCTAACCTAACCTATACGAACTTTGGCGTTTGCGACTTTTCTCGTTTGGCGGTTACGGACTGGCGCTTGCGGCGTTGGCGCTTGAGGTTTTTGGCGCTATCGAATTCCCCCCGTAAAATTAAGAGGTCGAGCTTCGCATCGAAAAGCTAAGGAGGTCCACAACGCGCGACACTTGTTGCTCCAGTTTTAACAGACGCCAACTCTGTGTTCTTGGCATGGCGCGAAAATTAAAGGCCTACACTAAAAAATCATTCATATTTTCTGACTGATTCGACTAACTTTGTCCAAGCGCTTTCCATGTTTTGACCCAGTGAGAACTGAAAGGGTTAACGAGCGGAAATGCACTCGGAAACGCCGCTTCCAACGAAGTTTGACGAAGTTCGACGAAGTCCGACGTCTCATCAGCGCATGTTGACGATGTTTGTCACGCTAAGACAATGACAGAATGACGGCGTAGAAAATGTTGCTACATCCGGCCTCCCCGACTGACCACCAACATACTTTCCGAGATGCTCGCAGCAACTTCGAGGAAGTTCTCCGTGGGTAAGTTCTACCAAGGGAAGTTCTACCGAGGGAAGTTCTTCGACACGGGGACTTACACACCATAGAAGGCTTACCGGAACGAAAGTGTTACGTCACGAAACAAGGTCACCGATAAGCTAAGCGATAGTACAGGCTAATAACCTTAACTGCGCCAAAGGTAAGCTAATTTTTATCCACAATAAACTCAATTTTGAGAAGAACTTCAACAAACCTTGATTTTGGATAAACTTCCGACAAAGTCTGTGACGTGTGGAAAAAAAATCAAATTTAGTCTCATAATAAGTTCCAAACTAATATTTCGCTCAAGACGGAAAATTGGTCTTGGTAATTTTTGAAGCAGAAGTATTTTTGTAGCAGTATTTTCAGTAGTTTGTAGTAATGTATTTTAGAAGTGGTTTTAAAGCAGAAGTTTTTTTTTGTTTTTTTTTAAGCAGAAGTATTTTTTGTTACGAAGTAGGTCACTGGCCACGACCTCCAGGTAGAAATACCCCGTTTTCTTTGATCGTCACCGAAAGTAGCGAACATAAAATTATTACATTGTTTGATATGTTGGCGTTGTTGTGTGATGGACAGCAGTTGTCATAAATATCCGTCCAGGTTGCTTTGGTCAACGTTGTCCTGAGCAGACGCCGCGACGGCGCCAATCTCCACAACAACAAACGACTAAGTTGTCCGCATCCCAACGCATCGCATCGGAGCAGAGCTCTGATTAGGTTTGCGCATAAATTACCCGGGAACGGCACATCTTTATTTATAATAATTCGCCGAAAAAGGCGATTGGGAATCTGTGCTCTCATATTTATACTTACTGAAAACGCGGCGTATTAAAAGTGTAAAATAATGCGGGAGTCTTTTCTCTTCTCTCCCCATTTTATTTTTATTTTTATTTTGGAATGGAAGGCAAGTCATTGTTGAAGCCGGGTGGCTTAGACACTCGTAAGAATTAAAGATCGACGCTAAGGACTCAAAGTAAGTTTGTTGAAGCTAAGAAGAAGCAAATTCCGACATTTCCTGAAATATAATTAGCGACAGGGACTAAGAGGATCAACAGTTTTCAACAACTACACTAATCGAGTTCAAACTATAACAGTTTTTAAGAAACATACGATAAGCTCGGTATTGATTCAGGTTTTATTAGCGTCTTAGGTTATGAAGAATTTTAGGCATTTCAGGTCGGATTTCAAGTTTTTTGGGCAAGATTCCAGAGATTTCGCGTCGGATATCAAGGATTTCAGGGGATTTAAGCCGAGTTTAAGATAATTTAGATCGCATTTCAAGGATCACAGGAATATCAGGGAGTACAGGGGTTTCAGGAGGTAAAGATATGTTAGGTATTTCATGCCGAATTTTAGAGGTTTCAGGTCGAATTCCAGGACATTTGTACACCGGATTTCTGAAGTATTAGATCGGATTTCAAAGATTAAAGACATTTCAAAGAGTTCAGAGGTTTAAGGAAGTCAAGGTTTTTCAAGGATTTCATGCCGAATTTCAGAGTTTTCAGGTCACATTCCAGGACATTTAGGCGTCCGATCTAAAATATTTCAAATCGCATTTCAAGGATCACAGGAATTTCAGGGAGTGCAGGAGTTTTAGAAAGTAGATGTTTCAGGGACCGAATTCCAGAGATTTTCGGTCGGATTTCAGGTCATTTGTACACAGGATGTCGGAAGTACTTTGTCCCTCGGAGGAGCCTGAAAGGTGGGGAATGCATAGTGTATTGATAGAAGTTGTTGCTTTTCGAAGCTTTACACATCCGTGATCTCATCCATTGAGGCCGAAGAAACTATGAATGAAATGAGAAAAAACCCAGGAAAGCCTTGCTGTGTGACGACGCTGCAGCCGTGCCCCACAGACGGGCGGCCGGGCCGGCAGCCGGGCCGGCGGCGGGCGATTAGTGACGCCCGCTCTGAGGGCCGGAATTAGTCGAAATGTGCGCCGGATCTCTTTGTTCATTCCTTTTGTTTCCTTGGTCAGGCTTCGAGTCTGCTCCAACATGAGAATCTGGACCGTCCCGCAGCTCCCGACCGCGTCGCCACGGCGATCTCCACGCCTACCGATAGAGTGTTTACTTTTGTCTGGGTAATTTGTTCGGGGAATATTCTCACCTCGGAGAAAGGGGGGGGGGTCAAATGAGGAACGACTCGGTCCGCGATTGGGAAATTGATCAAGAACTTAATTATTGTTTCTTTTGGAGCGAAACGATGGATTAGGTGCACTGCTTTTGGTATCCCGTCTCTATCGGTGAACCAGACCACCGTGTAATTAAACCTAGAGAGAAGTCTGGATAAACTCGGAAGATTCCGAGTAAGAGATTTTAAATTCCAATTCGGGAGATAGGAACTAAGCGGGAAACAGCCGATGGTAAAAACAATTATTGGTCTCACTTACAATTAACCACCAAACATTAAAAAGTCCCAAAGAAATTGACTGAAAAATTGAAAAAAGGCAAGGGGTGCCCCTATATAT